>ERZ772799.433-NODE-433-length-15973-cov-2.944403_pt1 | contig 15973 bp, 14 predicted proteins | sample MGYA00511345_ERZ772799 | MGnify/ENA primary metagenome ERZ772799 (study PRJEB29015, sample SAMEA2738037) | human oral metagenome | biome: human oral; feature: human-associated habitat; material: saliva | place: China | collected 2238 ... | reverse complement strand
ATTAATGAGATCAGCAATGCTATTTTTGATAGTATAGAGCGTGACTTCGAAATGTTTTCTCTCGTCAAACCTGTAGAGATAAAGGCCTGCATTAAGGGTGTACAAGCTGAGCATCTTACGAGAAGAGATTTTGAAGTGATTAGGACGAATGAATAGAGTATGAGATTAAGTGATAGTATAACGACAATCAAGGGTGTGGGTGCTAAAAAACAAATACTGCTTGAGGCTATGGGAATATCCACTATATACGACTTACTTGAACATAAGCCATTTAGATATCAGAACAGACTGAGTAGGGAGCCTTTTATGGATGTTCCTGAAGGTAAAGATGTTTTGATAGGTGGCATATTAATTAATAAGAGGCTTAGGTCTATAGGAAAAGGTCGAACAATGCTTGAATGTGCGCTCCGAGATGAGAGCGGTATCTTTCACGCAATTTTTTTTAATATGCCTTTTCTTGAAAAGAATTTAAGATTGGGCACTGATTACACATTGTTTGGTAAGATGAAGTGGAGAAATGGGGCAAAGACTATTGTCAATCCTGAAATGTATCCTGCGAATAGTCCTCGAGACATTCGTGGCATAATTCCTGTCTATAGGCGCTCTGCAGGAATAACCTCTAATGAATTATCTAAACTGATTCGAAATGTACTGGAAAGGCTAGATGAATCCTGCGAGTGGTTGGGCAATGAGCTTATCGAGAAAAATAATCTTGCTCCCGAGGACTATGCATACAGTAATATTCATTTTCCAGAAAGTGGAGCAGCCTATAACAGGGCAAAATTTAGGCTAATATATGATAAACTGCTGGCATTTCAATATTCCGTTTTGTATAACCGTAGACTACTTGATGAAGAATGTGAAAACTCAAAGATTGCTCAAGTAGATATAAGCAAATTCTTGGAGTCACTTCCTTTTAGTCTTACTGAAGGACAGCAGAGTGCAATAGATGATATAGAACATGACTTGATGAATAAAAGAGCCATGAACAGGCTAGTACAAGGTGATGTTGGCTGCGGAAAAACTGTCGTCGCTGAAACAGCTATCTTTCATGCTGTTAGTGCGGGATGGCAGACTGCGTTTATGGCGCCAACTGAAATTTTAGCTAGACAGCACTTTGCTAAGCTTAGTGTGGATTTTGCAAAGTTCGGAATGAGAACAGCACTTCTTATCAGTGGACTTAAATCAGCTGAGAGAAGAGAAATTCTTGAAGGTATTTCTAGCGGTGATATTGATATAATTGTAGGGACACATGCTCTCATTCAGTCTGATGTAGAGTTTGCAAAGCTAGGTCTTGTTATAACCGATGAGCAGCATAGATTTGGTGTTAACCAGCGGAAGATTTTGTCAGAAAAATCAGAAGCTGTTAATGTACTGGTAATGTCGGCAACTCCAATTCCTAGAACGCTCGCGGCTACAGTCTTTGGTGATATGGATTTTTCTGTAATAAAGAGTAAACCATCGAATCGCAAGGATATAATAACAAGATATGCTACCGAAAAATCTCGAGAACGTGTTTATGCAAATGTTTATAATGAGGTAAAGAGCGGTAATAGAGCGTATATTGTAGCACCGTCAATCGAGGATAATGAAGAAAGCGATTTAATATCTGCGGAAGCGCTGTATGAAGAACTGAAAATAAAATTTAAGGGTTTAAAAGTAGGGCTTATTCATGGAAAACTTGATAAATTAGAAAAAGAGCGAATAATGAACGAATTTGCTGATGGGTCTATCGATGTGCTCGTATCGACTGTTGTAATTGAAGTTGGTATAGATGTTCCTGAAGCAACTGTCATAGTAATTGAAAATGCAGAAAGATTCGGTTTAGCTCAGCTACATCAACTTAGGGGAAGAGTCGGAAGAAGTGATTTAAAGTCATATTGCTATCTGATTTGTTATAGTGATTCTGAGAATGCAATAGCGCGAATGAATGCCATGGTAGAGATGAGCGATGGATTTGAGATTAGCGAAGAAGATTATAGGCTGCGTGGTGCGGGTGATTTGATGGGGACTATGCAGCACGGGTATTCTGGTAATAGTTTTTATGACTTATTTGGATATGATAAAATATTAAAACTTGCAACTTCTGACGCAGAACAGATCCTGTCTAAGGATCAAAGTGAGATTAAAGAGCTCGTAGACATAGAGCAGCTGCAGCTTAGAACAAACAATATCATGATGCAGGATAATAGTAATATAATATAGTAGGAAATAGCAAAGGAGATATCAATGAGGATTAATTCCGGCAGGTTCAAATACAGAAAATTGGAGATTCCTGAGAGCGCTAGACCCACTACAGAGAAAGTTAGAGAAGCGGTCTTCAGCATGCTTATAGGCAAGGTAGAAGGTGCGACAGTGCTTGATTTGTTTGCAGGCTCGGGATCATTAGGACTCGAAGCTCTATCAAGAGGGGCTGAGTTCTGTGTTTTTAACGAAGGTGATAGAAAAAACTATAAGATTCTAAAAAATAATATTGAAAATTGTAAGGCTGAAGAAATTTCTTCAACATATAATAATGATTTTAGAAAGGCGCTTATACTTGCAAATAGAGAGTTTGATATAATATTTGTAGACCCACCTTACCGTGAAGGGTATTATGGTGAAGTCTTCGAACTCGTTGAGGAATATGGGCTTTTGGCAGATGGTGGAGTGATCGTAGCCGAGCATTTAAACGATAATGAATTATCCGACAATATGCTTAGCTTCTCTAGAACTAAGCATAAAAGGTATGGAACTATAGGTGTAGACTTTTTCGAAAGAGCCTAAAGCCTTGCAAATACAATATCTGTTTGTTAAAATACGTTGAGAGATGGTGATAAATATGAAGAGAACTGCAATTTATGCGGGTTCTTTTGATCCGATAACCAATGGTCATTTGGATATAATTGAACGCGCAGCTAATATGTTCGATAGTTTGACTGTCGGCATAGCCGTTAACAGTTCTAAGACTCCGCTCTTTACTTTGGATGAACGCAAGAGGATAATTTCCAAGGTGACAGAACACATACCTAATATCGAAATCGATGTATTCGATGGACTGCTCGCAGAGTATGTTAACAAGCACGGTTTCGAAGCGGTTGTTAGGGGGCTTAGAGCGACTACTGATTTTGAATATGAAATTCAGATGGCGCAGATGAATGCTCGCTTATACACGGGTGGGACAGAGACTGTTTTCTTGATGACAGACCCTCGGTATTCGTTCATTAGTTCATCTCTCATAAAAGAAGTGGTATCTTATGGTGGCGATGTAGATGGGTTGCTACCAGACTATGCAAACGAAATGATTAAAACAAAAGTTGATAATCAATAAACTAGGAGGAAATCGTTATGAGCGACGCATCAATTAGAGTTATGACACTACTTGACGATCTCGAGGAAATTCTGGCTAATGCATCTAAGGTTCCTTTTTCGGAGAAGGCAATTGTAGATAGCGATGAAATTAGGAGTATTGTTGATGACATCAGGCTCAGTATGCCTAAGGACATTCAGCAGGCAAAGTGGGTTAAGGACGAGCAGGACAGAATTCTTAACGAAGCAAGAGGTGAGTACGATAAGGTAATCATCGCAGCAAAAAAGCAGGCTGAATATCTTGTTGAGAATGATATTATCAAGAAGGAAGCTGAAAAGAGGGCAGATGCTCTTATCTCTGAGGCTGAAAATCATAGCAGATATATTAAGCTTCGTTCTTATGAGTATGTAGATAAGCTTCTTTTCGACATGCAGAATGACATTGCGAAGGTTGCTACAGAGTACATTCAGCCAATGAATGATTACTTCACTGACATGCTTGGCGAGATGAATGGAAGAGTAAATAGAAACCGTCAGGAAATGAAAGCGCTTGCTGAACGAATTCAGGGCGGAGCATCATACAGCGAAGGTCAGCAGACAGCTCCTGAAGCAGAAGAAGAGGAGCAATAATTACCCGATGAAAGTTTTGGGAATTGTTGCTGAATACAATCCTCTTCATAATGGACATTTGTATCATATCAATAAGGCAAAGCAAGAAACTGGTGCTGATGCAGTAATAGTCGCTTTAAGCGGAGATTTTGTGCAACGTGGTGGGCTTGCTGTGGCTAACAAGTGGGTTAGAGCAGAGTCCGCAATTAAGAATGGAATAGACGCAGTGTTTGAGATACCTGTTTATACGTGTCTCGGCAATGCGTCTGTTTATGCGTCTACGGCAATTAAACTTCTCTCTGCAACTGGTTTTATAGATGTTATATCATTTGGTAGTGAATCGGGTAATCTAGAAAAATTGACAGAGATTGCCTCTAATCTGAATGACATAAGGATAGGCGAGAGGATTAATGAACTGTCAAAAGACGGACATAGTTATCCAAAGGCACGTTTAATTGCGTACGAGGAGCTATTTGGTGATAGTTCTAATGAAATTTTAAGTAGACCAAATGATACACTTGCACTTGAGTATATCAAAGCCAATGCAGCCCTTAAGAACTCAAATATTGTTCTTCATACTGTAAAACGCGAGTCATCTGGGTATTCAGCAGCCTTTGATAATCGTATGAAATTTCAAAGTTCATCTGGAATCAGAAAAGCTTTTCGAAATGATATCGATGTATCTGATTTTATGCCGGAAGATTCACTGAATTACATGAACCATAAATCTGCTCCTATTCGAGATAGAATTAATGAAAATCTATTTAACTTAGTGAGGTATGCTCTTTTAAATCTTTCATCTAATGAAATTGACGAGTTTCCACAAGGTGGAGAGGGTATCGGAGCAAAGCTTCTGGAAGCAATCAGCAAATGCAAGTCGGTAGATGAACTTGTTATGGCGGTAAAGAGCAAGAGGTATACATATACCCGCATTTCAAGGCTTTTGATGCAGATTATACTAGGGATTAAACGTGCCGAGTTTGATGGAATGGATCCAGGATACCTTAGGCTACTTGCTGCTAATGAGATGGGGAGAAAGCTTGTTAGAATGGCAAAGAATGAAGAGTTAAATATGCTGCCCATATTGACGAATATCAATAGGGAAGCTCGGAATCTACCAATATTTGCTAAGAATCAATTGCTGCTTGACATTAAGGCTGCGGATACTTACAATATTGTAGCAATGAATGATATGTACAAAGAATCGGATCACGTAAAAAGTCCGATAATGCTTTAAATTTCATTGACATAGATAGATGTTACGTATATAATATTGACTTGTAATGCGTGAAACGTAATTTCAATATTTGAGATAATCACATTTGTAAGGAGGTGTCGACAATGGCAGTACCAAAGAGGAAAACATCGAAAGCAAAGACTGCTAGCAGAAAGGCTGCTAACATGAAGATGGGCGCTCCAGGACTTTCAACTTGTCCTCAGTGTCATGAGCCAAAGCTTCCACACAGAGTTTGCCCAACATGCGGATTTTATGATGGAAAAGACGTCGTAAATAACGCTGAATAGTTAAGACAAGCCCATGATCCGAGATATCTCGGGTCTTTTTCTTTTTTTGCAAATATACTTTACAAATAGTATAATTAAAAGGATATATAATGTATAAACACGAATTGGGGAATTATGGCAGAGGATAAGAAAAAACGTGGTCCAGGCAGACCACCCGGAAGTAAGAATAAGTCAAAAAAATCTGCATCTACTTCTAATAATAAGAGAAGCAGCAGTAATGCGGAGAATGCTGAACAGAAGCAGATTCGTGAGATGCAGGAAAAAAGGAATTCACATAGAAAGCTTATTGATGAGATATGGGGAATTGCCATATTTGCAATAGGTGTTTTTTTGATATTTACGATGAAGAGTGATAGTACTGGAAGCTTCGGTCACGGAATACATAACATTTTACGAGGTCTATTCGGTGGGATGTCTTATGTGCTTCCATATTTTTTGATCCTGGTTGGAATTTGTTTATTCCTTCAGAAGTTACAGCATTTAAATGCTAGGACAGCATCCTTAACTACGCTCATATATTTTATGATGTGTGCACTTAATGGATACAGATTTGTAGACTCTAGCAACATCAAATTCGGATTTGGTGATATATTGATTTTTTATCGAGATGGCGTAAAAGGGTATAATGCCGGGGCTGTCGGGATGGAGCTATCAAATATTCTTGTTAAGCTTATCGGCAAACCAGGATTGATCATTCTCGGCTTAGCTTTGATTTTTATATCTGTGCTCTTAGTTGCTAATACCCCTATTTCTAAGCAAATACACGCATTTAGAGAAGCTCGAGAAGAGAAACGCCTAATAAGGGAATTTGAACGTTCAGGAGGGACCATTGGACCATCATCAAGTTTTGGAGTGAATAAAACAAATGATGTGGACGGTACTTCGAATAGAGCTGGTAGAAATGAACAAATGCAGTTTGGAGCGGACGAGCAAGTAGTCGTGAACTCGACTTCTACAGCCTCTTCAGCCGCAACTGATTATAGCCTCTCTGGAAATATGAGTCATGTTTCAAATGATGAATTGGAAGAAGAACCAACATCAGGTTTATTTGGTAGAATGCTTGCCAAACACCTTAATTCCAGAAAAGAAAGAGCTCAGGCAAATGATATCGGAGCTTCTAGAATACAACCTGCAAAAGAGAGCTCCATTATAGGTGGTTCGCAGATTGGCGAAGCAAGTGGAAAGAAAACTGCCGCAGGATTTCCAGATGAGGATACTAGGAGAGAACTAGCGGATATGCTCGATAATGGATCTGACTTTGGTGGAAATGAAAGTGGAGCCTATGAGGGGTATAGAGGGAAGGATGCAAGTGATATTTGTCGTGGCCTTGGTACTGGAGATGATTTATCATCGCGAGGGCAAGCTGGTTATGGGCTTGATGGTGCTATAGAATCATCATCGTCAGGATTGACTGGTCTTTGTGGATATGATGGAATAAGTGATGATAGAAGTATTTCTCCTAAGTCGGGATTAGGGCTTGATGATTCAAATGCAGGAAAAACTTCAAGGTCTAGAATTGCAACTTATCGTGGCCCAGGAACGCCTGAATTTGATGGATTAAAGGCACAGGAATCCGCATTGAAATCCGGTCTTGGTGTAAGTGCAGGAATAGGCGTGGCAACAGCTGCCGGAAATCTTGTATCTGGAAAATCTACAGAAGATGCAGTATATAATCAAAAAGAAGATACTAGACCGACTAAGGCTGACCATGACGAAATTGCAAAGCAGGTGGAAGAAGGTCAAGCAAAGAAGGAAAGCAAATATGTATTCCCTTCGGTAGATTTGCTAAATAGGCCTAAGCCTAATAACAATATGATGAGCGGCAATCAACTTGAAGAACGAGCTCGATTGTTAGAACAGACCTTGAATGATTTTAATGTAGAAGCGAAGGTCCTAAATGTTACACAAGGTGCTTCTGTAACGAGATATGAAGTTCAACCGGCTACAGGCGTTAAGGTTAGCAAGATTACAGGGCTTGCTGATGATATTGCTCTTAATATGAGGGCAAAGAGCATTAGAATAGAGGCTCCAATCCCTGGTAAGGCGGCTGTTGGAATAGAAGTCGAGAACGAAAAAGCAGCACCTGTACTTATTAGAGAGCTAATCGAATCTAATGAGTTTAAGCATGCAAAGTCAAAGATAAGCTTTGTCGTGGGAAAAGATGTATCAGGAAGGAATGTCATTGCAGATCTTCACAGCATGCCTCACATGCTTATAGCAGGTGCAACTGGTTCTGGTAAGAGTGTGTGTATAAACACCATAATCACAAGTTTCCTTTACAAAGCTTCGCCAGATGAGGTTAAACTTGTACTTATCGATCCTAAGGTTGTTGAACTAGGAAGCTATAATGGAATACCGCACATGTTAATACCTGTTGTTACTGATCCCAAGAAAGCAGCTGCAGCTCTTAACTGGGCAGTAAACGAGATGCAACAACGATATAACAAATTTGCTGAGATTGGAGCTAAGGATCTCGCATCATATAATCATTCTATTTCTAACTCTGGAGATACAGAAAAGGTTATGCCTCAGATTGTTATCGTCATAGATGAACTTGCAGACCTCATGATGGCGGCGTCATCTCAGGTTGAAGAAGCTATATGTAGACTAGCACAGAAGGCAAGAGCCGCTGGTATGCATCTTATAGTAGCTACACAGAGACCATCTGTTGATGTTGTAACTGGTCTGATTAAAGCAAATATTCCTTCAAGGATTGCATTTAGTGTATCATCGCAGTTTGACTCACGTACGATTATCGACACTGCTGGAGCTGAAAAACTTCTCGGCAAGGGTGATATGCTCTTCTCACCAGTTGAAGCTAACAAGCCTATCAGAATTCAGGGTCCATACATATCAGAGACGGAGAGTGCTGCGGTAATTGACTTTGTAAAATCGCAAAGCGAGACGGAGTATCGAGAAGATGTGATTCAGAGCATTGAAGTAACAGACAAGCCTGTTGCACAGGAGTCAGCAGAAGATGAGCTAGCTGAAGATGCAATAGAATTTATTTTAAAGCAAAAGCAAGCATCGGTTTCTATGCTACAGCGTAGATTTAGAATTGGATATAATCGTGCAGCTCGCATCATTGATGAGATCGAAGATATGGGCATAATTGGTCCTTCTGATGGTTCAAGACCTAGACAAGTGTTAATGACCGAGGAGGAGTATTATGGGCCAGCTGATCAGACGACCTTTGATAGCGGAGTACAAAATGACGATTCGGAGCATGGAGACGATGAAGTGGTAAATAGTAACGGAGATTTTTAATGATAAATACGAACAAGACGTTCTATATTGATACCTTAGGGTGTGCGAAGAACGACTATGATTCGCAGGTTTTGGCAGCTGAACTCCTGAGTAGAGGGTGTGCGCTTTCAGATTCTCCAGAATCGGCGGATATTCTGATTGTAAATACTTGTGGCTTTATTGAATCAGCTAAAATTGAATCAATTGAACATATATTCAGTATGGCAGCTATTAAAGGAGAGACTAAGAGGCTTGTAGTTACAGGATGTCTTTCAGAGCGTTATCATGAAGATCTGGTAAAAGAGATTCCTGAGGTTGATATTTTTACAGGTGTTAATGACTACGACGAACTTCCTGAACTACTGCTATCAGATGAAGAAGTGATGTCAGATAGTGTTAAGGGGAAGGTTGGCAGAGTTCTTCCATACAAAGAAAGGGTTCTTCCAAAGAATTCCTATTCTGGAGTTCTGAAAATTGCTGAAGGCTGTAATAACACATGTGCATTTTGCGCCATTCCAAAAATTCGCGGACCATACCGAAGTAAAAAAATTGAGGATGTAGTTCGAGAAGCGGAAGTTATGGCTGAGCAAGGCATTAAAGAACTGACAATTATAGCACAGGATACATCATATTACGGTAAAGACCTCTATGGCAAAGCTATGCTGCCTAAACTCCTAGAAGAACTATGTAGCATAGATGGTATCAATTGGATTAGAATCATGTACGTTTACGATGATGGGATTACTGATGAGCTCATCGATACAATTGCTGCAAATGAAAAAATATGTAATTACCTAGATATACCAATCCAACATATCTCAGACAACGTGCTTAGTAGGATGAGGAGAAATTCAACGGGAGATTCTATTAGGGATACGTTCAAAAAATTGCGTGATAATATTCCGGGGGTACACATCAGAACCACTTTGCTTGTGGGATTTCCGGGCGAGAGCGAAGAAGATTTTGATGAGCTTGTAGAATTTGTTAAAGAGGCTAAGATCGATAGATTAGGTGTATTTGCATTTTCTGATGAAGAGGGTACTCTATCTCATAGACTCGATGGGAAGCTACCAGAAGAAGTAAAAGAAAACCGCAGAAATGCCATAATGGCGCTACAGATTGGTATAAGTGAGGAGCTTAATCGAAATAAAATCGGAAAGAATTTTGAGGTTATGGTTGATGAAGTTCAATCAGACGGTGAATACATAGGTAGAACAAGGTATGATGCACAAGAGATTGATAATGAGGTTACTTTCACTGGTAAGCTCGCTCATATGCCAGGAGATATTGTAGAGGTTAAGATTACAGAGGCTTATGAATATGATCTCATAGGTGAGGAGGTTTAGATGAATTTACCTAATAAACTTACAGTTGGTAGAATGATTGCGGTTCCATTTTTTGTCGCCGCATTTATGATGCAGTATTACATGATAGCATTTATTATATTTATTGCTGCTTCATTTACTGATTTATTGGACGGGAAGATAGCTCGAGCAAGAGGTCTTGTTACTAACTTTGGTAAAATAATGGATCCGCTAGCGGATAAAATACTGGTATACTCAGCGCTTTGTCTTTTAATAGGTGAAGGAACGATTCCGGCATGGTCGCTTATTGTTATTTTGGCTAGAGAGTTTGCGGTAAGTGGAATGAGAACAGTTGCAGCCTCAGAAGGTCGAGTAGTTGCCGCTGGAATGAGCGGTAAGATTAAAACTGTTCTTCAGATGCTCGCAGTCCCTACACTGATTCTTGCGCTCACGCTTGATTCAGTATACGTGCTGATGACAATAGGTATGGCGCTTTTCTGGGCTTCTTTGGCAGCAACTATTTATTCAGGGTTCGAGTATATAATCAAAAATAAAGATGTATTCTCAATGTAAATTTTGCGATTCAAATATATTGCAAAATTTCAGTAGTTTTAGTATCAAAATATAAATTTAATATATTAAATTTACTCGGGGTGCTCACGTACGCCGAGTAATTACGTAGAGGGGTAATAAGGGGTAATTAAGATGAACGTCTCGATAATAGCGGTTGGGACTGAATTACTTTTTGGTCAGACTGTAAATACAAATGCAACATATATTTCAAATCAATTGAACTTGATGGGGTTTAATGTCATGTATCACCATGTAGTTGGTGATAACCCTGGAAGATTAAAAGCGTTAATTATTTCTACCTTTGTTGAAAGTGACATGATTATATGCACAGGTGGACTAGGACCAACTCAGGATGATCTTACAAAGGAAATAGTTGCAGATGCTATGGGTGTAGCTCTGTATTTTGATGAAAGATGCTATAGGGAAGTAAAGTCTTATTTTGATGATAGAAATAGAATTATGGCTGAAAATAATCGCAAGCAAGCATATATCCCTGTAGGTGCGGAAGTATTTCATAACGAAGCTGGAACGGCACCCGCTTTTGGCATTGAAAAGAACGGAAAATGTGCAATTTGTCTACCCGGTCCACCACGTGAGATGAAATGGTTATTTGAAAACTGTGTAGCAGATTATTTAAAAAGATTTTCAAGTAAGCAAATGTATTATAGGGTTATTAGGACTATAGGGATAGGTGAATCTGACCTAGAGACTAAGCTCCTTCCAATTATCGATAATCAGGATGATCCTACGATTGCAACGTATGCAAAAGAGGGTGAGTGTACACTGCGTGTAGCTTCACAGCGAGAAACGATGACAGAAGCTCAACTAGCTGTGGAGAACATGATTCGTGAGATCGACAAGTTAATTGGGAAGTATATATACAGTTATAATGATGAGGAACTTGCTGAGGTTGTCGTTAGGAAGCTTAGAGAAAACAAATTATCTTTATCATCTGCAGAATCGTGTACAGGAGGCATGTTCGCATCTTGTATAACTGATGTGCCAGGTGCATCTAATGTTTTTTCGCATGGATTTGTCACGTATAGCGAGGCTGCGAAAGCTGGAGTTTTAGGCGTTGATAGTAAAATTATAGAAGAATGCTCTGTCGTTAGTTCAGAAGTTGCGATTTTAATGGCAAAAGGAGCACAAAAGTCTTCGAATAGCGATATTGCAATCTCCATAACAGGATATGCTGGACCAGAAGCTGATGAAGGACGTGAAAATGGAAATGCTTTCATCGGGTATGCCTGTGGCAATAAACTAGGTAACAAGAGCGGTTTTATTGAGATTAACACCAAGAGAAACGATAGAAAATGGAATCGTAACTTCTTCAAACTTAGGATGCTTTTAGTTGTTTATAATATCATCAATGGTACAATTTAAGTGCTGGATAAAAAGCGATCTAAATGTTAAATCGATAATAGATAATGCTAGATTATTATGTATTATCACGAGTATTTGTAAAACGTATTAAGGTGTGAAAATATACTGAAATAGTGGTTCTAATCTTGATTTATATCGATATTTAATTTGACCGTTATCATGCAAAGAATATATAATCTTGACAAACAAAAGAAGATTATATACAATACGAACAGATGTTCGAAAATATACAGGAGGGACTATGGCAGTTAAGTCAGGTAAAGATAAGAGCGTGATTGGTAACGTTAGTGATAAAGAAAAGGCCTTGGAACATGCGCTAGATGAGATTCAGAAAGCATTTGGCAAAGGTGCAGTCATGAAGCTTGGAGATGAAGGTCTTCATAACAACATTGAAGGGATTTCCACGGGATCTATATCACTAGATGTTGCGACTGGTATCGGTGGTGTTCCACGCGGTCGTATTGTTGAGATTTATGGACCTGAATCATCAGGAAAGACAACTCTTACATTGCACTGCATCGCAGAGGCTCAGAAGGCTGGTGGTAAGGCTGCATTTATCGATGCTGAGCATGCGCTAGATCCAGTTTATGCTAAGAATTTAGGTGTAGATGTAGATGATTTATTAGTGTCACAGCCTGATACTGGAGAACAAGCACTAGAGATTTGCGATATGCTTGCAAGAAGTGGAGCTATTGATCTTATTGTTATAGACTCTGTGGCTGCACTAGTTCCAAAAGCTGAAATTCAGGGGGATATGGGAGACTCTCACGTTGGACTTCAGGCCAGACTTATGTCACAAGCCCTCAGAAAGATTGCAGGAACCGTTAACAAAACTAATACTTGTGTTATTTTTATCAACCAGCTTCGTGAGAAAATCGGAATCATGTTTGGTAATCCAGAGACGACAACTGGTGGCAGAGCACTCAAGTTCTATGCTAGTATGCGACTTGACGTAAGACGTGCTGATTCTATCAAGCGTGGTGATGAGACCATTGGTAATAGAACCAAGGTTAAAATTGTAAAAAATAAAGTAGCACCTCCATTTAAAATTGCTGAATTCGATATAATGTATGGAGAAGGTATTTCTATTGCAGGTGATGTGCTAGATACTGCTACAGCTATGAAATTCATTGATAAAGCGGGTTCGTGGTATAGCTATGAGGGTGAAAGAATAGGGCAAGGTCGTGAGAATGTGAAAGAATTTCTCGTTTCTCATCCTGAGATTCTTGAGACTCTTAAGACTAAAATCATGGATGCAATTCACGGTAATGATGAAGAAGAGCTTAAAGTTGACGAAGATGGAGTAGTAATCGAATAATAATGATTTACAATGTTCCGGGATTTGACATAAGTCCTGGAACATGTTATATTTAGACGGTTAGCCGCACAGAATGGGTTTTAAGCGTAGCACCCGTAATTCTGGCGAGTCTGGTTTGAGGAGGAATTAATATGTACGCAATTATTAAAACAGGCGGTAAGCAGTATAGAGTGCAGGAGAATGATGTACTTAAGGTTGAAAAGCTTAACGCTGCAGTAGGAGAGACAGTTACCTTTGATGAGGTTGTAGCTGTTGGAGGAGACAAGCTTCAGGTAGGTACACCATTTGTTGAAGGTTGTGCAGTTCAGGCTGAGGTACTTGAGCAGGGTAAGAACGAAAAAGTTATTATCTTTAAGTACAAGGCTAAGAAGGACTACAGAAGAAAGAATGGTCACAGACAGCCATACACTCTAGTTAAGGTTACAGGTATTGGCGCAGCAGCTAAGAAGGCTGCTCCAGCTAAGGCTAAGACTGCAGAGAAGGCAGAGAAGTCTGAAGTAAAGGCTTCGCTATCAATGAAGAAGGAAGAACTTCTAGAGATCGCTAAGAATCTTGGAGTTGAGGTTCCTTCAAAGGCTACTAAAGCTGATATTCTTTCGGCAATTGAATCTAAGTAATTAAGAATTTCAATATAGGAGGTGACTAGTCATGTCAAGTAAAAAAGGAGTAGGTAGTTCCAAGAACGGTCGCGATTCCGAGTCGAAACGTTTGGGGCTAAAGATAGGTGCAGGACAGTATGTAAGTGCCGGAAGCATTCTTGTTAGACAGAGAGGAACAAAGTTCCACCCTGGCAACAATGTTGGTATCGGTGGAGATGACACTCTATTTGCAAAGATCGATGGAAACGTTAAGTTTGAGAGATTTGACAAGAAGAGAAAGCAGATCAGCGTATACAGCGAAGAAGCTTAAACTTATTGACCCCTTGTTTTAAGGGGTCATTTTTATATATTGGAGAAATAAATGTTCGTAGATAGAGCTGAAATAATTATTACATCTGGAAAAGGTGGAGATGGAGCCGTAACCTTTAGACGAGAGCCATACGTTCCAGAAGGTGGTCCGGATGGTGGCGATGGTGGCGATGGAGGTAATATTATATTTGTTGCCGATAATAACCTTCGCACACTTATGGATTTTAAATACAAGCGTAAGTATGAAGCTGAAAATGGTCAGAATGGCATGCGTCGTAAGAAATACGGTAAGCGTGGGGAGGATTTGGAGATAAGAGTTCCTGTTGGAACGATGATTATTGACAAAGAATCAGGACTTCTGATGAAGGATATGGCGCATAACGGGGACACACTTGTTGCAGCAAAAGGTGGTAAAGGTGGAAAAGGTAACGTTCATTTTAAGAATTCCATCAGACAGGCACCTAATTTTGCCGAGGCTGGTGAACTACCTAAAGTTAGAACTGTTATTCTTGAGCTTAAACTCATCGCTGATGTAGGACTCGTTGGTTTCCCAAATGTTGGAAAATCAACGTTACTTTCCGTTTCCACATGTGCTAAACCTAAAGTTGCAAATTATCACTTCACGACTATAGATCCCAATCTTGGTGTAGTTGATTTATATGACAAAAGCTTTGTGATGGCAGATATTGCGGGAATTATAGAAGGTGCACATGAAGGTATGGGGCTCGGAATTAAGTTCCTAAAGCATATTGAGCGCACAAAGGTTCTTATTCATGTCGTTGATATCTCCGGAAGTGAAGGCCGTGATCCAATTGATGATTATAAGAAGATAATTGAAGAACTCGGGCAGTACGACGAAAAACTTTTGTCAAAACCGATGCTCGTTGCTGCAAATAAAATCGATGCTGCTTGCGACGAAGAAAGGCTTGAAAATTTTGTAAAGTTTGTTGAAGCGGATGGTAAGCGTGTCTTTAAGATTTCGGCCGTAGCTAGACAAGGGGTGCAGGAACTGCTCAATGCCGCACTTAATGAGCTGGAGAATTACATTGAACCTGAAAGTGATGAGATTGAGTATTTTGATTTTGTGCGGGATGAAATAGATGAGGATTTCAAGAAGCTAAAAGCTTATCGAGATTTGGACGGAGTGTATGTACTGGAAGGCAAGCAGTTGTCCAAGATATTTAGATCTACTAATTTCAACGATATTGGTTCGATGAGATATCTATATAAGTTTATAGTTGATAGAGGCGGGATTAAGATGCTTGAGAAGCTTGGACTCAAGGAAGGCGATACTGTCAGGATCGAGGACTATGAATTCGAATACTATGAAGATTAGTGCCCGTGCGGATAAACATAAGAAAATACGATATATGAGCCTAATTGAATAATTATACAAAATATATGGAGGCGTGTGCTGTCATCCACTAGATGCTGTGCAGTTAGATATGTTTACGATAATTGGTGAATACGAGATTGCATTATTTGTAATCTGTATTCACCTTTTTTATGAGATCTTTTTATAATTTCTACGGCATGCATGGTATATACATATGATCAATCCCTTTAAATCACACTATTATAATGTCTAATTAACAAATAATTTATGGTTAAATTTTATGACAAACCAATATTCAAATATATTGAAAAATAATTGTCTAAATTGTATTATATTTATAGTTGAATCTTGCCCCAAGAAAGGGCAAAATATGAAAATCTTTGATAGTGACCAAGTGAGTCGAGCAGTTCAGTGCATAAAATTTCAATTTTCTAAGGATAGGAAGCTCAAGTATAAGATAGGCATATTGATAGTAATCTTGGTG
>ERZ772799.432-NODE-432-length-15976-cov-3.463099_pt1 | contig 15976 bp, 8 predicted proteins | sample MGYA00511345_ERZ772799 | MGnify/ENA primary metagenome ERZ772799 (study PRJEB29015, sample SAMEA2738037) | human oral metagenome | biome: human oral; feature: human-associated habitat; material: saliva | place: China | collected 2238 ... | reverse complement strand
ATTTCAAAACTGGCGAAATATACATTGCTAAAAGTTATTGTACTTTTTATCCCATTAGTCCAGATTATATCTAATTGGATAATGTCCCTTTTCCCAGGGTTACTTCTGTCGATGGATATGTTTTTGATTACGGCATCATGCCAATTTAAATCATTAAAATCCATTTTTTTGTTTTATTTATGCCACCAAGGCCATCTGTTAATGTCGAAAATATGTGTTTTATTCCCATTTAGATGGAAATGACTTGTGTTTGGACCTTTATATCCTGGAAGAGTTGGAGGATCTATTCGTACAATCTCAATAAATTTTCCATCCACTATCTTTCCGTAACTTCCAAATCTTCCGTATGGATTTTCTATCAAATTATCAGGAATATAAGCACCTTTTGGTAGAACTATACCGTCAGAAGTCACTGTAAATACATCCGAATAAGTATTTAAATCATTAGGTTTAACTTGTGACGAAATAGAGGTATTTAAAGATTTTCCTGTCCACGGACTTATTCCATTCGCATAGGAAACGCCAACGGTTGAGGCTACTCCGATGGCTCCTCCTATTGCCATGCTCTGTCCTATACCGTTAAATGAATTAGGGAATGCGACATCCAAACTTTGCCCTTGAAGCAAACCAGCCGTAGTACCACCTGCAATATGACCCGCTCCAGCTGCTAAAGGCGAAACTACTGCCGAACGAAGAACAGGGCTATTGATGTTGTTTACAAGCAGAGATGAATTGGCTGCCCAATAACCGGCACTTCCTCCTGCAAATCCAGATACACCACCAATGCAGGCATTTTTCCCAACCTGCGTCCAGTCAACGTTCTCTATCCCACTAAAATTTTTTCCGGTTTGAGTAACTATATCATTATTCGTGGATACTAAAGCCCCCATTCCGGCAGCAATGCTTGCTATTGTTAAAATTCCGGCACCTGCCGCCGCCACAACTGTCGTTGCAACTGCAGCGGCAGAACCAACAATAAAAGATGAAATCCCATCCCAAAAACCTTCAATATTTTCTTTATTAGAAAAGAAATTAAGCCCTCCTCCCAATGCCGCTACCCCCAGTAGAACCCAAGCAAATTCTCCGCTAGGATCCGTAAACTTGAGGGGATTATTGAGGCAGTAGCTGTAGCGGTTGAAGTTTTGAGAGAAGTCCGGCATCTGTACATAGGGATCCGGCGAGAGGAAGCGTCCGATAGCAGGGTCGTACAGTCGGGCATTCATATTGACCAATCCAAACCAGGGAAGATACTCGTGCCCTGTATAGCCCCGTCCGAGCAGGAGCAGTCGGTCATAGTCGGTGGACAACTCTTCGCTTCGGGTATAAGGTGTACCGTCCGTATGCAGCAATTTTCCCCATGGGCTGTATCGCATGCGGTGCACCACCGTACCGGCAGCATCGGTAATATCCGTCACGCTGCCTTGATAATCGCGATAGATATAATGCAACTTCCACTGTCCGGAATTGACCCGCACATAGACGGCCGGAGCCGAATAGGCATCTCCGCCGATATAGTAACGCTCGATATTCTTTCTTTGCGTACCGTATGAATCAGCTTCATAGTTGCCGATGTAAGTTCTTTTGAAGAAAGGATCTTTGAGCAAGGGAGATCTCACCGTCATAGTCGTACGACTATAGTCATCGGCATAGGTCAACGTTGCTGTGTAGCCATTCCCTGAGATCGTAAGCGGCCGGTCGAAAGAGGCGTACGAGATGTTTTGTCCCGTAGTATCGGCAAATGCTTCCGCTCCCATTTTCAGCCCCATATTCACTATTCGATATGGGCTTTGAGTAGAATATATGAATTTCCCAATGTTGCTAATTTCCGTGACGTTGCCGTTAGGAGTATAGTAGAAAGACGTTAGTGTCGCTATGCCGAGGTCGCCGTTTGGTCTATGTTCCGCTGCTCCGGTCAATCGATTAAGTCCGTCGTAAGAAAAGTTTTCATATCTACCGGAATTCTTATCGCTTCGCATCAGGAGATTTCCCGTTTGAGGATCGAAATCGTAATTGAATCCACCCACGCCGGTCGTAAATCGCTCGGTAGGTAATCCCATGGTCGAATACTTGTATTCGCGAGTGCGGTTGCCGGTCCTTACTTTAGTAGGCAGTCCCATCGCATTTTCCTTCAAAAGCTGCCAGATCAAGCTGCCGTCCTGCAGCGTTTTGCGAGTCAGTGTACCACGCGTATACTGATAAGTTTCTGTCACAGTCGCTCCCGTCGGCAAAGTCGCTGTCTTGCCCTGAAGCAGTCCGAGGGTATTGTACGAGAGTTGTTCGATGAGATTTTTTCCTTCGACTGTCTCCTCTGTGCGAATGAGACGATCCAAATGGTCATAATCATATGTGCGCGAATAACCGCTGGTCGTTATGGCTGATTTGACCAAATCCTTGTCATAGGTATAATTGGTGGTGAATTCGGGGGTCACGGTTTTTTGGAGTCTCCCGAATTCATCATACATAGAAGTAATAACCTTTTTACGGGCATCTTTGCGGACGGTTGTACGGCGGCGGCCGGTCCACGTTTCAGTCGTCTCTATTCTGCCCGCACTGGGGTCGATGATAGCTCTCTGACGTCCGTATTGATCATACTCGAATAGGGTCTTGACATTGCCGGGGGCTTTTATCTCCGACGGTTGTCCGTCAGGTCTGTAATGGTATGTGATTTCGCCACCGGGATCGGATACCGATTCCAACAGTCCACTTGCATCCGATACGCGTGTAGTCGTGATTGCCTCCTTGGTTTCGGACACACGTCTTGGTGTATATGCCCATGTCTGCACTGCTCCTGATGGCATGGTTTGCTTCACAGGACGTTTATAGCGGTCATACTCACAGGTATTCCAATGTAAAGGCGTATTTCCTTTGAAAGGCAAGGACTCCCGCTTGAGCATGCCGGCCGCTGTATACTCTTTGGCCGTGTATAGCCAACTACCGTCGAAACGCAGCATCCCCGTCTTCACCTCACGACCGTACGCGTCATATTCTGCCAGAGTTTTTCCTCCATCGTTTGTTGATGTTATGACCTGAAGATTACGGGGATATCCGTTTGTCAGTAATTGGCGGCTATATTCTTCCTTGGATCCATCGGCATTCCTTATAGAGGCAATATTACCCCAGGCGTCATAGACTGAACGTATCTCATTACCTCGGTCATCACGAATAAGGCATGGGTGCCCATACGCATCATACTCCTCGTAAACGGTCTTCTGTCCGAATATATCAGTTTCGCTTGCAAGTCTACCCTTATCATCGTAGGTATAAGTCTTGCCTCGGAAATCGGTGGCATCGTATGGAGCACTCGTCTCCGTCGTCATATTGCCTGCATCATCGTATTCCCTCCTTATTTCCCCTGTTTTAAGGGTTCCGTTTTCACCGGTAAATGAGATGATACTGATGGGGAGAAGAGCAGCGTTGTAGGCAATCGATTCTTTCTGCATCCACTGGTTGCCATTCCTTTTATGAGTCGTAGTTTTAGTCAACGGCAATCCAAGGCGATAAGAATTGCTTTGCTTGATGTGACGGTAGGTTTGCTCAGTAATAGTCTGTACGCCTTCACCATTATCCTCTGTCGTCTTCACGGGGAAATCTTCGGAATCATAGGTGTAAGTCCTGGACAGCGTAGTGTTATTGAGCAGATCTGATTCCTGGGAGGAGATGAGTAGAGGCTTCTTCCACGGTCCCGTTTGTCCATTGCTCTGATAGATGAAGGACGATGCTTTGATTTTGTCCGAGCTATTGAAGCCAATTCTTGTTGTGGAACTAAGAGGGACTCCTTGCTGCAATGGATCATATTGTGTAACGGTTTCCACTCCATCTCCAAAAGCATAATCCCATGAGGTATAGGTTTTCGTCTCCTTGAAACCGCAAAATCCCAGACCGTGACGATTGATCACACCATCCGTGAAGGTGTATTCCGTCAATTCCCGATGCGGCTCCCCCTTTATACCCTTGGAAACCTTGGATACAGTCTTTAGCGGAAAAGAAAGGTAATTATATCCATCCGGAAGAGGCGGGAAAGTATAGCCGGACTTAGGAGCAGCATATTCGTTGGTTTCAATCAATCCGGTACTGCTTTGTACTCCGGTAATAAGGTGGCGGGTCTGTTCGTCACAGGAAACTTCAAAGTAATAACCAATATTTGATTTAAGTCCTATGATGGGGCAATTTCTTCGTGGGCTAAAATTATTTGATTGAATCAAATCAAAATCATTAGTGCTGTTGTCCGAAAAATCTTCAGATAAGATAAAATCAGAAGGGCTGAATTCCCCATTACGATTAAAAAAGATACGTATGAGATAATTTTTTTGACTGTGAATATGATCATATGGAGTTGGTGCTAAATCTTTGCGTCGAACTTTTTCTACTAGATCAGGGAGTCCATCCTTGATATCCATTAAATAGAAAGAACTTAACAACATATTTCGAACTACTTCAATTTGTTTTGTAACAATTTTTTCCCCATCGAAGAATTCTATCTTCCATTGCTTCCCTTTGTCCAGTAAAAATGCCCCTTCACCTTCATATGGGTATAAGCCACTATGCGGATGTCCAGGGTGTGGGAAAATTGTATAATACGAAGCTGTTGGGGAAATGAGTTGATCGGGCTTCCCATCACCATTTATGTCTGCTATTAAAAATTTCTTTGAATTTGTTATAAAACTGTCATCCTCCTCATCTAATTTCGTCGAGAAAAGTTTTATATTTATTTTGTCTGAAGAGAAGTCTTTGACTTTTTCAATCCATTTGAATGTGTTATATCCTGATATGGTAGAACAGACTAATTCTGCTTTTTCATCACCAGTAATGTCTCTAAAAAAAAGACCTTTATCGATGTTATATCCGTAGAGATGATTCGATATGAAGGCTTTTTTTTGTTTGAAGTTAAGGAGTGTAAGATCGAATAGTATTTGATCTCCATTGTTCTTCCCCCCTTTCCCTTTCTCGGGAATAATTGCAATGGCGTCAATCGCCCCATCTCCAGTCGCATCTCCCAGGAGAAAAGAAATATTGGTATAATAAGATTTTGGGTATGTCGAATAAGTCGTTTCTTCTTTGTTAAACCTGATTCCATCAAAATAATAGATCCAGCAATAAGTTTTCTGAGCATCGTATAACCCTTTGTTCGCTTTGTCCTTTTTGCTATCCACACTTATACAAATGATCTCATCTACCCCATCTCCATTAATATCTGCTACCTGAATACTTCTTGTGTATTTTTTTACTTTCAATGAGATAGGAGCGTAAGCAAAATCTTCGCTTGGAATAACAAATATTGAGTTATTATCTTGTGCTTGCCATTGATCGAAAATTCGATTGGAGAAACAGATGAAGCCATCCCTGTCACTTCCTTTAAAAAACCGTCCTCTACTCGTTATTTTATCTCCAGCTCCAGTGTCGAAAAGAGGGACAACTTCTCCCGTTTTATATATCTTATCTTCTTGAGAGGAATCGAATCCATATACAAAAGACAAAGGACTTAAAGATCGCTTCCCAGTTTCACAAGAAATTTTTTGTAATTGGGATTTATTGTGAGATGCTTTATATAGTAGAGTATATTTACGTAGGAGCTTCCCTTGGCCGTAAGAGTGAATACTTTTAAGACGCATATTGCTTTCATATGGCTGCCCGGAGATATAATGGACAGTACAATTTTGTCTGCCTTCATATTCAAAATCTATATGATTAAAATGGCTGTCCGCTGTTCGCCCTCCGTAAGCGACTTTAGTAAGAAAATATACGTTCCCAGACAAACGATAAGAATAATCCACACGGTACCCCAATGCATCGGTGTAAGATAAAATTGGATAGGAAGCTTGGGGCGTCGTATTATCTGGCAGTCCAAATGTTGCCCTTCCCCCATCTGGCATAAGAGCATCAAAGGAAATCAAAACATTGTCATTGTTGTACTTAGGTGTTATTCTCACCTTGCCCATTAAAGTTGTTCCACTTATTGCTCTATCTCCGTCTAAAGAGAGGGCGTATGTGTTTGGGTTAGAGAAGTCTACAGCACAGATGTCGTTGTCAAAATAAAGCGTTCGATTAACAAGATTAATTGCAGATGCTCCCACGATATTCCATCCAACACCAGCTACACCCTCCTGAATTGATTGGCTGTTATACGAAAGAGCTATTGTTGGCTTCGCTCCGACCGATGGAGCAGTGAAGATCGGTACAGAATAAGTCTTGGCTCCCGAACGGCTCACTCCGGATTGATAAGAAATCTCTCCCGGATCCACATCCATATAGATGGGGAGGTTGTCTAACCCAGATATGGTTGCTGCTGCGGCATCCGCTGCTGCTTGAGCCTCTCGCAGTTCACGGATAGAGGTCGCTTTTTGTCTCTGCGATAAGGAGTCAAGAACTTCCAGCGAGAGGATGTCGGCTTTGGATGTAAGCGGAGAACAGAGAAAAAATGAAGAAAGGGAGAGAAGCGAGGCGTAAAGCTTTTTCATACGTCTATCCTAAATGTTAAAGTAAAAAAGTTTTATTTCTTAATGATTTTCCATGTGGACTGCTCTTTACCGATAAAAAGGCGCATCGCATAGTTGCCGGCAGGAAGTCGACTCATATCAACCTTCGTATCTCCATGATTCAACGATCCCTGTAGGACTAAGGAGCCATGCATATTGAAGATAGCGTACTTCCCTTTATCCTCGAGAGAGCCGATGGATATGGTCAAAATAGATTCTACCGGGTTCGGATACAGTCTTATCTGCGTGTCTCCCAAAATCTCATTGAACTCTTTAGGTTCGTCTCTTTCTTCTTCGCTCGGCTCTTCACCTGTCGCAATTATGGAACTCATAATGATAACTCTTGCAACCCGATTGCCGGATGCATCATAAACAAAAGAGAGTGTCTGCTGTGCTTTCGCTCCCAAGCACCCCGGAAGAGAAAGCAAAAGCGTGAGTAATAAATGCTTCATAACCAATTATTGATGATATTTTGCTGCAAAGGAAATATATTTTTCATTATTACAAGCAAGATCGTCTTGATTTTATGTGTTTGGGGATCCTTTTCTTTTTGGCTTTTTATGTCGCTCTGTGATAACAGCCTGAATGTCATCCTGTGATGGGAGTGGAATGAATGAGTTTTTAGGGTAAAAGACAGCCCAAAAAAGTTTTCAACAATGAAGGTGAGCTTGGAATCATTCTAAATAAGCAGCTGAAAGAGTGGGGGACGCGAGGTGAAAAAGAGGAGAAAACGGACTTTTGCAGATCGATATTCGCTTTTTAGAGGAGAGCCTGACGATCTGTATATAAACCATTTTCGATTTATATATAGATCGTTTCCAATTTATATATAAATCGTTTTCAATAAATATATAGATCGTAAACGGTTTATATATAAAACGCAGGCCCCAAAAGGCCTTTTCGGGGCATGATAATAAAGAAAGACACCCGTCAGGTTCGTGACAGAACCTGGCGGGTGTCGTATAGGATAGGAGCGAAAGAGACCTGCTCCTTATCGATGCTTTATCGGAAAAGCTTGGGGGCTTTGGCTGATTTGAGAATCAGGGCAGGACTTTATTTCTCAATTTTGAAAGGCATAAAGGCTGTTAGATCGCCGAATTCAAGCACCCGCGGACTCGGTTTGTCGAAAGGGTTGGGCTTGCCATCGGCTTCATACTTATCCCCTTTCAGCAAGTGTACAAGCAGTAATCGCAATTGGGCGTCTTGCACTTCTTGGTTCACTCGAATATAACCCGTAAATCCGACCGGCGAATCTAAAAGATGTCCATCGATAAAATCCGAATAGTAATAGCTGATCCCTTTGTCGATTACGCTCTCATCACTCAACAGGTTAAAGAAAAACTGATGTTTTTCAATTTGGTCCGGCTTCAGGAATTGTTGGTTGAGAGGGTTGTTTTTTCCATCGAACAAGAATATCTCCATCTTATACCATACTCCTTTTTTGAATTTTAGAGGAGCATTGTCCGGCAGGGGGAAAAAGTTCCCATAGAAGTCGGTATTTAAGTGCTGAATAAAAGGATCTGAGGAGTGTGCAACGAATGCCGAGGGATCTACATTGATACTGCCGTTTCCCGGTTCGGTAAGTACTCCTTCCGTGAAGCGACAAACCAATTGAGACGGGATGTCATGACCCAAGTCGTTCTTCTTGGACCAGCATGACCCCAAGAGAATGGTCAGCGCTAAGAGTCCGAAGATTGTTTTTCCGATTCGTAACATAAGCTGTTATTCGTTTTTTTGTGAGTGTTCTTGTTCTTTTCTTCATGTGACATTCTCCTCCCGATTCATAGGGTATTGGGTTCGCATGGACGGAGAATGTCCGCGAACAAAGATATACCAATTGTCCGATGAGCGGTTTCTCAAGGATAGATAATGTGGCGCGTGGCCACTTGAAGCTGCATGATCCGGTACATATTGGAGATGGTACCGATGCGTAGTTTGTCTTTTACCTCGTAGTAGTCGGCGCAGGTGCCGCATACGATGATGGGGATACCGTACTTCTTGTTCAGTTCGGCCAGTGTTTCGGCCGTGTCCGTACCCTCGATGGCCAGCAGCACCCCCGTATTGTAAAGGATGATATGCGAAGGAAGTCGATCGAGCTCTCCGATGGCATTGACGAAAGCGCGCATCAGGATGCTGCCCAATTCGTCATTTCCGGTGCCCATCCGATTGCTTTTGGCCACGATGAGGTAGTCGCCTTGTGCCACTGTATGCGGATGCTCGGCCGGGCAGGAAGTCGGGGCCGCTTCTTCGATATGGGTCGATACCCGAAAGGTGAGCGTTGTATAGTCGCCCTCTTCGGATTCGATGGCGACGGCTCCCAGTTCGCCGATATAATCGCGCAGGTTGCATTTTACCGTTTCATTGTCAGTCATTACGGAGATTTCTTCTCCGACGGGGGTGCCGTCGACGGCTTTCTTGAGTAAAATAAGGGGGAGGGGGCAGAGTTTCCCCCGAGTATCCACCACTTTCATGATTGTAAACCTTTTATATGAGATAGTTCCAGTAGTTTGATGGCTGTTTCGTGAGGTGTATCCGTTTCTACTGCCAGTCGAGCAGAGGAGCTTTCCCTGAATTCAGCCAGCGAGTGTGCATAGGCCTTGTCATAGTAATCGAGAGCCAAGGATACGGCCTCCTCCAGACGTCCTTCCTTGAGGGCAGTTATGGCTTGTGTCGTAGCGGCTCCTCCCATCCGGCGAGCGATATGCTCGAAAGAGTTTGCCAGTGCCTCTGCATCGTACACGCCGTACTCTTTGGCAATATGGGCGATGCGTACGGGACGGGGGACAGACAGCTCGATCAAAGGAGCTTGACGCATGACTTTGTAGAAATCGTCCGGAAGAAATACGCGCCCGATAGTCTTGCTCTCGCTTTCCACCCATATCGGACGATTCGGATCACAAGCGGAGAGAGCATCGTGCAAGAGATTCATGAAATGTTCGGTGGTCGGCTGCTGCTCTTGCCCCAAGGCACCGAAGGCAGACCCTTTGTGGTGGGCCAATCCTTCCAGATCGATCACCTGTTCCCCCATTTGGGTGAGTTCGTTCAGGATGGGCGTTTTTCCTGATCCCGTATAACCGCCTAAGACGATGAAACGCCACGGGTAAAGCTTCAGAATATCGGGGAAATGCCGGCGGTATGCTTTGTATCCGCCACGGAGACGACGGATGCGAAGTCCTGCTACGGATAGCAGCCAAGCGACACTCTCGCTTCGCATACCTCCTCTCCAGCAGTAGAGGATGATGTCTCTGCCGGCAGCAAGGGAGCGAGCTTCTCGCACCATCTCGGCCATACGCGGCCCAACGAACTCCAATCCTCGCTCTACGGCCGCCTGGCGACTATGTCTGACATAGAGCGTACCTACCTCGGCTCGTTCCGCATCCGAAAACAGGGGGAAACTCTCTGCGCCGGGAATATGTCCGCGGCGGTATTCTTCCGGAGAGCGGACGTCCAAAACGAGAGAGTCGGAGCGGTTGGATAAGAAAAAATCGGTGTCAATCAGCATCGGAAAGAGTCATTCCCTTGGTTCTGAGCGACAAATATACAGATTATCCTTTGCTGCCTTTTCCGTAAGTTTGTGTCCATGAAAGAATTTATCATATCGGAGGCACGAACCGAGCCTACCGTCCTTGTCGGACTGATTACCCCTCAGCAATCGGAAACTCAAGTGCGAGAGTATCTCGATGAGTTGGCTTTCTTGTGCGAAACAGCCGGAGCGCAGCCGATAGCCCGCTTCACCCAGAAACTGGATCAGCCCAATTCCGTAACCTTTGTAGGCAAAGGCAAATTGGATGAGATACGCGCCTATGTGCAGGAGAACGAGATCGGCATGGTGGTGTTCGACGACGAACTGTCGCCCAAGCAGCTGCGCAACATCGAAAAAGAACTTCAGACCAAGATCCTCGATCGTACGGGTCTTATCCTCGATATATTCGCCCGACGGGCACAGACGGCTCATGCCAAAACGCAGGTAGAGCTGGCGCAGTACCAGTATATGCTGCCTCGACTGACGGGGCTATGGACCCACCTCGAAAGGCAGCGAGGCGGTGTCGGCATGAGAGGTCCGGGAGAAAAGCAGTTGGAAACAGACCGCCGTATCGTCTTGGACAAAATAGCTCGGCTCAAAGAAGAACTAAGGGACATAGACAAGCAGAAATCCGTGCAGCGCAAGAACCGTGGCAAGATGGTACGCGTTGCTTTGGTCGGCTATACGAATGTCGGGAAGAGTACGTTGATGAATGTCCTCTCCAAAAGTGAGGTCTTCGCCGAAAACAAGCTGTTTGCCACGTTGGATACGACGGTGCGCAAGGTGATCATAGACAATTTGCCTTTCTTGCTGAGCGATACGGTCGGGTTTATCCGCAAGCTGCCCACACAGTTGGTCGAATCCTTCAAAAGTACACTTGATGAGGTGCGAGAGGCGGATTTGTTGGTGCACGTGGTGGATATGTCGCATCCGGCATTCGAAGAGCAAATAGAGGTGGTGAACCAGACTCTGGCGGAGATAACGGCAGGGGAGGAAAAGCCGATGCTTCTTCTCTTCAACAAGATCGATGCGTTCTCTTTCACACCCAAAGACGAAGACGACCTTACTCCCCGAACAAAAGAGAACATAAGTGCCGAGGAGCTGCAACAGACCTGGATGGCCAAACTCGGGAATGACTGCCTGTTCGTCTCGGCGAAGAAAGGCACCGGGATGGATGCTCTGAAAGCTCTTTTGTACGAGAGAGCTAAGGCAATCCATATCACGCGCTTCCCCTACAATGACTTCCTGTTCCAGGACTATTCGGAGGAGATGGAATAAACTTCTCTTCTGGGGAGGACGTGAAAATTCCTTTAGGGTTCTCCATCGGCTTGCGCGAAATTCTCTATCTTTGATAGATTGTTGATCTTGAGACCATAAGTTTTTGTGGCTCTGTGCATCGACGACTTCGATCATCAATAACAATAAACGATCAGTAGCACTGTGGACGTATCTGCATATCCTTTTTTTCGTCGCGATATGAGTTGGCTCTCCTTTAACGAACGCGTGTTGATGGAGGCTGCCGACCGGACTTTGCCGGTTTACGACAGGATCAAGTTCCTGTCCATCTTCTCTTCCAATCTGGAGGAGTTCTATACCGTACGGGTGGCCTATCATCAGGCCGTCCTACAGAAACGGCGCGACAGGAGCGAGGCCGAAGAGGATTCCGATGCGGATGCTCATATCCTGCAAGCTATTCGGGAGACTGTAATCAGACAGGACGAACTGTATTATCGGATTTTTTACGATCAGATCCTGCCCACCTTGGAGGAACACGGTATCCGACTGCGTACGCATGCCCCCACTCATCCGGATCATAAAGCCTACCTGCGTCGTTTCTTCCACGAGGAGATTTTCCCTCTGCTCTATCCGATGCTGTTGCTGCCGAGCAAGGTGCGTACATTTATCCGTTCGGGTAGGGTATATCTGGCTGTTCGGCTCAAAGAAAAAGAGACGGACGAGGCCTACAGCTATGCACTGCTCAATGTGCCTACCGACGGCCTTCCTCGCTTCGTAGAGCTGCCACGGCTCCAGACCGACACATTTTATTACTACTCTTTTCTGGAAGATATTATCAAAGAGCACCTGGATGTAGTCTTCCCCGGATACGAGGTGATGGACAGCTATTCGATCAAAGTGTCGCGCGATGCCGATTTGCTGTTGGATGCACAGCGTCCTGAAGATCTGCCGGGAGAGATCCGCAAGAAGGTGAAGACTCGCAAGCTCGGTGCTCCTACGCGATTCATGTATGACGGGCGGATGCCCGACGAGGTGCTGCGATACATCTGCAGTTCGTGCGACATCGATCCGGAGGAGGCGATTCGGAGTGGAAACTACGTCAATCTGCAAGATCTGGCTATGCTGCCCAATCCGTTTGCCCCCAGACTGGAGACACTCACGCCGGAGCCTCTCCTCTCGAAACATTTGGAGCAGGCCCCTTCTCTGATGGAAGGCATTCGTAGGAAGGACTACCTGATTCATGTGCCTTACTATACGTATGATTATGTCGTGCGCCTGCTGATGGAAGCGGCCATCTCACCGGATGTGTCGGAGATACGCCTTACGCAGTATCGCGTAGCTGAAAATTCGTCCATTATCAGTGCATTGGAAGCGGCTGCACAGAGTGGAAAGAAGGTATCTGTCTTCGTGGAGCTGAAAGCCCGATTCGATGAGGAAAACAATTTGCGTTTATCAGAGCGTATGCGCCGTTCGGGGATTCGGATCGTTTACAGTATGCCCGGACTGAAAGTCCATGCCAAAACGGCTCTCATCCTCTATCATACACCGGCCGGTGAACGTCCGCAAGGCATCGCTTTGCTCTCTACGGGGAATTTTAATGAGACCACTGCTCGCATTTACTCCGACACTACGCTGATGACTGCCAATACGGACATTGTACATGATGTGTACCGCCTTTTCCGCATTTTGGACGGAGATCCCGAACCGGCACGTTTCAGTCGTCTGCTCGTGGCTCGCTACAACATGGGTGAAGCCATTACCAACCTGATCGAACGCGAGATAGAAAACGTGAAGCGCGGTAAGCGTGGCTATATGCTCCTGAAGATGAACGGCCTGCAGGACAAGAATGTCATCACACAGCTCTATCGGGCTTCCGAAGCCGGTGTGGAGATCGATCTGATCGTGCGAGGTATCTGCTGTTTGGTACCCGATATGCCACAGAGTCGCAATATACGTGTCACTCGATTGGTGGATATGTATTTGGAGCATAGCCGTATCTGGTGCTTCCACAACGGGGGGAAAGAAGAGGTATTCATCTCTTCGGCCGACTGGATGAAGCGCAATCTATACAACCGCATCGAGACTGCCTGCCCTGTGCTGGATCCTACTTTACGAAGAGAGATTATCGACATATTGGAGATCCAGCTTCGCGACAATATCAAGGCTTGCCGGATCGATTCTTCTCTCAACAACATTTACAAACACAATAGCGATGAGAAACCGGTGCGAGCACAAGCTGCTATCTACCGCTATCTCAAAGGCAAAGAAGAGACCACTCCTGCTGCAAAATAAATGATGAATAAGACCCATTTTCTCCGTATCCTGCTGTCACTGGCAACCGTTTGTTTCTTGTCTCTATCCCTCGTGGCTCAACGACATTCGGAAGCCTTCGAGCGTTGGCATCGTGACAAATTCAGCCTTTTCATTCATTACGGCCTCTACAGTGAGCTTGGAGGGGTTTGGCAAGGAAAACCCGTGAAGAACGGATATAGCGAACAGATCTACTCTTTCGGAATACGCGATATGAAGCAATACGAGCCGGTGGCCAAGCGGTTCCGCCCCGACAGATGGGATGCCGATGCCATAGTAGCCTTAGCTCGGAAAGCAGGGATGAAGAGTATCGTGTTTACTTCCAAGCATCACGATGGCTTCTGCATGTATGGCTCGGCTGAGACTCCATTCAATATCGTGGAGGCCACTCCTTCGCGTCGCGATGTGATGAAAGAATTGAGCGATGCTTGTCAGCGTTCGGGTATGAAGTTCGGCGTTTATTTCTCTCTTATCGATTGGCATTTCCCGGAAGCCAGTCCGATCAGCGATCACAATGCTGATCGGATTACTCCGGCACATCACCAATACAATATGCGTCAGGTCAGAGAGATCCTCACGGGCTACGGCCCTGTCAGCGAGTTGTGGTTCGATATGGGATCGCTTACGCCGAAGCAGAGTGAAGAGTTGTATTGTTTGGTGCATGAGCTACAGCCCGATTGTATGGTTAGCGGACGCTTAGGTAATGACCGAGCGGACTTTGCCGTCATGGGAGACAATGAACTTCCTACCGAACCGATTGCCATTCCTTGGCAGACGGCGGCATCTATGTTCCCGGAGACATGGGGCTATCGCTCATGGCAGGAGAGAGGCTCTATTCGGGACAAAGCTCGCGAGAAGTTCGAAGATTTGGTGCGAGTGGTGTGTCGTGGGGGTAATTATCTGCTGAACATCGGTCCTGAAGGCAATGGCTCCATATTGCCTTACGAATCCGAAGTGCTGCGAACTATGGGCGAATTTCTCGATATGTATGGAGAAGGTATTTACGGTACGGAACGCTCTCCTTTTCCTGAACTCTTGCCCTTTGGCGAAGTTTCGGTTCGCGATTCCATGCTCTATCTGTTTGTTCGTCCGGATATGGCCGGCAAGGAGATATTCATTCCGGTGAATGGAGAATTTTTGGAGGAGGTGAGCAATTTGACCAACGCTTCACCGCTGGATATGAACATTCGCAAGACCGGTGTTCGTATCCGAATGCCTGCAAGTATGCCTGAGTCTTTCCTTGTGCTGGCTCTGGCATTCAATAGAAACGATTTTGTGCTGGCAGACCGCCCACAGAGTTATCCCTTGCATACGGCCAATAGCTCCCGGATATACGGCCATAGCTGCTGGGACTACTATACGGGCTTCAAGAGTATAACGGGCATGAAATGGCAAGCGGTTTCTGCTCCGCGTGCTATTATATATACGGACATGGAAGCCGGCAAGACACTACGGCTTTCTGTCGGGAAGGAAGAACGAGAAATTACATTGGAAGGAGGCAAATCAGAGGAAGTGTCGATTTCGCACGACGGCTTGTCATGGGGCAAACCCTATGTTCGGCAAGTGGGTGGGGTATTCGGTATGATTCCAGACAATATCCTTCGAGGCGACTCCATCCCTCTACCCTTACCCAAAGGGTGGGAAGAAATGCCTGTAGGACAAGTGGAGAAAAAGCCTTGGGGAGAGATTAGCTCTTGTCTGCTGGTGCAGGATATTGTATCGGATAGAGAACAGACCGTGGCATGCCACCTGACTTTCGGCAATGGCATATATGTAACACTCAATGGGAAACAAATCACAGCCGAACTGATTCGGGAGACAGGCCTGGCTCATGAACTAATCGTTTGCTTGCCGTTGCAAAAAGGGAAAAATCGATTGGCTGTGAAGTTTATGAATAGATTCGGGGAAGAATTGATAAGAGGTGTCAGCTGGCCGAAGTCATATACACGCTACTTGCTGCCTATTGAAGGGTTTTCATTGGAGAAAGCCGGGAAAAAGGGGATTCCCATCGAACTCCGTCCTGCATCCGTTCGGTATCAGGGTGCATCTGCTTCGATTCCGAATATAGCCCTTCTTTGATACACATAGTGCCCTAAAGCTTTTTAACGTCAGTTCGACGTCTTTATAATAACGTGAGTTCGATATAAGCGTTATGGTGCCGACTCTCATAAGTATTTGTCGATCAATCCTTTGTTGGGATATTAACTATAACCGATCAGAAAATGAAAGGGAAAAAATTTGACGTCTCATCGGACGTCGGAGCCTCTCGAAGCTGAAACCTCTCAACAGACAAATGAAATACATTGACAAACAGCATATTGCATGTTTTTCTTGGATCGAATCCGCATTGTTTTATAGCCGTTCGGAACATACTCCGAAAGGGGGTCGAGCTACGCCCTACAGCGACTCGGGCTACGCCGTAGAGCGTACCGAG
>ERZ772799.425-NODE-425-length-16057-cov-21.605674_pt1 | contig 16057 bp, 11 predicted proteins | sample MGYA00511345_ERZ772799 | MGnify/ENA primary metagenome ERZ772799 (study PRJEB29015, sample SAMEA2738037) | human oral metagenome | biome: human oral; feature: human-associated habitat; material: saliva | place: China | collected 2238 ... | reverse complement strand
CCCTTGTCAGAGAAATCTACCAAACGCTAGGAGAATAAGATGGCATTTATTGAAAAAGGTCAAGAAATCGATATTGAAGCAATCAAGGCAGAAACCCAATTGTCTGCGGAAGCCTTGCGACTAAAGGAGCGTCGTGATAGAGAATTGGCAGACATTATTTCAGGAGAAGATGACCGTATCCTTTTGGTGATTGGTCCTTGCTCTTCTGATAATGAAGAGGCTGTCTTGGAATATGCCCGCCGTTTATCTGCCTTGCAAAAGAAGGTGGCGGACAAGATTTTCATGGTTATGCGTGTTTATACAGCTAAACCTCGCACCAACGGAGACGGCTATAAAGGTTTGGTTCACCAACCAGATACTTCTAAGGCTCCAAGTTTAATTAACGGCTTGCAGGCTGTGCGCCAGTTGCACTACCGCGTGATTACAGAGACTGGTTTGACAACGGCAGATGAGATGCTTTATCCGTCAAATCTGGTCTTGGTAGATGATTTGGTCAGCTACCATGCTGTTGGGGCTCGTTCTGTGGAAGACCAAGAGCACCGCTTTGTGGCTTCAGGGATTGATGCACCAGTCGGAATGAAAAATCCAACTTCTGGAAATTTGGGTGTCATGTTTAATGGCATTTATGCTGCTCAGAACAAACAGACCTTCCTTTTCCATGGTCAAGAAGTTGAGACTTCAGGAAATCCCTTGGCTCACGTCATCCTTCGTGGTGCAGTTAATGAATATGGGAAAAATGAGCCTAACTTTTACTATGAAATTTTGCTAAATGCCATTGAACGCTATGAAACCATGGGACTTGAAAATCCTTTTATCCTCATTGATACCAACCATGATAACTCAGGCAAGCAATATATGGAGCAGATTCGAATTGTTCGTCAGACCTTGCAAAATCGTGATTGGAATGAGAAGATTAAAAAGACAGTTCGAGGCTTTATGATTGAATCTTACCTAGCAGATGGTCGTCAAAACCAACCAGAGGTCTTTGGTTGTTCCATTACCGATCCTTGCCTAGGTTGGGAAAATACAGAGGCTTTGGTAGAAGAGATTTATGCTACCTTGACAAAATAAGTGAAAAGGATGGAGTTGGGGAATCTCAACTCCTTTTGATGAGAATGATAGTTGGACACGGAATTGACATCGAAGAATTAGCTTCGATAGAAAGTGCAGTCACACGACATGAATGTTTTGCCAAGCGCGTGCTGACCGCTAAGGAAATGGAACGATTTAACAGTCTTAAAGGGCGCAGGCAGATTGAATATTTGGCTGGTCGCTGGTCGGCTAAGGAGGCATTTTCCAAGGCTATGGGAACGGGTATTGGAAAAATCGGTTTTCAGGATTTGGAAGTCTTGAACAATGAACGCGGGGCGCCTTATTTTAGTCGGTCACCATTTTCAGGAAAGATTTGGCTGTCTATCAGCCACACAGATCAGTTTGTGACAGCCAGTGTCATTTTGGAGGAAAATCATGAAAGCTAGTCCACATAGACCAACCAAGGCTCTGATTCATCTGGGAGCTATTCGACAAAATATTCAGCAAATGGGGGCTCATATCCCTGAAGGAACGCTCAAGTGGGCAGTGGTCAAGGCCAATGCTTACGGGCATGGGGCTGTTGCCGTTGCCAAGGCGATTCAAGATGATGTTGATGGCTTTTGCGTTTCCAATATCGATGAAGCCATTGAACTCAGACAAGCTGGAGTTAGTAAGAAAATCCTCATTTTAGGAGTTTCTGACATCGAAGCAGTTGCTCTAGCTAAAGAATACGACATCACCTTGACTGTGGCTGGACTGGAGTGGATTCAAGCCCTCTTATCTAGTGAGGAAAACCTAGCAGGTTTAACAGTCCATCTCAAGATTGACTCAGGAATGGGACGAATTGGTTTTCGAGAGGCTAGTGAAGCTGAGCAGGCTCAAGACTTGCTCCAACAACACGGTGCTCGTGTTGAAGGAATATTTACCCACTTTGCTACTGCAGACGAGGAATCAGATGCCTACTTTAATGAGCAGTTAGAACTCTTTAAAGCTATTTTGGCTGGTATGAAGGAAGTTCCAGACTTGGTTCATGCTAGCAATTCTGCAACGACTCTTTGGCATGCAGATACTATTTTCAATGCGGTTCGTATGGGAGATGCTATGTATGGTCTCAATCCCAGTGGAGAGGTTTTAAATCTCCCTTATGACTTGAAACCAGCCTTGACCCTGCAATCTGCCCTTGTTCATGTCAAAACAGTTGCAGCTGGAGCTTGCATGGGCTATGGAGCGACCTATCAGGCAGATAGCGAGCAAGTCATCGCGACGGTGCCAATCGGCTATGCGGATGGTTGGACACGAGATATGCAAAATTTCGCTGTCTTGGTAGATGGCCAAGCTTGCCCAATTGTCGGGCGAGTTTCTATGGACCAAATCACCGTTCGTCTGCCTAAGCTTTATCCGTTGGGAACAAAAGTAACCTTAATTGGCTCCAACGGAGGCAAGGAAATCACAGCAACTCAGGTAGCGACCTACCGTGGCACTATTAACTATGAGGTAGTTTGTCTTCTCAGCGACCGCATTCCGAGAGAATATTATTAAAAAAGAAAGGAGTGGAGCATGAATCTACATCAACCCTTGCATGTCTTACCTGGTGTGGGACCAAAGTCAGCAGAAAAATACGCCAAACTAGGAATTGAAAATTTGCAAGACCTCTTGCTCTACTTTCCTTTCCGTTATGAAGACTTCAAAACTAAGCAAGTGCTGGAACTGGAAGACGGGGAGAAGGCAGTCCTATCTGGTCAAGTCGTGACTCCTGCTAGTGTCCAGTATTATGGTTTCAAGCGCAATCGCCTGCGCTTTAGTCTCAAGCAGGGAGAAGTCGTTTTTGCGGTGAATTTCTTTAACCAGCCCTATCTAGCAGACAAGATAGAGTTGGGAGCAACTCTTGCTGTCTTTGGAAAATGGGATCGGGCTAAGGCTAGCCTGACAGGGATGAAGGTCCTAGCTCAGGTGGAAGATGACCTCCAACCTGTCTATCGATTGGCTCAGGGAATCAGTCAGGCAAGTCTGGTCAAGATTATTAAGACAGCATTTGATCAGGGACTGGACCTCTTGATTGAGGAAAATATTCCCCAGTCCTTGCTGGACAAATACAAACTCATGTCCCGTTGTCATGCAGTCCGAGCTATGCATTTCCCCAAGGATTTGGCGGAATACAAGCAGGCCCTTCGCCGTATCAAGTTTGAGGAACTCTTTTATTTCCAAATGCAATTGCAGACGCTCAAGTCTGAAAATAGAGTTCAGGGAAGCGGTCTGGTTCTGAATTGGTCTCAGGAAAAAGTGACAGCAGTCAAAGAAAATCTGCCTTTTGCCCTGACTCAAGCTCAAGAAAAGAGTTTGCAGGAAATTTTGACCGACATGAAGTCCGACCATCATATGAATCGTCTCCTGCAAGGGGATGTGGGGAGCGGAAAAACGGTAGTCGCTGGCTTGGCCATGTTTGCAGCAGTTACAGCTGGCTACCAGGCTGCTCTCATGGTGCCAACAGAAATCCTTGCAGAGCAACATTTTGAGAGTTTACAGAACCTCTTTCCAGACTTGAAACTGGCTCTCTTGACAGGTTCCTTGAAAGTTGCAGAAAAGAGAGAAGTCTTGGAGACTATTGCCAAGGGTGAGGCTGATTTGATTATCGGAACTCATGCCCTGATTCAGGATGGGGTAGAGTATGCTCGTCTGGGCTTGATTATTATTGATGAGCAGCACCGTTTTGGTGTGGGGCAAAGGCGGATTTTACGTGAAAAAGGGGACAATCCGGATGTCCTCATGATGACTGCGACTCCGATTCCTAGGACCTTAGCCATCACAGCCTTTGGCGATATGGATGTTTCCATTATCGATCAGATGCCTGCGGGACGGAAGCCTATTGTGACACGCTGGATCAAGCATGAGCAACTACCTCAGGTCTTGACTTGGTTAGAGGGGGAAATTCAAAAAGGTTCTCAAGCCTATGTCATCTCTCCCTTGATTGAAGAATCTGAAGCTCTGGATTTGAAAAATGCCATTGCCTTATCAGAGGAATTGACGGCTCATTTTGCAGGTAAGGCAGAGGTGGCTCTTCTACATGGTAAGATGAAGAGTGATGAAAAAGACCAGATTATGCAGGAGTTCAAAGAGAGAAAAACGGATATTCTGGTTTCGACGACGGTTATCGAGGTTGGGGTCAATGTTCCCAATGCGACCGTCATGATTATCATGGATGCCGATCGCTTCGGGCTCAGCCAGCTTCACCAGCTCAGAGGTCGTGTCGGTCGGGGGGACAAGCAGTCCTATGCTGTTCTCGTTGCCAATCCCAAGACGGATTCTGGGAAAGACCGCATGCGTATCATGACAGAAACGACCAATGGATTTGTCCTTGCAGAGGAAGACTTGAAAATGCGGGGTTCGGGTGAGATTTTTGGAACCAGACAGTCAGGTCTTCCAGAGTTCCAAGTAGCTGATATTATCGAAGATTTTCCGATTTTAGAAGAAGCCAGAAAGGTTGCTAGCTACATTAGTTCGATAGAAGGCTGGCAAGAGGATCCAGAGTGGCGCATGATTGCCCTTCATTTGGAGAAGAAAGAACATTTAGATTAAGCTTTCTCTAAGGAAAACTTAAGCTAGCTTTCAGGTTTGCCCCTTATACTAGAGTCATCAAAAAGAAACGAGGACTCTCACATGACAGTAACGATTAAAGTAAATTACCAAATCACTTTCCAAAATAAAGAAGCAAAAAATTAAGATTAAGCAGAAGAAGAAAGAGCGAAATGCTCTTTTTTCGTTTCTGAAACTACTTTCAGTTCATCATCCCAAAAATACAGAATCTAAAATCTCTTTCTATTTACCCTTCTTTCTTGCATTGATTTCTTAGATATGCTACAGTTGTGATAACGATTACAAAAAACAAAAGGAGCATGTTATGAAAAATCCAGATTTGTTAGAAGAAATCAAGACTTATAAAGGAAGGGATGAGGTTCCAGAAGACTTTGATGCTTTCTGGGATGAGGAAGTGAAAAAAGTTTCAACTCTTCCAGTCTACCAGTTGGAGGAAAGAGATTTCTGCATTCCTCAAGTCAAGTGCTATGAATTAACATTTGAAGGAACCAATGAAGGTAAGGTCTATGCGCGCGTCGTTCTTCCAAAGAGTGAGAAAAAAGTTCCTCTAATCTTCCATTTCCATGGTTATATGGGACGTGGCTGGGATTGGGCCGACATGTTAGCATTCACCGTAGCTGGTTACGGTGTTGTTTCCATGGATGTGCGGGGCCAGTCAGGTTACTCGCAAGACGGCTTGCGTTCTCCTCTAGGAAATACAGTTAAAGGACATATCATCCGTGGGGCTGTGGAAGGTCGGGAGCATCTCTTTTATAAGGATGTTTATCTGGATATTTACCAGTTGGTTGAGATTATTGCCAGTCTGTCTCAGGTGAATGAGAAGCGTCTTTCTAGCTATGGTGCCTCACAAGGAGGGGCTTTAGCTTTGGTTGCAGCAGCGCTCAATCCTCGGATTCAGAAAACAGTTGCAATCTATCCCTTCTTGTCAGACTTTAGACGAGTGCTTGAGATTGGTAATACTAGCGAGGCTTACGACGAACTTTTCCGTTATTTCAAGTTCCACGATCCCTTCCATGAAACAGAGGAGGACATCATGGCAACCCTTGCCTATATCGATGTGAAGAATCTTGCCCATCGTATCAAAGGAGAGGTCAAGATGATTACGGGCTTGGATGACGATGTTTGCTATCCTATTACCCAGTTTGCGATATACAACCGTCTGACCTGCGATAAGGTTTATCGCATCATGCCTGAGTATGCTCACGAAGCCATGAATGTATTTGTCAATGACCAAGTCTACAATTGGCTATGTGGTAGTGAGATTCCTTTTAAGTATATAAAGTGATGAATGAGAGAGCCTAGTAGCTTTCTGATATATTCCCCTTCTAGCAGATAGTGAAAAATAAAAATTCACTAGGAACTATAGGAGGAGTTTTCACTTATTTACAAATTATTGTTTATTTTATGGCTAGAATTGTATGTGAAGTTACTAATAGTTATCCAATTTTAATTTCTCTACAAGTCAGAATATATATCAAGATGTATATTTCTGTATTTCAAAATGCTATTCTTTTTGTGTTTTAAAATAATTTGATGAATGAAGATTATATTCTATAATTGCAAGCGATTCCAGCTTGTGTTATACTGTAAGAGTAAGTCTAAAACTTAAAGAAATAATATATATTAAAAATAGATTATATATTGAAAGTCGTGTAGTAGGAAGGAGGATGAAGCTGCAGGACTCATTAAGTTGTTTGGAATTAACATGCACAAATTAACTTTGAAAGTTAAAGTGAGGTAATATATGTTTATACGTTTAAAAGGTTTAGGAAAATTCCGTAAATCCAAAGCTTATGGTTTGGTTGGTTGCTTGACATTATCAGCAGTGCTTGGCTTAGCTGCACCAGAGTTACCAGTTGTTGGTGGTGGAATTGCTTATGCTGATGTTATTCAGGGTGGTAACGATATAAAAGATGTGGAAGTTCATAGTGATGCTGCTAATGGTGTAGCAATGACCTATACCACCTATGACAGTGGAAATAGTGGTCAACAAACAGCATCAGGCAGCGGAGTTTTTGTTGCACCAAATGTGATGGTGACTGTTGCTCATAATTACTACGATAAAAAAACTGAAGATGGCTCTGCGGTTTTACGTGGCGGCGATTCCGCTAAAAGTTATGTCGTGATGAATTCAGATACGGAGAAAGTAAATAAAGTTCCTACGTCAGGTAGTACTGAAGCTGTAGATAAAGGTGCTATTCATGCTTATAATGAAAAGGATTTTGGAAGGTCTTACGGTAATGACTTGGCAGTTGTTGTAACTAAGAAAACTGTCGAAGCTATGACAAATGGAGAGGATTCATCAAGAGAGCTAAGTAAGACTGAGGTAGCTACAGGTGATTCGATTCGAATGGTTGGTTATCCTAATGACTTCACAACCTCTAATCTAAGTGAAGAAAACAGAAATCGACTAAAAGATGGAAAACCTTATGAAGTTGAAGGGAAAGTAAGTACTCTTAATAAAGAAAATGGTGCTGTTACTTACCATACGTCTGCTTTAGGTGGTTTTTCAGGTGCTCCTTTATTTAATGATAAAGGAGAAGTAGTTGGTATCCATCAACACGGAACAAATACTGCTAGTGAAGTAGAAGCCAATCGTATCGGTGGTGGTACTATCTTTACGGAAAAGCATAAAGAGTGGATTCGTTCTATGGTCGATAGATATGCGATCACGGGCTGGTACCTAGATGGAACGACTCGCTACTATTATGACGAAAATCATAAAGCTCTAAAGAGTGTTGAAAAAGAAATTGATGGTGCGCGCTACCGTTTCAATGATAGAGGTCAAGCAACCTTATTAAGTGGAGTTGAAAAAGGTCGGGTTCTTCTTCGTCTGGAAGATGTGAAGGGCAATCGCTTGATTGCAGATAAGGTGGTGCAAACAGGAGAAGTTGACTCACCAATCGTATTCAATTTACGACAAGATTCAGACTTCAATCGATTAGTAGGTGATTCTCCGAATGCTAAGATAGTGTCTTATAATAATCTTCCTATCAATAAGTTAGTCACGGATACTAGTTGGTCTGGTGATTATGTAAGTAAAGTAGCTCTAGGAAATACGGTTATTAAAGCTGTGTTAGACTCAGTAGCTCCAAAAACTGATTTTGCTCGTACGGAGGTTGGGAAAGTTGATTTAAGTGGAACTGCAAACTTACCAAAACCAAGTGAAATAGTAAAAAATGCACCAAATGGAGAACAAAATTTCCAAGCAACTACGCATATCTTAACACCCGATGGAACAGGTTCAGCAACCTTAATTGCTCCTAATTTGTTATTAACTGTAGCACATAACTTTTTAACAGTTAATGGCTCTAAGGTTGTTACGAAGTCAGGGAAAGAGAATACAGTTTATAAGGCTACGTTACCAAATGGAACTTCTATCAATTTTTCTGATGAAGAGATTGCTTATTGGAACAAAGCAGAGTCTGTTTTTGGCTTTAAAAATGACTTAGCTCTCGTTCGATTAAAAGAAGCAGTAAAAGGAGTAACTCCTGTAGAAGTCGTGAAGCAATCTGCAAAAGTTACAGAAGGAAATACAGTTTCGGTTTATGGTTTCCCAGATAACAAGCTAAGTCCAGTTTTAGATAGTAAAGTAGTAGGAACTACTGACTTTGGTTCAGGTATAGAGGGAATCAGCTATGGAGGTACGAAACCTGGGGCATCTGGTGGTGGACTATACAATGATAAAGGTGTTTTAATCGGAGTTCATCAAAATGGAGTTATTGATAATCGTAGTGGTGGTTTAGTTTTATCAAAAGAACAATTAGATTGGGTTCGTTCCTATATTGATGGTCAACCAAAATCCCCAGTTTATGTGAAAGATAAAGACACGGAAGCACCAAAAGATGATGCAGATAAGAATACAACTGGGAAATTAGATACAACACCAGGTAATGTAGCAGGTTCTAATGATAAGAAACCAAAAGAGAGAACAGCTACTGAGGTAGAAGGTGAAAAACTTCCAAAGGAAACAGATACTCCAGAAGAAACAAATACTTCTGATGAAGCAGAATCAGAAGAGAGCAATGTTATGCCTCCACGTGATTACTTTGCTAGAGATTTGAAGAATGTTAAAACTGTATTTGAAAAAGAAGACCTTGCTACGAATGCTGAAAATGGACAAAGAGTTGATTTGGTAGAAGCATTAGATAAGTTAAAACATCTTCAAAATGCGACTATTCATATGGAGTTTAAACCAGATGCTAATGCTCCGCAATTCTATAATCTCTTCTCTGTATCAAGTGATAAGAAAAGAGACGAATATTTCAGTATGTCCGTTAATAGAGGTACTGCAATGGTAGAAGCACGAGGAGCTGATGGAAATCATTTCTACGGAAGTTATTCAGATGCACCACTTAAAGTAAAACCTGGTCAATGGAATTCAGTTACTTTCACGGTGGAAAGACCGAAAGCAGATCAAGCAAATGGACAAGTTCGTCTATATGTAAATGGTGTATTATCTAGAACGAATACGAAATCTGGTCGTTTTATTCAAGATATGCCAGATGTCAATAAGGTTCAGATTGGAGCTACTAAAAGAGCGAACCAAACAATGTGGGGATCCAATCTTCAGGTTCGTAATCTAACCGTATATGATCGTGCTTTAACTCCTGAAGAAGTTAAAACGCGTAGTCAGTTATTTGAGCGGGCAGATTTAGTCAAAAAGTTACCTGAAGGTGCTCAAGTCACTGACAAAAAAGATGTTTTTGAAAGTGGGAGAAATAACCAGCCAAATAGTGAAGGAATTAAAAGTTATCGAATCCCAGCTTTGCTGAAAACGGATAAGGGAACCTTGCTTGCTGCTGGAGATGAACGCCGTTTACATCATCTTGATTATGGTGATATCGGTATGGTAGTCCGTCGTAGTCAAGATAATGGACAGACTTGGGGAGATAAAATTACGATTTCTAACCTTCGTGACAATCCAGAAGCCAAGGATGCAGCTGCACCATCGCCCCTTAATATTGATATGGTTTTGGTTCAAGATCCAACAACCAAACGAATTTTTTCAGTTTATGATATGTTCCCAGAAGGGCGAGCAGTTTTTGGTATGCCAGATCACCCAGAAAAGGCTTATGAACAGATAGGAGATAAAACTTATCAGATCCTCTACAAGCAAGGCGAGACAGAACATTATACTCTAAGAGAGAATGGGGAGATTTTCAATTCACAAAACCAAAAAACAAACTACCGAGTTGTAGTAAATCCGACAGATGCTGGATATAGAGATAAGGGAAATCTATATAAAGATAAAGAACTTGTTGGAAATATCTACTTTAAGTCAAGTGATAAAAATCCATTTAGAGTAGCTAATACTAGCTATTTGTGGATGTCTTATAGTGATGATGATGGACAGACTTGGTCTGCACCGAAAGATATTACACCAGGTATTCGTCAAGATTGGATGAAATTCCTTGGAACAGGTCCTGGAACGGGTATTGTATTACGTACAGGTGAGCATAAGGGGCGGATATTGGTGCCTGCTTACACCACAAACAATATTTCGCATTTAGGTGGTTCACAGTCTTCGCGTCTAATCTACTCAGATGATCATGGAGTAACTTGGCATGCTGGAGAAGCACCAAATGATAACCGACCTGTAGGAAATGGAGTTATTCATTCATCTACTATGAATAACGGTGGTGCGCAAAATACAGAATCAACCGTACTTCAATTAAATAACGGCGATGTTAAACTCTTCATGCGTGGCTTAACTGGAGATCTTCAGGTTGCTACTAGTAAAGATGGTGGCGTTACTTGGGAGAAAACAATTAAACGTTATCCAGAAGTGAAAGATGCCTACGTTCAAATGTCAGCTATTCATACGATGCATGATGGGAAAGAATATGTTCTTCTTAGCAATGCTGCTGGACCAGGACGTGAACGAAAAGATGGTTTGGTTCATTTGGCACGTGTTGAAAAGAATGGCGAGTTAACTTGGTTGAAACATAATCTGATTCAAGGTGGGGAATTTGCTTATAATTCACTGCAAGAATTGGGGAACGGTGAGTATGGTTTGTTATACGAACACAGGGAAAATGGTCAAAACTACTATACCTTATCATATAAAAAATTCAATTGGGACTTTGTGAGCAAAGATTTTCTTTCCCCAACAGAAGCAAGGGTAAACCAAATCATTGAAATGAAGAAAGGTGTTATTGGTCTAGAGTTTGATTCAGAAGTTTTGGTAAACCAAGCCCCTACTTTGCGATTAGCGAATGGAAGTACAGCCGTCTTTATGACTCAGTATGATTCGAAAACTCTTTTATTCGCGGTAGATAAGAAGGATGCTGGTCAGGAAATTACAGGTATAGTTGATGGTAATATTGAAAGTATGCACAACTTGACAGTCAACATTGATGGAGCATTTATTCCTGGTGGAGTGAATGCTGTAGAGAGTGCTGTTTATGATATCAAAGACTATACAGGTGACTTGGGGACATCTGGTGAAGAAGCGACGCCGACAGTAGAAACATCTGACTTCACAGGCGGAGTAAAAGGCGCGTCTCTTATTACAGAATTTCCAGAATATCAAGGTATTCTATCAACAGTAGGTGAAGAGGTAGCACCAATAGTGGAGAACTCTGACTTCACAGGCGGAGTAAAAGGTGAAGCACTCGTTATAGAATTTCCAGAATACAAGGGTGATCTATCAACAGTAGGTGAAGAATCAGCCCCAATAGTAGAGCACCCTGAGTTTACAGGCGGAGTTAACTCAGTACTTGCTCTTCTTGAGGAAAAAGAGGATTATCGGGGAGGAGTAAATGCAGTAGCTAGTGCAGTTCATGATATAGAAGATTATAATGAAGCAAACTCTAATCAAGTCATCCCAGCTCTTACTAGTTCACAACGTATTTTCAAAAATGAAGCAGGAAGTGTTCAAGTTCAAGCTTCAGATGAAGTTTTGAAAAATGTTAAAACTGTACAAATAGAGGAAGTAAAAGTTAGCGATTTCGATTCATTAAACTATAAAGCATTTGATATCAAATTGAAGGATGCAAATGGCAGATATGTTCAACCTGAAGGAAAAGTCCTTGTTACATTTTCTACAGATCAGTCTGTTGAAAATGTTTACTATGTGGATCCAGAAGGAAATCTCCATCCTATTGAATTCACGCAAAAAAATGGAAAGGTTATTTTTGAGACCAACCACTTTAGTATTTATGCTATGACTTTCCGACTATCTGTCGATAATCTAGCACTTGATAATCCTACAAAAGATAAAAAAGAGGAGGAGATTTCACCCTCATCTAAATTGTTATCTACAAATCAACACTCAGAATCAAACCAATCAGAGAATAAAGTAAGTAACAATGAACAAACTATATTACCAAATACAGGTGAGTCTGACTCATCACTAACAATCTTATTTGGTTTCGTAGGAGTGTTCCTTGGAGCAATGATTTCTTATAAGCGAAAAGACAGTTAATTTGTCTATAGTTGTTCGTTGAACTTTTAGGTTCATATAAAATAAACCAGTCTAGAATCCTAAAAATTATCTAGGATTTTAGGCTGGTTTTTAGGATTCTTTTACAACTGTAAAGGAACTCTTAAGCTAGATGGACAAGAAAGTTATTTCTTGATTCATGAATCGCAAGAAGAAGATGATGATCGTACTCGTATCTATCATAGTACAGAGATGGATGGAGCAATTGCTTATGGTAAACCAGGTAAACGTACTCCATTATGGTTGTCATCTGTCATTGATAAAGAAATGCGCTATCTGCATGAGATTATGCAAGGAGCTCCAGTATCAGAAGAATTTGCCAAACTATTGACAGGTGAAGCCGCTCTAGAAGCAATTGCTACTGCAGATGCTTGTACCCAATCTATGTTTGAAGATCGCAAAGTGAAGCTATCTGAGATAGTAAAATAAATATCGGTATTCTCTTATAATAAGTCAAGCACCCCTTTGAAAGTACTTTTAAAGGAGGTGTTTGACTTGCTTTCTTTTTAAAACTGAAATCTATTCTACTACAAACTATTGAAAGCGCTTTAAAAATAGTATATAATTGTCTCATAAGAAAAAAGGAAAAGGAGGAAAAAGGATGCCACAGATTACTAAAGAAGCCTTGATTAATCAAATTAAAGATGGAATCATTGTTTCTTGTCAGGCCCTTCCTCACGAACCGCTTTATACAGAAGCGGGAGGAGTCATTCCCTTGCTGGTCAAAGCGGCTGAGCAAGGTGGAGCAGTCGGTATCCGAGCAAACAGTGTTCGTGATATCAAAGAAATAAAGGAGGTTACAAAACTTCCGATTATCGGGATTATCAAACGAGATTATCCACCTCAAGAACCCTTCATCACTGCTACTATGAAAGAGGTTGATGAACTAGCAGAACTAGATATTGAAGTGATTGCTCTAGACTGTACTAAACGCGAACGCTACGATGGTTTAGAGATTCAGGAGTTTATCCGTCAGGTAAAGGAAAAATATCCTAACCAGCTTTTGATGGCTGATACAAGTACCTTCGAAGAAGGTCTAGCAGCTGTAGAAGCAGGAATTGACTTCGTTGGAACAACCTTATCAGGCTACACATCTTACAGTCCAAAAGTAGATGGTCCAGATTTTGAATTGATTAAAAAACTCTGTGATGCGGGTGTAGATGTCATCGCCGAAGGGAAAATTCATACACCAGAACAAGCCAAACAAATCCTGGGATATGGGGTGCGAGGTATTGTTGTTGGTGGCGCTATTACTAGACCAAAAGAGATTACAGAACGCTTTGTTGCTGGTCTTAAATAACACAATCTCAAAACAGAGGAGAGTGGTGGAAGCGTCGGATAAAATGAAAACGTATACAGATGCAAAGAACTCATTATCCAATATGGATACGCTTATAAATAGGAGAATACAAATGAAATTTAGAAAACTAGCTTGTACAGTACTTGCGGGTGCTGCGATTCTTGGCCTTGCTGCATGTGGAAATTCTGGCGGAAGTAAAGATGCTGGAAAATCTGGTGGCGATAGCGGAAAAACAGAAATCACTTGGTGGGCATTCCCAGTCTTCACTCAAGAAAAAACTGGTGACGGTGTTGGAACTTATGAAAAATCTATCATCGCAGCCTTTGAAAAAGCAAACCCAGATGTTAAAGTGAAATTGGAAACCATCGACTTTAAGTCAGGCCCAGAAAAAATCACTACAGCTATCGAAGCAGGTACAGCTCCAGATGTACTTTTTGACGCACCAGGACGTATCATCCAATATGGTAAAAATGGTAAATTGGCTGACTTGAATGACCTCTTCACAGATGACTTTGTTAAAGACGTCAACAATGAAAACATTGTAAAAGCAAGTAAAGCTGGCGATAAAGCTTATATGTATCCAATCAGTTCAGCACCATTCTACATGGCTATGAACAAGAAAATGTTGGAAGAAGCTGGAGTTGCGAATCTTGTAAAAGAAGGCTGGACAACAGACGACTTTGAAAAAGTATTGAAAGCACTCAAAGCTAAAGGCTATACACCAGGTTCATTGTTCAGTTCAGGTCAAGGTGGAGACCAAGGAACACGTGCCTTTGTAGCAAACCTTTACGGAGCTTCTGTAACAGATAAAGATGTTACTAAGTATACAACTGATGATCCTAAATTCGTTAAAGGTCTTGAAAAAGCAGCTAGCTGGATTAAAGATGGTTTGTTGAACAATGGTTCACAATTTGATGGTGGAGCAGACATCCAAAACTTTGCTAACGGTCAAACATCTTACACAATCCTTTGGGCACCAGCTCAAAATGGTATCCAAGGTAAACTCTTGGAAGCAAGTAAAGTAGAAGTAGTAGAAGTACCATTCCCATCTGATTCTGGTAAACCAGCTCTTGAGTACCTTGTAAACGGATTTGCAGTATTCAACAACAAGGACGACAAGAAAGTTGCTGCTTCTAAGAAATTTGTTCAATTCATCGCAGATGATAAAGAATGGGGTCCAAAAGATGTTGTTCGTACAGGAGCATTCCCAGTTCGTACATCATTTGGTAAACTCTATGATGACAAACGTATGGAAACAATCGGTGCTTGGACTAAGTACTACTCTCCATACTACAATACAATTGATGGTTTTGCAGAAATGAGAACTCTATGGTTCCCAATGTTGCAATCAGTTTCAAATGGCGATCAAAAACCAGCTGATGCATTGAAAGCATTTACTGAAAAAGCAAACGAAACTATCAAAAAAGCTACTAAACAATAAACCCTAAACCAGATTTTGTAGCCCCTTTTCCCTTTGCACGCTTGTGTAAGAAAAGGGGGCTTTTATTTAAAAGGTAAATCATCATTCTCTTAGGAGATTATCAATAAAAAAGAAAAGGAAAGAGAGGTGCCTACAGTGAAAGTTAATAAAATTCGTATGAGAGAAACCGTTATTTCTTATGCTTTCCTAGCGCCAGTTTTATTCTTCTTTGTTGTCTTTGTTTTAGCACCAATGATTATGGGCTTCATCACAAGTTTCTTTAACTATTCTATGACTAGTTTCCAATTTGTGGGCTTAGATAACTATATCCGTATGTTTAAAGATCCTGTCTTCACAAAATCTCTGATTAACACAGTTATTTTGGTTATTGGATCAGTTCCTGTAGTTGTTCTCTTCTCGCTCTTTGTAGCGTCACAGACCTACCATCAAAATGCTATCGCTAGATCTTTCTATCGTTTCGTATTCTTCCTTCCAGTTGTTACAGGTAGTGTTGCCGTAACAGTTGTATGGAAATGGATTTATGATCCACTATCAGGTATCTTGAACTTTGTGCTTAAATCAAGTCATATCATTACTCAAAACATTTCATGGCTTGGTGATAAGCACTGGGCATTGATGGCGATTATGATTATCCTCTTGACAACTTCAGTTGGTCAACCGATTATCCTCTACATCGCTGCTATGGGTAATATTGATAATTCATTGGTCGAAGCTGCCCGCGTTGATGGTGCAACTGAGTTTCAAGTTTTCTGGAAGATTAAATGGCCAAGCCTTCTTCCAACAACTCTTTATATCGCAATCATCACAACAATTAACTCATTCCAATGTTTCGCCTTGATTCAGCTTTTGACATCTGGTGGTCCAAACTACTCTACAAGTACCTTGATGTACTACCTATACGAAAAAGCCTTCCAATTGACAGAGTATGGCTATGCCAATACAATTGGTGTCTTCTTGGCAGTTATGATTGCTATCGTAAGTTTTGTTCAATTTAAAGTACTCGGAAACGACGTAGAATACTAAAGAAAGGAGACAGCTATGCAATCTACAGAAAAAAAACCATTAACAGCCTTTACTGTTATTTCAACAATCATTTTGCTCTTGTTGACTGTGCTGTTCATCTTTCCATTCTACTGGATTTTGACAGGGGCATTCAAATCACAACCTGATACAATCGTTATTCCACCACAATGGTTCCCTAAAATGCCAACCATGGAAAACTTCCAACAACTCATGGTGCAAAACC
>ERZ772799.424-NODE-424-length-16069-cov-3.692831_pt1 | contig 16069 bp, 15 predicted proteins | sample MGYA00511345_ERZ772799 | MGnify/ENA primary metagenome ERZ772799 (study PRJEB29015, sample SAMEA2738037) | human oral metagenome | biome: human oral; feature: human-associated habitat; material: saliva | place: China | collected 2238 ... | reverse complement strand
ATGTCCCCCTCGGGTAAAGTGTTAGTTGGGGAAACCAAAACACCCCTATGAATAAGCCTCATTGTCCGCAAATCCGACGGGCAACCAGTCGACTTCGATGGCCACGTCTGGCGCAAGGACGGCAACGGAAACCCACAGGAGGTCTTCCTCGAAGCCAAGAACAAGTACGGCTGGCTCTTCGGAAAATCAAAGGGATTGGAAACAAAGCGCATCCAAACCATGAACGACTTCTACGATCAAATGAGGCGCCAACTGGAAGCAATGCCGAGGGGAGCAAAGCTCGAGTGGCACTTCCAGGAAAAAATCGTCGCAGACGAGGTCCGGAAAGGACTCCCACCGAAACTACAAAGCCAAGTCGACATCTACTTCAATCCCATCAAGGAATGACATCAAAAAATAAGCATCAGATTCGACCGAGAAAAACCCTTTCAGGGAAACCTAGCTTCATCAAGAAACCCCATCAAGATATATATCCCACAAGTCTCCTAAAGTAAAGGAATAAAATGACAAATCACGACACGCATGAAACCCCTCTTGAGTGGCATGGTTTCACCGCCATCTGGTTCAACCCGGACGGGACGCTACGAGACTTCACCCCCGGGGTGTCCCGATTTCTCAAGGATGCAGAAGAAATAGTTCCGGAGTCGAAGGGAAACTGGTTCATCATCGAGGAGAACAGCAGCACCGACGCCGAGGTCATCGCATCCGCCATCTCAACCAGAAAGGTTCCAGGCGTTCGAAATGCGGACGGCTCACCGGTCTATTCCGAAGGCGTCTCAGGTGAGGCCTACCTCGATGGCGATGACGACAACCTCGCGTTGGAAAACTCCGTGGGACGGTTCCGGCTTCACAGGGATGTCGATCAGGCTGAGCAGCAGACGTTCGATCTCATTCTTCACAGGTCGACCTTCCCCATGCTGTCCGAACTGGTCCGCTCAGCTGCCAAACACCTCCACCCCGACTACATCTCCGGAATCAACACCACCTTCAACCAGGACATGATCAACGCCCGAACCGCTTCATGGGACGCGGTTCCCCTCGTTGGGCTCGTCTCCTGGGTACGCGGCCTCCACCCCCGAGAACTCGCAGGCTACCCCGTCACCAACATCGAAGAATACGAAGGCGGCCTGTACTTCGAAGCCATCTCCGACCAAGCCGGCACCCCCCTCGCCCAACTCGCCGACCACCTCGAACACATCGGCACCCGCCACGCACTCGGCCTCCTCCCCGAACGCAGCAACTTCGTATGGCCCAACCGCCCCGGAGCCCCCACCCCCCTCTACGGAAACCCAACCTTCCAGGCCTACGTAGCAGGCCTCGAACTCCCCGAAGACGGCAGCCCCCTCCCCGTCTACGTCATCACAGACCCCCACGGAAAAGAACTCCCCTTCCACGGACACGTCTGGCGCTCCGTCCCCGACCCTGCCACCAACCAACCCCACCCCCAAGAAATCTTCCTCACCGCCCTCGGCGGCTTCCCCACCAACCTCCCCGAGACCATCATCGAAGGCTGGGCCCAACACGCCACCCACCAAATCGCGACCATCCCACCCACCGCCCACAACGAATGGCACCTCGACAACCGCGACCTCGCCAACCGCCTCCGTCAACACTTCCACGACCACAACATCCCCACCCGCGTCTACTCCCACAGCCAAACCACCACATGATCAGAACCTTCGACACGGCCCCTCAACCCGGCTCGAACTCGCCTGATCATGACGGGACCCGCCGCCTACGCGACAGGCGACTACTCCGGATGGAGCTCATCGCGGAGGTGGTCGGGTCGGTCTGCTAACCCATTCACGTGTGGCCCCGGCCTTCCTTGCTGCGCAGTAGCCTGAGTCATGACCACTTCAGACCCCCAGTTTGCCGAGTTCTGGGAACCGGGCATCCGATTGTTCGTCTCAGAGTGCGACCAGGTGATCCTCACCGAGCCGATACGTTCCTTCATCCTTGAGGCACGCCACGACGGGCAACGACCGGTGCTGCTCACCAAGGCCTCGGCCCACATCGGGTGGTTCGTCGCCGACGAGCTGCGAAACGCGGGTGGCCGCTGGGTGGTGCAGGATCCCGAGGGCCGCGACCACGACGCCACCACCGGAGTATTCATCTCCGGTATGGCCGACCTGTGGCAGGACCTCTCCCCGGATCGTCCCACGTTGTCGTCCTTCGAACGGGGACAGGATCAACCCGGACTGGGAACCTTCTTCTTCGAGGTTTTCTCGCGAGAACGCGCGCGCAACAGCACCCGGTGCGGCAGGGTGGCAGAGCACATGGTCTCCGGATTCGGGGGCGGGCGCCTCATCCGGTGGGACGAGTGCGAGCCCTTAGCCACCCCCTGGGATCTCACCGCCGTCACCACGTCCCTGCAACAACAGATGCCACTCACCTGCCGCCATCTCGGGCGAAGCGACCGGGGCGCCATGGTCAGCATCGCCGTCGCCAGAACCGACCAGGGATTGCTGGAACACACACGTGGGCTGCTGCCAACCGGTCCTTACGGACAGCCAATCGGTCTTCCCGACGGGGCCTCCCTCGCCATGCACCCGGCGATCACGGAGACGCTGATGGAGCTTGGGACCCGCTTCCGGCCCAACATCGCGATCATCTCCTACGGCGAGGCGGAGGAACGAGACGGTTCTCTCGGGCAGCTCGCGATTCAACGGCACGGCGAGGTGCCACTGGCTGCGCTTATCGGCCCTCCGGCCGTGCGTGACCTACGCATCGACATGGAGGAAATCTCCCGGACCCACGACGTCACCCCCGTCGGTTTGAAGAAAGCCCCCAGCATGCTGGTGCGTTTCAGTCGGGGCGACGACTTCTGGCTTCAGATGATCTCCTTCATACACGCCCTGGATCAGGAAAGACTGGCCACGGCCCTGGGGGGCACCCCCGTCGATCACCCCGGGAAGGAACACCACTGATGGCTGTTGAGCTGGTTCTCCTGAGCGAAACTCCCCCCACCCTCGAGCTCCAGCAGCTGGTTCTCGGCGCCATCATCGGATCGGGCACGGTGACACAGTGGAGCAATGGCGCACTCAGCACCATGTTCTCCGAAACCGGAACCCCACTGCTGCGGGTACACACCCCGAAACCGATTCAGGACGGCACCGAGGCCAGGGCCGCTCTCCACGATCCCCCTAAGACCTTCACCTGGTGGACCGACCTCGTGCTCCTCGACCAGCAGAACAGAACCACCATGCAGGTGGCCGTCGCACTGGCATCGCACGTGAACGGTATCCTGCGAATCAGAAAGTGACATTCACGAGGAAAGATTCTGTTCTCCCTCCAAGATGTCCCCTTAAGCTGCCACCATGCTTGGACTTCACCTCCGCCTCGACGCAGCTGACGTCTCCCGCCTGACGGACAACGAGGAAGACCTCGCGGACATCCTGGAAGAGTTCGAAGAGGACGAGGAACTCTTCGACCGCGCATGTCAGACCGACAAGGCATGGGAGCCCATCCACAACGCCCTGGCCCCCGACGGCGAAGACGACGAATGGCCCGCCCGAGGGGTCATCGGCGGGGCCCGCACCCTCCACGAAGACGACGACGTCTGGGTCACCCACTCCAGCCCTGACGAGGTGACGGAGATCGCCCGGTGGTTGGACACCTTCGGCGACGACGACTTCCGTCGCTCCTACACCGACATGCCCGAGGAACTGCGCGGCCCGGAACACGGACCGGAGGAAGAAGACTACGCCCTGGAGTCGCTGTCGGATCTGCGCAGCTTCTACCTCGAAGCCGCAGCCGAACGTCGCCACGTCATCTTCACGGTCTACGGCTGAGTCGACACCACGCACCGCAGGTGCGCAGTCGACCGAAGAGTGGAGACTCAGTCAGCGAGGGTCGCCACCAGAATGGCCTTGATGGTGTGCATCCGGTTCTCGGCCTGGTCGAAGACGATGCTCGCCTCCGACTCGAAGACCTCGTCGGTGACCTCCAGCGAATCCAGTCCGGTGGTTTGGTAAATCTCCTCCCCGACGGTGGTGTTGCGGTCGTGGAAGGCGGGCAGGCAGTGCATGAACTTGACCCGCGGGTTCCCAGTGGCCGCCATCACGTCCGCATTGACCTGGTAGGGCTTCAGCAGTTCGATGCGCTCAGCCCACAGTTCCTTCGGTTCCCCGAGTGAGAGCCACACATCGGTGTGGAGGAAATCAGTTCCCTTCACGCCCTCCGCGATGTCATCGGTGATGGTGATGCGGGCCCCCGTCTTCGCGGCGATGGCCTCGGCCTGGGCGCGCATCTCGTCGGTGGTTTGGAGCTGTGTGGGAGCGATCAGACGGATGTCGGCGCCGACCATGGCGGCTGAGATCAGGTTCGAGTTGCCCATGTTGTTGCGCACGTCGCCGATGAAGGCCCACGACGTCTCCTCCAGGGGCTTGCCGGAGTGCTCCAGCATGGTGAGCTGGTCGGCGAGCATCTGGGTGGGGTGCCAGGAATCGGTCAGGCCGTTGTAGACGGGAACCCCGGCATAGCGCCCCATGATTTCGAGGGTTTCCTGGGCGAAACCGCGGTACTCGATGCCGTCGTACCAGCGACCGAGTACACGAGCCGTGTCAGCAGCCGACTCCTTGTGGACGAACTGCGACCCAGCCGTATCGAGACGGGTGGCATAGCCGCCCTGCTCCGTCATGGCCACGTCGAAGGAGCAGCTGGTGCGGGTAGAGGTTTTCTCGAACAACAAGGCGACCTTCTTGCCCACCAGCCGTTTGACCTCGCGTCGTTCCCGCCTTTCAGCCTTCAGCTGGGCGGCGAGGTCCAGGACGGCCACCCACTCGGCAGGAGTGAGGTCGGTTTCCTTGGTGAAGCTGCGTCCTTTGAGCATCACGAGGCCTTTCTGCGAGGAAGTTCACAGGGTATCGCGACAACCCACACGCGCACGCCGGTGTCCGGAACAACGCATCGCCTGCGACGAGACAGGCGGGATCAGGTGAGGGCGTCGAGGATGCCCGGCATGGCGGCCTCAATGTCAGCCAGGGTGCTGCGGAACCCGGAAGCGGGACCGTACCAAGGGTCGTCGAGGTCCCGGCCCTTCGGCATCGCGGGATTGAAATCGTTGATGAGGGCATAGGTGGCGTCGGGATAGAGCTGTTCGAGCCTGTCGATGTGAAACCGCTCGGCGGCGACGACGAGGTCAGCCGAGGCGAGGTCGTCGGCGGTGACCCGCCGGGCCCGATGCCCGTCGGCGGAGTACCCGGCTTCGCGGAGCACGGCGGCGGCCCGTCGGTCGATGGGGTTGCCCGATTCCTCGGACGAGATGCCGACGCTGTCGACCTCCACGTCGAGACCCCGCTCGGCGGCCATTCCACGGGCCACCCGCTCCGCCATCGGGGAACGGCAGATGTTGCCCCAGCACACAAACACGACCTTTGCCATGGGCAGCAACCCTAAGGGCTCCACGGAGAAACACCGGAACAAACCCGGCCCCGGGTCGCATTTCGCAGACTGATGAGCCCTCCCACGCGCACCGCGATGTACCTCCCCGGGGTAGTTTGCCTGCCGCACCGGTGTTTTTCGTTGGGTTTCAGGTTTTTGATGGCAGGCTTGTGCCATGCAGATCCTGGTGGTGGACGACGACCAGGCCGTGCGTGACTCGCTGGCCCGGTCCCTGAAGTATTCCGGCGACGAGGTGACGACTGCCGCTGACGGCGTCGAGGCGCTGGCGCAATTGGCAGGGCACACCCCGGATGCGGTGATCATGGACGTGATGATGCCTCGTCTCGACGGTCTGGAAACCACCCGCATGCTGCGACAGTCAGGCAATGACGTTCCCATCCTGATCCTCACGGCTCGTGACGCCGTCGGTGACCGGGTGGACGGTCTCGACGCCGGCGCCGACGACTACATGGTCAAACCCTTCGCCCTCGATGAGCTGCTGGCACGGCTGCGGGCCCTGACCCGGCGCTCGAAACCGATTCAGGAAACCGACTCGAAGGTCCTCGTGTTCGGCGATGTGACGCTGGATGCACAGCACCGGGAGGTGACCCGCGCGGGAAAACACATTTCCCTGACCCGCACCGAGTTCGCCCTTCTCCAGGCCTTCATGGAAAATCCCCGCCGCGTGATGGAGCGCAACACCCTTCTCAACGAGGTGTGGGGATTCGAATTCCCCGCCACCGCAAACTCTCTCGAGGTCTACATCGGCTACCTGCGTCGTAAGACCGAGGCGGGCGGCCTGCCCCGTCTGATACATACGGTCCGCGGCGTCGGCTACGTGCTGCGTGAAACCGCCCCGTGATCGGTTCGTTTTGGATCCGGTTCCGGCGAGGCATCGAAAGGCTCATCACAGGCCAGTCGCTCCGCTCTCGCCTGGCCTCATTGACCGGGATATCGGTGGCCGCGGCCGTGCTCCTGGTCGGTTCCACGGCCTATTTATCGACGCGGATCTCACTGCGCGACCAGCTGGATCGCGAATTGTTGTCGGCTGCCCGCACCACCGCCGCGATCATCAACTCCGACATCAGGAATCTTGACAATCTCGGCCCCGGGCTCGGCACCTCCCAGGAGTTGTTGGCTGTCACCACATCGACGGGAGAAACCGTCCAGGCTGGGAAGCAATCCTTGGCGCTGGCCCCCGAGGCCGGGGAGGTCGCCGTCGCCCGCATGCAACAAGGGCATCGTGCCCGTTCCGTGAAGCTGGGAGACGGTCAGCAGTATCGCCTCGTATCAGTGCCGGTACGAGCCCGGGATCGCGCCGGCCAGCCGCAAAGCTACGCCATTCTCTACGCACGGCCCCTGACATCGCTGGACACGACGCTGAACTCACTGTGGCTGGTAATCGCGCTGTCCGGGCTGGTGGGGATCCTGACCACGACCCTCACGGCCCTGTGGATGGCGCAGACCGCCCTGATGCCGGTTCGGCGCCTCTCCACCGCCGTGAAGAACGTCACCCAAACCGATCAACTGAACCCGATTCGCATCTATGGCCGCGACGACCTGGGTGAGTTGACGCGCAGTTTCAACCTGATGCTGAAAAGTCTCCAAACCTCACGGGAACAGCAAAGACAGCTGATCGCGGATGCGGGCCACGAACTCCGCACCCCTTTGACGTCGATGCGCACCAACATCGAGCTGCTGGTGGCCGACGACAAGTCCGGAATGTTGCCGGAAGGGGCTCGCTCCGAAATCCTCGACGACGTCTCCGCCCAGCTCGGTGAGTTCTCCGCCCTCGTCGGCGACCTGGTGGCCCTGACCCGCGACGACCATCTCCAGCGTCAGCCGGAGAAGCTCGACCTGTCGGAGGTGGTGGAGGCGGCGCTGGCCCGTGCAGCCCGTCGCGGACCGAACATCACCTTCCACACGACCCTGGAGCCGGTCCCGATCCTGGGAGATGCCCCCACGCTGGAACGCGCGATCACGAACCTGCTGGACAACGCCGTGAAGTTCTCCCCCAGCGACGGCGAGATCTGGGTGGAGTTGACCTCGGCCGGGGTGCTGACGATCGTCGATTCGGGTCCGGGAGTCGCCGACGAGGACCTGCCACACATCTTCGACCGGTTCTACCGCTCCGACCGGGCCCGCAACACCCCGGGTACCGGCCTCGGTCTGGCCATCGTCACCCACACCGTCGAGGCCCATGGTGGCTCGGTCCGGGCAGGGAACCAACCAGGCGCCGGGGCGAAGTTCACCATGCGGCTGCCGGTCCTGGCCGCCCCCGAATCGCCCCTGTCTCCTTGAGGAAACACCGCCTGAGCATGTCCGCTGCTTCCCGGACCGGGTGTTCCGGGGGCGTCGGGTCTTTGCGGGCGGACCGCGACCACCTGATTCCACAGACTTTTCCACAACCTGGGTAGAACTACACGGCTGTAACTCGGTCGAGTGGTTCAGTTCCTCGAGTCCCTGAAAGACAGGCCAGAGAGACCCGTTTCCCACAGACTTTTCCACAGCTGGGCAAAACTACACGGGTGTAATTCGACCTCGGATGCGCGGTACCCGGTGTCGTCAGCCCATGCTCACGCGTCTCTCATTGGCTCGTCTCACCCTGGAGGACCACGGATGGACCCTGGTCCCAGGGCTGCGAGAAAAGCTCCGACGCGGAGCGCCTGGTCTGCGGGAAAAACACCAGGTAGGCGATCCACGCCAACAACGCCACCACCATCAAGGTCACGATCACCCAGGCCCAGGGGCTGCGGCGTTTCGGGGCCTGCCGACCGACTGGCTGTGAGCTGTAGACCGGGACCGCGGATTGATAGGGGGCGCTTGACGGAGGCGGCAGACCGAGCTCGTAGTGCCCGTAGGACGGCGGTGGAACGTACGGCGGGACGGCGGAAGCGGCACCGTGGCCCGAATCAAAGGCCGGGGACGCCGGCACCGCTGGGTCCGGAGGTGGCGGCATGGCTGCGAGAGGATCATGTCCGTGGGGGGCCCAGGGGGTCTGCACGGGAGGAGCCGGCGGAGGCATGGCTGCCAAGGTGGCCGGGGACGGCTCGGGAACCGGAGGCGGCATATGGGGGACCGCGTGACCCGCCGATGACGACGGGATGGCCTGCGCCATCGGATCAGCTGGGGTGCTGGAAAGTGGCTGGTTCGCGGAATACGGGAGCACCGGCTGTGGTGGTTCGACCTTCTCCCCGACCGGAGCCGCATCCTCCCGAAAGATCGACAGGTCCTTGATGGCATCCAGGATCTGGGTGGGCGCCTCGGAATCATCGAAGTTGATCGGAGCGGAAATACGGGTGATCATTTCCGTCTCCTCCGGTTCCGGCACGTCCATTGTCTCCTCGGCCTGGACGGGTTCCTCCGGAGCAGCTTCGGCCTGAACAGGCTCAGCCTGGACAGGTTCAGCCTGAATGGGTTCAGTTGTGGCCGGTTCAGCCGGTTCCATCAGCGATGTCACCCATGAGGGATCAGCCGAGGGCAGCTCGTCCCAGGATGATGTGATCACGCTTGGTTCGTCCGGCGAGGGCGCAGAAGGCACCATGACGACAACAACCCGGTTCACCGATCCGTCATCATCCGTCTCGGTCGGTGAGAGCGCTGCTTCCGATCGTGATTCGACCTGGGACACCTCCGTTGACCTCTGCCCACGCCGCGAGAGCTCGGCGGTCGGTTTCTGCCCGACCGGCGCCAATGCCGTCGATGTCGACGCCTGTTCGACGGAGGACACCTCAACCGACCACTGCCTGATCGGGACCAGTTCACCCGGAACAGTTTCGGCGGACACCGCGGGCGGTGCGGATGGTACGACCGGAACCACGTGAGTTGCAGGTCCGTCCGCCTCGGGGAACCCCGGGGAGGCAGCCATCACCGGTTCTGGCGGCTCCTCATCCGTCTGAACCTGGGATTTCTTCCGATGGACATCATCCTCGTCAATACGGACGTCCTCCAGACGGGCGGTGCCCTCATCGACCCCGACCTCACCCAGCAGGGCGGTGTCCTCATCAGGGATGAGATCTTCCTCGGGGACGACATCTTCCTCCTCGTCCGGGAGCGAGGGAAAAGAATCGATCGGGGAGGACTGGCTCGTCTGGAACATTTCCCAGGGTCGGGGTCTCGGTTCGACCGGCTTCGAGGAAAGGGGCACAGGAACCTCGTGCCCCTCGTCAGTGAACCCCGGCTGCCCGACCGCTGGAACCAAATCTTTGATCAAGGCGTTCAGGTCCCTCTTGCTCACGGCGAGCACCAACGCTCTGATACGCGTCCGGTACTGCGCAGAATCCAGCTTGTCGGTCGCCAGCGCCTCATCCAGGACGCGGCGGTACCGAAGCAGGTCCTCCGAGGTAAGGGGAAGTGAACTCACCCCGCCAGTCTGTCAGAGACCATCGTCAAGAACCATGACTGTGTCCAACCAATGGCCAGAAGTCACCCCGATTTCGCGGCCACGCGTGTCGGCGGGCTAGGGTTTGGGGGACTCAACTCCAGGAGGCAGCATGCTCGGTTTCGCCGCGGTGGATCGACGTTCTGATGCGGTCGCGATCTGGCTCGTCAGCCGCACCAACACCGCCGAGGCATCCAGCACGAACGCCGTCGTGGTAGGCCTGACCGATGAACACGCCCTGAAGAAAGTGCACTCGCTGACCCGCGAGCGCGTCGTCATCACCACTCCCGGAAGCGACCTTGCCGGCCTGCCGATCAGCAATGGGCACCCGACGACGCTACTCGAGGAGTTCATCGATGCCACCCGCAGCCACCAGCGCGCCATCGTTGAGGCCGTGCGCTCCTACGCAGCCTCCCGCAAGGGCCAGAAGCTGGTGGAGCCCACCTTCCCCACGGAACCGCAGCTCCCAAAGACCTGGCCTGCGACCTGCCAGGATCGCGCCCTGGAGCTGGCCGGGGTGGTGTCGCGAGCCTGGACGAACTGGCTGGTCAGCGACGGCGAGAGACTCCGCCGCACCACCCAGCCACGCACCGGCAAGACCCCGTGGATCATGCCCGGGGAACTCAACCAGCCGGAGCTGCTGGCCCTGCCACCGGCCCTGACAGAGAAACTTCGCCCCGAACCCGTGGGACCCTTCCCCGGTTGAGCGGCCCCGTCCTCAGCTCTGCCCCGCCGGGACCAGCGGAACGTACCACTCGACGTCGGTGAGGAGGATGCGGGTCTCCACGTTTCCTTCCCAGCTGACACCTATGTCGTGTTCCTGGAGGATCGGGATGACCACGGTCTTCATCAGCTTGATGGTCGTGGCATCGTAGAGCTCCTCACGCTGGGAGCTGCTCAAAGCCTTGTACTCCTCCTCGCTGATGTGCGCAGGCCAGAAGATGCCGTAGCTGAGGTAGGTGCTGCCGTCCTCCGCGAGGCTCTCGGTGTCCTGCTGGTGGAAGAACACATACCCCAGGTCGCCCTGGTCGCCCTCGATCTCCGCATGCCCACAGGTGTTGCAGCAGGTGAAATCCTGCTCCGCGACGACATGGGCCCGGCGCAGCGCCTCGAAGGCACGGTCCAGCTTTCCGGCGGGTATATCCCCAAATCCCGCCTGCTGGGTGCGCCGCGCATCGATCAAGTACTGAGCGATGGCGCGGCACTGCGCCTCGGACAGCGTGCCACCCTCGCCCTTCTCATCCTCCACTGCGCAGGCGATCTCGTAGGCATGGTCGTCGATGTCGTCATTTCCCCTCACGAGTTGCGTCCAGATCATGTCGCGGAGGTATTCCTCGAGTTTGGGATCAATCACGCCCCTGAGCAGCTCGTCGGGGATTCTCAAACCGTCGGGCTGGGCGTTCAGTTCAGTCATGGGCGAGACCCTAACAACCGCCACCGACAGAGAAAGGGTTGGGCGGCGCCGCCCAACCCCTCACCGCGGCATCTCACCGCCAAGGGTTCTAACCCTGCTGACCCGGATACCGCTGCTGACCCGGCTGACCAGCCTGGCACGGGTATCCCTGTTACCCGGAGGGCTGCTGGAAATTACCCGGCCCCTGGAATCCACCCTGCGAACCGGGCTGTCCAGGACCGGGGCAAGCGGCCTTCGCCCTGCCGCATTGCACCAGAATGACGGCGACCACAGCGTCGCCCACCACCATGACCCCGAGCACAACCCACAGCCAGGTCAGGTCAGGGGCATTGCTGGCGGTCACTTTCAGGCCCTCAGAACTAGTCAAGTCGGCCGGGCCCTTCCACGTGACAGTGTTGCCGAAGATCTCCCCTGTGCCACTGGTGGTGAGAACTTTGCCCGGGAAGGTCACCTTGACCTCAGAGTCGGTGATCATGCTTGCGCTGATTCCCTGCGAATTACTGCCCGGCCTGTGGAAGCTCCATTGCTTGCTGGACTCGTCGAAGCTGAGATGGCTGATATCGGAGACCTTGCAGCCGATGTACTTGTCGTCCTGGTAGCCCTCCTGTTTGAAGTCGCCTGGAAGTTTCACCGAGCTCATCCCACGCTGGCAGACTGCATCGGAATCCTTGACGCCGCCCGACTGCGATTTCTCCTTCAACACTCCTTAGTCGGCTTTGACCTCGATCTTTTCCCGGCTATTCACGTTGATTTCCTGGCGCATCCGGATGCAGGAGCTGAGCACCAGCACGAGAGGTAGGACCACGGCAACGATGCCGATTCTGCGTAACTTCATCATGCACGGAACATACAACTTTCCCCTCTCCTGCTGCACGGGATCCCCCACTGTGCAGCACACTGATGGATTTCCTGCGAGAAACCCTTCCCGCCTGCAGCGGAACACGGCACCATTGACCCGTGAAACCAGATCGCAACGCCACCGTCGCCGAGATCTACGCACACCCGCTCGGCCGCGACATCATCGACAAGATGCTGCTGCAGACCGGGCGCAGCACCGCCTGGGTGCGCAATCCTCTGATCTCGCGGCTGCGACTGCGGCAGCTCGACACGATCCTGGGACGCGCATTCGGCCCCGGCTTCGTCGATACCCTGGTCGATCTACTGGCCGACTGCCCCGACTCACCTCCCCGCCTCGATGGCCCCATCGCTGCGACGTGGTGGAAACGGGCGGTGTTCTACCAGATCTACCCGCGTTCCTTCGCGGACAGCAACGGCGACGGCATCGGCGATCTGCCCGGCATCCTGGCGAAGGTCCCCTACCTGGACGACCTGGGCGTCGACTGCCTGTGGCTCTCGCCCATCTTCACCTCCCCCAACAAGGACATGGGCTACGACATCGCTGACTACCGGTGCGTCATGGACGAGATGGGCACCATCGACGACCTTCGGCGCCTGATCGCCGCCTGCCACGAACGCGGAATGCGCATCATCCTCGACCTGGTGGTCAACCACACCTCCGACGAGCACCCGTGGTTCAAGGACGCCCTGGCCAATCCGGAGGGCGCACATGGCGACTACTACTTCCTGCGTGACGGCGACCCCGAGACACCACCCAACAACTGGACGTCGTTCTTCTCCGGACCCGCCTGGCGTCATATCGGCGAGAAGTGGGCGCTGCACCTGTTCACCCCCGAACAGCCAGACCTCAACTGGGACAATCCGGCGGTGCGTCGCGAGGTGGCCGACATTGTGCGTTTCTGGCTTGCCGAAGGCATCGACGGTTTCCGCCTGGATGTGATCAACTACATCTCCAAGCGCAGTGGCCTGCCCGACGGCAACGCCACCGTCGGCCAGGTGATGGGGTTCACGGGCGTGGAACACTACTTCCACGGCCCCCACCTGCACGACCACCTGACGGAGCTGCGCCGCGAGGCTTTCATCCGAAAGAACGTGGAACCGGGCCACGAGGAACCGGGAGCAGACGCCCGACCCATCATGATCGGCGAGACCCCGGGCGCGGGCGTCGAGGTGGCCCGCCTGCTCACCAGCTCCCAGCGAGACGAGCTAGACCTGATCTTCAGTTTCGACCACCTGGAGACCCCGGGGCATGTGCGCTGGGACGAGTACGCCTACGACCTGAATTTCCTGAAGCGCTACTACATCGACTATCAGTCACGGCTGGGCTCCGATGACTGGATGAGTCTGTTCTTCGAGAACCACGACAACCCACGCATGATCTCCAAGGTCAACCCCGACCCCCGGTTCCGCGACCAGCTGGGCAAGGCCCTCGCAACGATCCTGCTGACCATGCGCGGCACCCCGTTCATCTTCCAGGGCCAGGAGATCGGGGCCGTCAATCAGGACTTCCCCGACGAGTCTGCACTGCGCGACGTGGAATCCCTGAACCTCCTGGCTGCCGAAGGCCCCGGGGCCTGGGGAAAGATCATGACCGGTTCCCGCGACCACGCCCGCGTCCCGATGCGTTGGGACCGCGACGAGCACTGGGGGTTCACGCGCGGAACCCCCTGGATCCGGGCTTTCGACGACTCTGTGGGCTACTCCGTTGCCGCCCAGGAACACAACCCCGACTCAGTGCTGCGCTACTACCGCCGCCTGATCTGGCTGCGCCGCTCTAACCCGACACTGAGCCTGGGTTCGATTCGCTTCATCGACATCGACGTCAGGGATTACTTCGCCTGGTTCCGGGAGCACAACGGCGAGCGCTGGTTCATCGAGGTGAACCTGTCAGGCCATCCCCTGCGGCGACGCCACCGTAACCGGAACCTCGACATCATCACCGGCACCACCACTGACCGCTCGGGCCCCATGGAACCCTACGAGGCCCTCGTCTGCCAGGTGCCCCCGACAACGGACAGGTAGTTTCCGGGCGACCTTTTCCACCACAGGAAAGGTCCCATTCACTCGAGTCGCCCATTCGTTGACGCGAGTGGGCGGCTCGAGCAACCTCGCCCCAATTTCCCTCCTCGACGAACAGAAATTGCACACAATCACGATTTGTGTTCAGTCGCGGAATATTCAGTCCCCCGCACGCACCACGACCTCCCTCCTCGCAGCCACATCACCTCGCCATCCCACGAAGCCGGGATCACCAAAAGTAGAGCATTCAATTAACCAAAGCAGATGGCCTCCCACTAGGGAGATAGCCCGAAACCCGCTTCCTGCAAGACTCCGCTTCCCAAAAGTTGACCCTCGTGGGTTATGCTTCACACAGCACCCCCTTGGGCGGGCAGCAAACCCCCTAACCGGGGGTTGTAAAATCCTAAAGAATTGAGGAAGTTTTATGAAAGCTGCTTCATCGCGCGCCAGGGCGCGGAAGCTCCTGGCATCAGCAGCCGCAACTCTTGCGGCGACCCTTACCCTCGGCACGCCCATGGCACATGCCGAGGACCACTCGAACAGTTACCCGGAGGGATACCCGAAGGTCGGCACGCACGACGAGCGCGTATCCGGCTTCCAGTTGAACTTTACGAGGCAAGACGGCGCCTCCGGCCACGTCGAGACCAACCTGTTCACCGTGCACACCTCGGCGAGCAAGGAAGGCGCCATCAAGGCCTACTGCATCGAGCTCGACGTCGACATCAAGTACGAATCCGATCTCCGCGTCGGCGACTGGAAGGACTTCCCAGGCACCAACAAGTTCAAGGACAACGCCGAGATACAGTCCAAGGTCGCTTGGATCGCCCAGCGCAGCTACCCCCAGACCGACATGGCTGAGCTCACCAAGGCCAGCGGCATCGCCGGCCTGACCGAGCAGGAGGCCATCACCGCCACCCAGGCGGCCATCTGGCACTTCACCAATGATTACAAGTGGCTGGGCCTGGCGAACGCCGACCAGGCGACGACGACCCGCGTCGAGAAGCTGTTCACCTACCTGACCGGGCAGACCAACACCGGACTGAAGGAGAGCAAGCAGCCGACCGTCGAGGCCGAGACCGGCGGCATCACCTTCACCCGCAGCGAGAACGGCTCCGAGGGCAAGGTCGGTCCGATCCGGTTCAAGTCCAGCCAGGCCACTTTCAAGCTGACCAGCGAACTCAAGTACGAACTGATCAACGCACAGGGCGCCAAGGTTGACCTGAACGCCGTCCCTGCCGACACCGATCTGTACCTCAAGGTTCCAGCCGACATGACCTCGGGCGAGCAGGAGTTCAAGGGCTCTGTCACGGGTAGCGTCTACGCCGGCAAGTTGCTGATCACCAAGGATGCGGTCGCAGGCGGCCCCCACGGCCAGACCATCATCATCGGCTCCAACAAGGAGGTCACCACCGAGATTCAGGGCAAGATCAGCTGGTCCGTCACGCAGCAGACCCCGACCCCGGAGCCCACGCCGACGCCGACCCCGACCCCACCCGCGACGGAGACAACTCCGCCGAAGGCTGAGACCCCCCCGCCCGGGAACCCCTGCCAGCCCACGCAGCCTGCGAACCCCTGCCAGCCCACGGGCACGGACGCAAACCAGACCGGTAATGGCAATGCCAACAGCAACGGGAATGGCAACGGCAACGGCCACAACTGCGCCAACAACAGCACGGAAACCACCCAGACCGGTAACGGCCACAACTGCGCCAACAACGGCACGGACGCCAGCCAGACCGGCAACGACCGTGCTGCCAACGGCACGGAGGCCAACCAGACCGGCAACGGCAACAAGTGCGCCAACAACGGCACGGAAACCACCACCCAGACCGGTAACGGCCACAACTGCGCCAACAACGGCACGGACGCCAGCCAGACCGGCAACGACCGTGCTGCCAACGGCACGGAGGCCAACCAGACCGGCAACGGCAACAAGTGCGCCAACAACGGCACGGAAACCACCACCCAGACCGGTAACGGCCACAACTGCGCCAACAACGGCACGGACGCCAGCC
>ERZ772799.422-NODE-422-length-16122-cov-4.091181_pt1 | contig 16122 bp, 14 predicted proteins | sample MGYA00511345_ERZ772799 | MGnify/ENA primary metagenome ERZ772799 (study PRJEB29015, sample SAMEA2738037) | human oral metagenome | biome: human oral; feature: human-associated habitat; material: saliva | place: China | collected 2238 ... | reverse complement strand
ACGATTTCATCCGCCGCGTTCGCTTCAGGAATTTTAAAGCCGTTCGCTTCGCACTTAATGTATTCGTTTCTTACGGAAGCTTCAATCTCTAAATACTCTTGTTGATTTTGTGCTACTTTTGCATTCTTTTTTATCATTGAATGCATTTTCTTACTCAAGTTCTCAAGCTCATCTTCAGCGTTATTCTTCTCAATTTCTAAAGTGGTAGTTGTGCAAAACATCTCTATCATGCTTCGAACTTCAAGCTTCACATCTTTCTTTATTTTGACAAAAGAATTAAGAGCTTTTAAGAAGAGTCTTTTTATTTCTTCTTCGGTAAAGTGGGGTGATTTACAAGGCTCACCTTTTGTTTTATATTTATCAACGCAGCGATATATCTTTCTTTTAAATCTATCATTGGAATGCCAAACAACCCGACCATACCAATCTCCACACTTACCACACTTTATTTTATGCGAGAAAATTGATGAACCATGGGCCTTATTTTCTTTTTTTCTTCGGTTCATTTCAGCCTGCACAAAATCGAATTCTTCAGGAGAAACAATTGGAGCATGATGTTCTTCCACATAATATTGTGGAATTTCTCCTTCATTAATCTTGCTTTTTTTCTGCAAAAAATTAGTAATATAACTTTTCTGCCACAGTGCATCTCCTTTATATTTTTCGTTCCTTAGTATAGATAAAACGGTACTTGAGTGCCATTTACTAAGTCCAGTAGCTGTTTTAAGTCCTCGTTTCATTAGTTCCTTTGATATGGCGTATGCTGAATACCCACTTATGTATAATTTATAAATCAATTTTACAGTTTTAGCCTCTTCTTCATTTATCCTAAAATCCTTATCGTATCCAAGAAAACGACCAAATGCTATACTCCCTTTTCCGCTTGCAAATTGTTTTCTTCTACCCCAGGTAGTATTTTCCGAAATACTTCTACTTTCTTCTTGTGCTAAAGAACTCATAATCGTAATAAGAAGTTCACCTTTTGCATCAAGAGTCCATATATTTTCTTTTTCAAAATATACCTCTACCCCTTTATCCTTCAATTTTCTAGCTGTTTGAATAGAATCTACTGTATTTCTTGCAAATCTACTAACTGATTTTGTGATAATGAGATCTATTTTTCCTTCTAGTGCATCTGTTATCATCTGTTTGAACCCATCTCGTCTTTTGGTATTTGTAGCACTAATACCTTCATCCCATAATATCATTTTACTTAGTATAACTATGCGTTATAAATTTTTACCATCTAGCTTATCCATTAAATATGGTCTGATTGAATTCATAATTATTGCCTTTATTTTAGCATCTTGTTTATAAGTTGGGGCAGTTCTCTTGTTAAACATCTTCAGCATAAAATCATAATCATTTTCACCATTATATCGATTAAATTCTGTTTCTATAAAAGCACCATCTTCTAGCATGAATCTCAACAGATTTCTTGAAAAATACTCTGAAGTCAAAGAAATATACTCCCTTTCTTCTATTGCATGCATTAACTGAAACAATTTCTCGTTAACAGAAACTTGCTCATTTAGATCACTTCTACCAAACTTTTTTATACAGCTACTACCAATCGGTTCTAATATATTATGATTGTGGATATTATGTATAGTGAATAAATATCGAAGATTTTCTTTGCCACAAATACATGATGACTTTAATTCTTCATCTTCTATACAATCTTCTATCTCCCATTCACCTACCGCACTGTCCCATTCATCACTGTCTGAGTTTTGTAAAATAGTATTAATAAAATTTTCTCTATACTGGCTCATCTTACATTACCCTTATGTTCTATTGGATATACATTAATTTCTTCAAAATCAAATGCTCCTACAGGATATTCACTTATATATCCCGAAACTATAAATTGATTATTGCATTTTTTACAATAATTATCCTCCACATGAAACTCATAAAGTGTTGAATCCCCCATAGGTCTTTCAGTAGAAGTAACATCGCACTCCTCCGATAAATCTATTTTATTTGGGGCTGAGCAATATGGACAGTCAACAATTCGCTCTAAGCTAATACCACCATCATATCGGTATGCTTCATCTTCCCTCATCTCAAATTCTCTCATGCGTAACATTCCATATATTTCTTGCAATGCTGCACGAAAAACATCTGCTTTACTCTTGAGTTCTTTCTTTTCACAAATATATTTCAACATATCCTCTTCTTCATCATTAACACGAACACGATACATCTTGTTCCTAGCATCTTCTATTTTAGGTCTTGCCATATAAAGAAACTCCTTCCAAATTATTGTAGTTACAATAATTGTCAAGTTTTTGTAGTCACATGTTGTTATTCTATGATAATTTCACCCTATGAACTAATCAGTGAAAATTTCACCCCCCCCTGGGAATTTAAATCTGTTAAAGTGAAAGGATGAAACTAAGTATGAGTAAAAAAGAGTTATTGAAACATTATGTAATCAAGAATTCAGTTGAGGGACAACTAACTGTGAATCAGGCAGCTGAACGTCTTAATCTTTCGACAAGACGAATCAAACAGCTTAAAAAGGAGTATCGTGAAAAAGGAGCTGCAGCTGTAATTCATGGAAATTCTCTTAATCCATCACCTAGAAAACTTTCTGATGATTTAAAAGAAAAGATTATATCAATACGTAAATTGCCGTCATTTATACATTCAAATTTTACCCATTTCAATGAGATTCTTTTTAATAGCTATGACATCAATATTTCATATTCCAGTCTATATAGAATCCTAAATGAACATGGTTTTAAAAGCCCTAAAAAACGTCGCAAAAGAAAAAAATTACATCCCTCTCGGCAAAGAAAGCAGGCAGAAGGGCTTATGCTTCAAGCTGATGCTACACCTTTCCCTTGGTTTGGTGGGAAAACAAAGTATTCACTACATGGCTTTATTGATGATGCTACCGGTAAAATTACAGGGCTCTATATATGCAAAAATGAGTGTTTGCTTGGATATTTAGAAGTCCTGAGACAAACACTCACTAATTTCGGGATCCCTCAATCTCTTTATCCCGATAAATACAGTGTCTTCTTTGTAAATCCTAAAAAGAAATTTGACCTTTCCATTGAAGAACAACTTAATGGGATTACAAAGAGAATAACACAATTCGGTCGGATTATTCAAGATTTAGGCATAGATATGTTCCCTGCACATTCTCCTCAAGCAAAAGGACGAATAGAACGCTTATGGGAAACTTTACAAAGTCGTTTGCCTGTCGAGTTTGCTATGAGAAATATAAATGACATGGAGCGTGCTAATATATTTTTAAAAGAATATATACATTCTTTCAACGCACAATTTGCAGTTAAACCCAAAGAGACATTCAGTGCATATGTACCTGTACCTGAAACCTGCAATCTTGATAGGATGCTTTGTGTTAAATATCAGAGAAAACTATCTAAGGGTTCAACAATATCACTAAATGGGAAAACCTTTTTTATTAAGCAAGATAAATTTAATGCAAAGACGGATGTTACCATCTTACTGTCTGAGAGGATTGGTTTGAAAGCATTGATAAATGGTACCTTTTATCCTATTACAATGCTTAGTGATGATAAGACTGATTCCATGGTGAAAAACTCTCATATGCCGTTGGTAATCAAAGAACTAATTAAAAAGGTACTCTTATCAGATGCCAAGGCCGCCTGACGGCGGTCTTGGAGGGGTGAAATTTTCACTGATTAATTAACCTTATCCGGGGGTGAAATTTTCATTGGTTATTGACATAGTTTTAGAAAAATTCATTTTAGGAATTACCTGTGTATTTTGTATTCAATTCGGTGCAAAAGCCCACAAAACACTTGAACCTATTTGTAATCTATTGTATAATCTTGCGTGTATGAATAAATACAAATTTATGAAAGAAGCTTTACAAGAGGCAGCTTATGCAGGTGAGCTGGGGGAAGTTCCCATAGGTGCTGTAATCGTAAGAAACGGAGAGATAATTTCTCGAGGTCATAACCTGACGGAAACTTCCGGAGATCCCACTGCTCATGCAGAAATACTTGCTATTAGGAATGCTGCACAGAAACTAGGTGGTTGGAGGCTTTCCGGTTGCGAAATATACGTGACCTGTGAGCCTTGTTCTATGTGTGCGGGAGCTTTGGTATGGAGTCGAATTGATAAGCTTTATATCGGTACCATGGATCCGAAAGCCGGTGCATGTGGCTCTGTCCTGAACATTGTTCAGGAAGATCGGTTTAATCACAGTTTGGTGGTGGAGACCGGTATACTGGAAGATGAATGTTCCCAAATACTGAAGGAATTTTTTGTGAAGCTGAGAAAAGACAGAAAAAAGAATCGGAGGAGTAAAATATGAAAAGAATTGGCGCAATGTTAAGTGCCATCCTAGTAATAGTGATGATGACAGGAGTAATGAGTTTTGGAGCGGAAAACTTCAAGATAGATAAGACCTTTCCGGAAGACGGAACGAAGAATACTATTAAGGACAACATGTGTGTAAAGGTTTTCTTCAGCAAAGAGGTCGGTAATGATGCTTCAAAGAAAGCTAACAGAAATGCGTTTAAAATCACAGATTCTTCGGGGAAAGAATTTCCTTCGATTATTGCATATGATAAGAAAAATCCCAAGTATGCCCTGATTCTGGTGGATACCACAAAGGTAAAAACGGTAGGTAAGGGAAAATATGTTCTTCAGGATGATACGGAATACACCTGTACTATTTCCAAGGATTTCGTTGACAATAACGGAAATTCTCTGGGAAAAGATGAAAAAATCACCTTCAAAACCATAAATCAGAGCAGAAACACTATGATTTATATGGTTATGATGGCACTTCTTTTCGGAGGTATGATTATTTTCAGTATAAGACAGTCGAGAAAGTCCCATGAGGAAGAAGGCAAAGAAAAGGAAGCAACTTTCAATCCATATAAAGAAGCAAAGAAGACAGGAAAGTCTGTTGAAGAAGTGATGGCAAAACACGAAAAGGAAGTTGCAAGGAAGAAAGCGAACAAAATTCAGCTTCCGGTAGAGGAAGAAGAAAAGAATAACACAAGTGTTTATAAGGTTTCCGGACCTAGACCGATTTCGGCTGCGGGAAGTACCTACAAGACAGGAAGAAAAGCTATTGCAGAGGCAAAGAAGGCAGCAGAAGAAGAACGAAAAAGGGAATTGAAGGCAAATAATTACGCTAAAGCACCGAAAAAAGCTAAAGCAACAACGAGAAAAAGCAGCGGCAAGAGTAAACGCAGAAGATAAGAAAATAACCCAAGAGTCAGATTTGCGTTGGGGAATCAAGTAAGGTTCTTGTCAAGATAATAAAAAAGAGATACTATGAAAAAAATTACTGTTAAGTCCTACGCCAAGATAAATCTTTCGATAGATGTCGGGAAAGCACAGCCAAATGGATTTCACGATGTGGATATGATTATGCAGCAGCTTGCCTTTCATGATGATGTTGAGATTTCTTTTGAAGCAAATGCTGATTCACCTAATCAAGATAACTCCGGAATTGAATCAGATAGGGGGAAACCCTGGAAGAAATTTCAGATTAAGCTCACCACGAATCGGGTTTATCTTCCGACAGATGAAAGGAATCTGGCATACAGAGCCGCTGAACTGATGATAAATCGTTTTGGTGAAAAGAAAAACGGTGGAAAAATTATAATCAGTATTTTTAAAAGGATTCCTGTCGGTGCCGGAATGGCAGGAGGCTCCGGAAACGGAGCGGCAGTTGTGCATGGAATAAACGCCCTCTGGAAGCTTAAGCTGTCACTTGCCCAAATATGTGATATATGCGAAGAACTTGGTTCAGATGTCCCATTTTGTGCGTTGGGTCAGGCAAAGATGAATAAGAAGCTCCCTGCGCCGGTCGGAAACGACAAAATGGCTGCAAGTTGTGTACGAGCAAGGGGTAGAGGCACGGAGATGAAGAAACTGCGTGGAATAAGTAAAGCTGTAGTCATTGCAAAACCTAATTTCAGCGTCTCCACTGCAGAGGTATATGCCAACATAGATGATGCCGTTGTTGATAGAAGACCGAATAATGACAGACTGGAAACTATGCTCAATGAAAAATCCTCTGACATATATGAAGAGTTTATCAATGTGTTGGAAAATTATACGCTGAAGGCTTATCCTGCTGTCGGTGTATTGAAATCTAAAATGAAAAAATATAACCCCCGGGTGTGCCTGATGAGTGGCAGCGGACCAACGGTGTTTGCTGTCTTTGATGATATGAATGATGCCATGATGCTGTCAGATACCTTGAGAAAAGAGGGATATGAGTCCTATTGGACCTACACTGCGAGATAGAAAGAAGAAAGAGGAGAAATGTTAAATTTTGAATTACAAAATCATAGACCTTTGAGAGAAATCGTTTATGAACAACTTAAAATTCAGATTTTGACCGGCAAAATTGCACCGGGAACCAGAATGATGGAGGTTGAACTGGCTGAAGACCTTGGAGTGAGCCGTACCCCTGTTCGTGAGGCTATCAGAAAGCTGGAGAAGGAAGCGTTGGTGGTAATTGAACCTAGGCGGGGAGCCTATGTTTCTGATGTTTCCGTAAAAGAAATGGTAGATACATTGGTGGTTCGTGAAGATTTGGAAGCGCTGGCAGCCTCTTTGACTGCCAAGAGAATTACCAAAGAAGAACTGGAGGGTTTGGAAAAAAAAGTTACCGACTATTCGGAAGCCATTGCCTCCGGAGATATGGAACAGATTATACGGGCAGATGAAAGTTTTCACCATAAGATTGTTGCCTTATCGGGAAACAAAGCTCTGATACAGCTTTTTTCATCGGTTCAGGAACTGTCTCTCCGTTTTAGATACCTTTATTACGAAGACTTTACAAGATACGAAAATATGCCGGTGGAGCACAAAGAAATTTTGGAAGCGATTAGAACAGGCGATGGCGATGCGGCCAGAATTGTTTCAGATAACCATGTAAAGAAGCTGAAAGAGTTCGTTGTAAACGAGGGAGAATCAGCCTTCAGATCCCGTAGCAATAATAGTGAGTAGGGGATAAGTTATAAATTTTATAAAAAGATAAAGAATCAGCACCGAAAATTTTCGGTGCTAATATTATTATAGAAAGAAGTACATTATGTCCCGGGATGCAGGGGCTTTTTTCATTTTGTGGAATTTGTGTTATAATGCACCCAAAATCATTTCTCCTATAATACTATAATGTGCTTAAAATCAGCGGATAGATAATTATTGACAGTATGAAATGATTATGGAATAAAAATAGAGAGATTTTCTGCCAATTAGAACCTTAGGGATGGTATATGATATATCTGATTTGAACTAAGATTGAAGCGTATAATAGAGACGAAGGGGATGCTATGAAAATTTTGATTGTAGAAGATGATGAAAATATAGTAAGAGTACTTAGCAGTAATTTAGAAAAATGGGGTTATGAGGTTCTTGCTGCAAATGATTTTGATAATATTATGGAAATCTTTCATAGCTTCAAACCCCAACTGGTACTTTTGGATATCGTGTTGCCGTTTTTTAACGGGTACTATTGGAGTGGTGAGATACGGAAGGTTTCGACAGTTCCCATTATTTTTATATCATCAAAATCAGAGGATATGGACATAATTATGGGTATGCAGTTTGGCGGAGATGATTATATAACTAAACCTTTGAATATGGAAATTCTGATTGCCAAGATACAGGCTGTTTTACGGCGAAGTTACAATTTTGTGAATGAAATTGAATACTTGAAATTCGGGGATGTACAGCTTTATCTTTCGGAAAACAGAGTGGAGTTCTGCGGAGCAAGTGCAGACCTTACCAAAACGGAACTTTTGATTTTGGACACTTTGTTCAGGAAACAGGGAGGCGTTGCAAAGCGTGAAGAAATCATGGACAGATGCTGGCAGAGTGATAACTTTATTGATGATAATACTTTGGCGGTGAATATAGCCAGACTGAGGAAAAAACTTCAGAGCATAGGGCTTTCGGACTTCATCAAAACGAAGAAGGGAAGCGGATATTTCATTGAAAGGGATTTGTAACATGAAAAAAGCTGATAAATGGTACGGATATATTAAAGGGATTCTTCCCGCAGTTATCTGTGGAATTCTCTGTATATGTGTATTTGGGATTACCTTTTATATTGCAAATTTAGAGATGGAATATTTCAAAATGGCTGCGGAGTTTATTCTTTTCATTTTAGCGATATATACGATAGTGTATTTTATCATGTATCGAAAAAGAATGACTTTAAAAGAGGAATTATTTAAGATCAAAGCGGAGAACAATACTATTCGGAGCGAAAATCTTTCGGAGCGTAAAGATTTGCAGGAATATTTCCTTACATGGGTTCACCAGATTAAAACCCCCATTACAGTATCCAGGCTCCTTCTGGATGAAATGGAGGATACGGATAACGTGGAGCATTTAAAGACGGAAATGATTTATATTGAAGGATATGTGAATATGGCGTTAAGCTATCTCAAATTGTTTAATCATGAAAGGGATATGGATATTACCTCTGTGGAGCTGGACAAAGTGATAAACCCTATATTGAAGAGATATTCAAGGATATTCATCAGAAATCATATTGGACTTATTTATGAAAATCGGGGTGACAGGGTTATAACCGATGCAAAATGGCTTTCAGCTTTGCTGGAACAGATAATATCAAATGCGGTGAAATATACGAAAAACGGAAAGGTTGAAATCAGTTTTGACAGAGCGAAAAACAGACTGGTGATTTCAGACAGCGGAATCGGAATACGAAGCGAAGACATTCCTAAAATCTTTGACAAAGGCTACTCTGGATTTAACGGAAGACTAAACCAAAAGTCAAGCGGGATAGGTCTTTATATGGCAAAGAAAATTGCTCATAAACTTTCGATAACTATAGATGTGGAGTCCAAAGTGGGAAAAGGAAGCAGCTTTTTCGTTTATTTCAATGAATTACACCGTAAAAACGGAGTTTAGAATGTGGATTTTGTTGGAACCTGATTGTTGGAATTTGAACAGTTCTTTAATATATTTCCCTTAGGGCCATACAGCCTTTGAACTCATTTTTGTCGAATAAGGTGAGTTCCTTTCAATTTTGTAAGGTTGGATTTGATATTGTCATGTTAGATAAATGCAAGGGCTGTGAAAAATACGGTAAGATAGCCTCATATAAAGGAGGCATAAGGATATGAGAATATTAGATGTAGAAAATGTAAGAAAAGTGTATGGTGGAACAGGCGGAAGGGTTGCCGTGGAAGCACTGACAAATGTAAGCTTTTCCGTGGAAAAAGGAGAATTTATCGCTATTATGGGAGAGTCCGGAAGCGGAAAAACGACGCTCCTGAACATTATAGCAACTCTTGATAAGGTGACAGACGGAAAGGTTTTAATCGGAGGGAAAGAAATCGGCGAACTTAAAGACAGTCAGGTTGCAAGTTTCAGGAGAAATGAACTTGGCTTCGTTTTTCAGGATTTTAACCTGCTTGATTCCTTTACCAACAGAGATAACATTTATCTACCCCTGGTGTTGTCAGGAGTCGGACATAAGGAGATGGCGAGGCGTCTGGTGCCGATTTCACGCAGTTTGGGAATTGAAGAAATAGTAGATAAATATCCATACGAGGTATCGGGGGGACAAAAACAGAGGATTGCCATTGCCAGAGCTTTGATAACAAATCCCGGATTGATTTTAGCCGATGAACCTACCGGGGCATTGGATTCCGGTGCTTCGGAAAATATAATGAACATTTTTTCGGAGATCAACAGGATGGGACAGACAGTTTTGATGGTAACACACTCTCTAAAAAGTGCATCCCATGCCGGCAGAGTGCTATTCATCAAGGACGGAATGGTTTATCACGAAATTTTTAAGGGGGCAGATGATTCTCAGACATTTATGGAAAGAATCAGCACAGCTCAATCTATGTTAAATAGAAAGGAGCTGTAAAAATGGATGTAAAGATAGCGACAACCTTCGCATTTCGGAATCTGAAGGCAAATAAGATTTTATATATACCGTTTATTATATCTTCCGGTATAATGATAGGATTGTTCAACATAATGATAAGCCTCTTGGGAAATAATTATGTAAGAGCAAGGCATGAGATGCTTCCAAATTTGATTATATTCGGAGTGATTATAGTAGGATTGTTTTCTGCCATATTTGTAATCTATGCGGCAAGGTTTTTGTCAAAACAAAGAAGTAGAGAATATGCGTTATATACGATTTTAGGGTTAGAGAAAAAGCATATTAGAAGGATAATTTTCATAGAATACTTGATAAACATGGTGGTTATTTCGGTATTCAGTGTGGTACTTGGACATGTACTAGGAAAATTCCTTTTCATAATGCTGAACAGAGCAATGTACGACATGAATGTGGGTTTGATGAATTATCCTTTCTCACTCAATGCTTTAATAGTTACGGCTGTATATATTTTAGGGATTTTCACACTCTTATTTATTGACAGTGTGTGGAGTTTAAGGAAGATTTCTGCCATTGAGCTTATGTCACAGAGCAGGTCTAAGGAGAAAGAACCAAAATTGAAATTTATTCCGTTGCTATTCGGTATTGCATCACTGGGAGCAGGTTATATACTTGCACTCAATGTTAAAGGAACGGTAGAAAGCCTAGTATATTTTTTTCTTGCTGCAGTGTTGGTTGCTATAGGAACCTATCTGCTATTCACATCTCTTTCCATCGCAGTTCTTAAGATAATGAAGAGGAATAAAAAATATTACTATAAGAAAAAGAATTTCTTATCGGTGTCGGGGATGATGTACAGGATGAAAAGTAATGCATTGGGTCTTGCCAGTATCGCAGTGCTTTGCACAGGTGTAATCATTACGATTTCAGCAACACTGGCTATCAACAGTTCAATGCAAACCGTTGTTTCAAAGACAATGAGGAACGATTATACCATAAGTAACAATAAAAATTTTTCTGTGAATACTCCACAGAAGGATATTATTGAGAGCAAGAAAAAAATGAAAATATTCGTGGAAAACTCCATAATATCCAATGAAAAAATTGAAAACTTTTTCGTAAGAGAAGAGTTTTTTGTGCATGTAAAAAAAGATGGTGAGATTATCAGGTCCTCTTTGGATAAAAAGAGTGGAGAATACATGTATCTCCAGGTATATACTCTTGATGCCTATAATAAGCAGGAAGGAACTGATTATACTTTAAGAAAAGACCAAGTGCTTGTTACTTCCAATCGAAAAAAACTACTGAAAGTCAACTCATTAACATTGGGTGGCAGCAAAAAGCATATAATTAAGGTTAAAGACAATATAAGTGGGAACTTTACGGTAGAGTCTTACTCCGTGGTGGTGCGGGGTCATAAGGAACTCATTGATTTGGCAAGGTACTATAAGCTCGAAGATGTGGAAAAGGGAAAAATTACAACTCCGGAAATATCCTTGAACGGCGAGTGGAATGTGGGAAATGATTCAAAAACCTATCTGAATAAATTGAAGAAAGAATCCGAAAAGAAAGGCTACAGGTTAAATGCCAAACAAGAAGTTAGAGCTATGATATATGACTTTAACGGCGGATTCTTATTTTTAGGGATGATAATAGGATGTATATTTTTAATCGGAACCGTTTTGATAACTTATTATAAGCAGATCTCCGAAGGATATGAAGATAGACGGAACTATCAGATAATGAAAAAAGTCGGTCTTCCGGACACTCTGATTAAAAAGACCTCTGCATCGCAAATCATTTGGATGTTCTTTATTCCTCTGATCGTTGCACTGTTACATTCAACGGTTGCCTCGAAAATTGTGTATCAACTGCTTGGACTTTTCGGTTTGGATTCGTATATTAAATACCTGAGTCATATGGCCATGATAACAGGAGGCTTTGCGATAATATACTTTATAATTTTTAAACTGACCTCAAATATATATTACAGGATTGTCAGGTGATATTGAGACAAAAGTAAAAATACCACAGTGAAAAGTCAAAATCTAGGTTCAATACGAAAAGCGACCCTCATTTATCAGATATTTTCGTCTGCTTTGGGGGTCGCTTTGTTTTTCTTTCTCGTCCGATAAGAGACCTTTGCCTTATGTAGTAGAGGCAGAGCCCGTTATCATATTTTATTAAATTTACTGCTGACCTGAAATCAAAGTGACAGAGGTGTTTATTTTTTGCTTGTTTCTAACTATTTCAATTTTTACTTTGTCTCCTGCTTTATGTTTTGCAAGGGCTTCCCGCAACTGGTTGGCTCCGGTAATTTCTTTCCCGTCGAAGGAAGCAATTCTGTCACCGGCTTTTAATCCTGCATCTTTTGCATAAGAACTTGCAACGGAGGCGATGAAAACACCACCTTTATCGTATCCTTCTCTACGTGCTTCGCTTTCGGATAATTCATGAATAGTCACACCTATCAAGGCGTTATTTTTGTTGCCGGAGTCTGATTTGGATTTTATATTACCGCTTTTGATCAAAGTCTTTGCAATCTTTGCAGCATGGTTAATCGGTATTGCGAATCCCAGCCCTTCTACATTAGAACCTGCGGATTTTGCCACAACAATCCCTATCAGATTGCCGGAGCCGTTAAATAATGCTCCGCCGGAATTTCCGGGATTGATGGAAGCGTCTGTTTGCAGTAGATTCAGTTTTTTATTGCCTATCGTTAGTTTACGATTCAAAGCACTGATGATTCCCGTCGATGCGGTGTTGCTTAGTTCACCCAAAGGATTTCCGATTGCCACAACATGGTCCCCTACTGCAAGCTTGGAACTGTTGCCATAGGTGGCTGTATTCAATCCCACAGCGTTAATTTTTAAAACGGCAAGGTCATCATCAGGACTTGCACCTACAAGCTTTGCATCATAGCTTTTATTGTTACTCAAGGTAACCCTTATTTTGCTCGCACCCTGTATTACATGATTACATGTGAGGATATAGCCGTTTTTTTGAATTATTACACCGCTGCCTGCACCTTTTTTTACATAGTTTTGTGCCCAGCTGTCAGTGGAAACGGATTCTGTAACGATGGAAACTACGCTTGAATTAGTCTTTTTTACTATGCTGTCGGATGATAACTGCTTCGTATCTTTAGAAAGGGTGTAGTTGGTAGCTTGATGACTTCCGTTTGAGAAGTAGTTTTCATAAAGAACCATGCCTCCTACAGTTAGAGCAGAGGTCAGAAGCATGGCAATTATGAGAACGAGTATAAAAGCTTTTTTTGATATTTCGCTGCTGCCGTTTTTATAATCAGTATAGCTTCTACCTCTTGGACCGTAGTCGTTGTAGGTTCCGTAGTCAAAATTCGGACCGAAGAAATCGGATGTACCCTCTGTAGTGTTATTCGCAATGTCATCCACAGTGTTATCGTCAAAGTTTAGATTGTACGGTGTTTCATCAGCCGTAGAATTGTACTGCTGAGTGCCATTGGGTATAGAATCATATTCCTGCATGTCATCAGTCGCAGAATTGTGTTGCTGCGTGCTATCGTGTATAGAATTGTATTCCTGTATGCCATCAGTCGTGGCATTGTACTCCTGCCTGTTATCGGGGCTTGAATTCTGCCGGGGATCCTCATTTACTAAAACAAAGCCATGGGAGTATTCTGTTTTTTGCTCGGAGTCTTTGTTCATTGACTGCCATGGGTATTCAGGTGGCAAGTTCTTGTTGTCCATAATTTATCTCCTTATACAATTTTTCCATAGTTTTTCTATGTTAAAAGTCTTTCATAAAACCTATAATAATATTAGCAGTATCATATTACTACCCATTTTTGAAATATTTATATGGATTTTATGTTATTTATGTTACATAGACGCAAATAAATTTAAGTATGTAAGCAAAGAGTAAATATTGAATTTTGTCAGCAATGCAAATATATTTAACAGTTCATGGAAATGAGAAAGTCGATGGTGATTGCTCAATCAGTTTTTTCAGAACTTGTCGGTCTATATTGAAGATAACAAAGTTAAAGTCTATATAGTGCCGATGGCAGATAAAGCTTTTTCTTTTCATCGGTGCGTAGGATAAAATTATCATAAAATAACAACAGCCTTGTTTTATTGCATAACAAAAAAGATGATAAGGTATTGATATTGTCACCTATCACCTAACAACTAGAGGGGGGAGGACGTTTTTGTCCGCACCCCCGACTCGGATAATAAGAATTTCATGCGTCCCCCCCCCTTTTTCCGTTATCGGTCTGGGGAATGACAACACACGTATTATATCATAAATCTAACCTAATAATTGACTTTGATATTATAACTATTTTCTAATTTTATTCATCTTTTATTCCTCAATATAATTAAAAATAATGCCTTTATTTTGTACGCCAAAATGACGCTTTTTATATTTTATGGTATTTTGCCTATGTTTTTTGCTTATTTTTGTAGCAAATTTATACGGCATTTTGGCGGTTTTAAGCATTTTGGTGCGACCATAAAAAACAGCTGTCTCTGCCAACCTAGCACATTGTGATATCAGTTTTTTCTTATGCTCTTTAGTCAATTTGCATTGTCATAGCAAAAAAGCACCCTTTTAAAAAGCCTTGGGTGTTTTTCATATTTGTAATTCACTATATTCTATGGAAAAATAAATCCTTGTGAGTCTTTATGTAATATGAAATCTGCACCTCTCCAATTTAAAGTATAAGTTCTTCTATCAAAAATTAAAAATTTTTTTCCTTCGCAACAAATTTCTCCAATTACTTTTTTATCTTCAAAGACTGTTATTTTTTTCCTATATTTTTTCGCTTTAAATACTTTATTTTCAGCAAAACAATATACCCAACACTCCTTTGAAAGACTAACTTTATTTTTCTTTGCATACTCTACAATTTTTTTGTTTGATGTTCTTTGATTGATTGAAACTAAAAAATCTGTTGGTTCATCTCCACTTCCTATTCCACCATTTTTTATTGAAAATGAACCATGTAATGAATCATTTGATGCATATTTTTCTTCACTAACCTTATAAAAAATAGTAGTTATAACAATGAGTATTCCCACCGAAATTATAATTCCTATAATTATCTTCTTCAAAATATCTCCCTCTATTTTTTTATTCTAACTCGTATAGGTTTTGGATCAATGCCTACATGCCCCACTATTTTAGCAGTCCTACTATATTCTTTCCATTTAATAGAACCGTTCTTTCCATTTGCTTTCCATCTTCTGTATACTTTATATTTTTGCACATCTTTAATTTCTGTTACTTTAAGCTTATACCATCCCGGCTTATTTTTGGGAACTGGCCGTGATACACCCATTTCTTTACTCCCATAAGCGACACCAATTCCTGTAGCCAATGAAATAGCTCTATATCCCCCACCAACACTTACAGTTACAGATGCTGAGACTTTGTTACCTCTTGAATATGACATATAGCCTCCTCGCTTATCATAGTAAAAGCCTAGTCTCCCTTGCTCTGCTGCATATTCTGTAAACCCCTTTTCTATAGGTTTCCCCATCTTTTTATATTTAAGACTTCTTCCATACCACGGATCTGCTACAACCGGAAATGCTGTATTTTCATCAAAATCAACTACTTGAATTACAGTATTTCCCTTTATTTTATAATAAGTTTTTAAGTCTTTTCCGTTCGCATCTTTTGCCCATGGAGCTTTTATCGTAGATATAATAAAACCTTTATCATCAATGATAACTATTTCGCCATTTTTAAATTCTTCTTTATCAAAATCTTTTCCATACACTAATTTAGAATCTTTAGGAATAGAAAAATTAAAGGTGTATTCCTTTGGTGCTTTAGCATTACTTATAGTTATAAGTGAACGTACACCAATTTCTTTAATATTACCTTCTTTTTTCTCTGTACCTTGAACAGCAACACTTACACCTTCCTTATCCCCATCATAAACAATTGTTCCCGATTTAGTAGAAATACCATCTCGACATTTGACTTCTTCTGGTAATTCCATTTTTATTGAAAAATCATTACCTTTTATAACCCCTTTATTAACAAATTGAATAACATAATTGTATTTTACTATGTTTAGAAAAGTCTGTCAATAACCAGTGAAAATTTCACCCCCCTGGGATGTAACAGTAAATTTGCAAAGTAACTTCCAGTACGAGTGGAAATTGCATTTAGCCTGAGAAATAAACGGAATTAAGTCTAAGGAAAGAGGTGAATTAAGCTGTTTTATATAGTTTAACAGCCTCTTTTTCTGATTGATTGCA
>ERZ772799.420-NODE-420-length-16202-cov-3.327243_pt1 | contig 16202 bp, 18 predicted proteins | sample MGYA00511345_ERZ772799 | MGnify/ENA primary metagenome ERZ772799 (study PRJEB29015, sample SAMEA2738037) | human oral metagenome | biome: human oral; feature: human-associated habitat; material: saliva | place: China | collected 2238 ... | reverse complement strand
ACTCGTACTGGAAGTTACTTTGCGAATTTACGGGTGTTTATCTTTACTTTCATCTGCGTTTTTAAATCTTTACATATCTATTGATAATTCCATTGCCTTATCTATAACATAGTATCAATTTCTCCTGTCATTATTTTTAAAACATTTACATCAGTCTCTGACATTCCATTTTTCCCAACATAGCAAACATTGGAGATCGTTTCTTCGGCACTTTCTCCAAGCAGCCCTTCATCCAATCCAAACTCAAAACCGGCTTCCAGCATATCCAAAGAAGTGAGCATGGCATCAAGAGCTGTGGCAAGTTTGGCTGCACAGGTGGATTTTGCACCGTCACAGATAATGCCCCCCACATTTACAAGTATAGATTCGATTACCTTTTCAATCTGTGGAACTTCCCATCCCTTTAGAAAAGCAATACCTGCTCCCGAAGCTGCCGCTGCCGATGACGCACCGCAAAAAGCTGATAAGCTTCCTATTTTTTTCTTAATATATATGGATACCAGATTACTTACCGCAAGTCCTCTGTAAAGTTTTTCTTCCGGCAAAAAATTCTCCTTTGCAAATTCAATTATAGGCAAAGAGACTGCAAGTCCTTGATTTCCACTGCCGGAATTGATGATAACCGGCATATTACAACCTCCCATTCTGGCATCGGAGCCTGCTGCTACTTTCCCCTTCACTCTCGACCCGAAGGAGGCATTTCCGCTTTTTATCAAGGTACTGCCTAAGTTTGCACCGTATTTATTCGTCAATCCCTGCTTGGAAATTGCCGTATTATATTCGACTTGCCTTTTAAAAATCCCTTCTATATCCTCTATGGGAATATTTGAAGCAAAATCAACAATATTTGCAATACTCATAGGATATGCAATATGCTCATCAGCTTTACTGTCATTCTTCTTATCATAGACTACCTCACCATCCTTTAAAATCTTAATTATATTAGTATGGGTATCGGAAACTATTACTTCTGCACTGTGGACTTCATTCCCATTTTCATCTTCAAGTGATGCAACTATATCTATAAAAAGATTTTCAACCCCTTCTGCAAGAATACAGCTGCAATAATCCGTTGCTGCAAGTCTTTTACACTCTTCTATATCTTCAGGCTCAACACTTTTCAAAACATTCAATCCGTCATTGCCGTCACCTGCTATGGCACCTAAAATCGCTGCAGTTGCAATCCCCTTATTATTATCAGAATTAGGCACTACCACCCCCATAACATTTTTTATTATATTTCCACTACATTTGGCTATCAATCTTCCGGGCTTCTCACCTAAAACCGATGCCGCTTTAGCTGCTGCGAAGGCAATTGCAATAGGTTCTGTACATCCCAATGCCGGAACCAACTCTTTATTGAGTATTTTTATATAGTCTGAAAAATATTTTCTATCCATACAAGCTCCTTATCAAACAAATTTATTATCCTTTATTTTGTTATTTATTACAAAAAAGTTCAATTTAAACCAACAATTTATATTCTACCACAATAATTTTAAAATGCTATACATAGATTACTATTTACCACTATTGCCAAATTATTTCACGCTGGTTTCTCAATTTATACAGCCATAATTTGCTTTATAGATTGATGAAAGTTCAGTAACAAAATATGTTTTAATTCAAATAAAATAAGTGTGAAAGGTCTAAAATTGCTATTGTTGTCAATTTGCATGTGCTTTAGAAAGCAGGTGAAAAATATACGAAAATAAAATATAATTATTTAATAAAACTTGCATATTCACTACATTTATGATAGATTATTAGTCGAGCGTTGATGCGGAGGATTGACCGAGTGGCTAAGGAGCTCGCCTGGAAAGCGAGTAGGGTGTAACAGCCTCGTGGGTTCGAGTCCCATGTCCTCCGCCAGGTCGAGCAGCTTTTCGAAGCTGCTCTTTTTTTATGCAATTCCAAGGGATCCGGCGATTGCAACGGTTTGCGGGTTTCAGAGCATCCGGTTTTGCACCGCATATAACCGCATACAACGGTATATAACGGCATGTTTTTTGAGGATTTTGATGGGAGAAAATGTGCGAATTCGCATATTTTTGAGAGTCCGTGGAACTTGAAGTTGCGGAGTGGTCACACCTGTTGGGAGCGATTCTGCGATTTCGCATAATTGAATCGGACCCTTTCAGTCCTTAATATCTGAGTATAGAAAAGTTCTGAGACAGGACCGGTAGCTGCTGCAGATCATACATTCAAAAGATATTGAAGGAGATGATACCGTATGCCCGATGAAATATATCAGAAAACCAATTCACTGTTTATTGATGAGCCGTTAACCTTACCGGATGACAAGGACGATGCTGGTCAGAAGAAAATTCATCTTATTCCAATCAGTGAGATAGATCCCTTCCCTAAGCATCCGTTCCATGTCAGGGAGGACGAGGATATGAAAATTCTGGTGGACAGCATCCGGATGAACGGCATCCTCACTCCAGCTGCCGTCCGGAAAAAAGACAACGGAAGGTATGAGCTGCTGTCCGGCCACCGGAGGAAACGGGCCTGCGAAATTGCAGGACTCAGCACCCTACCCTGCAAAATCGTAGAACTGAATCAGGATGAAGCCGTCATCTTCATGGTAGACAGCAACCTGCAGAGAACAGAAATCCTTCCCAGTGAGAAAGCCTTTTCATATAAGATGCGGCTTGATGCCATGAAACGACAGGGAAAACGAACCGATTTAACTTCTGCACCACTGGAGCAGAAGTTGGAGTAACAAACTTCTCGGAATATTTTAGCCAATCAAATCGGTGAAAGTTCCGAACAAGTTCGCCGGTACATCCGCCTGACCCATCTCATTCCGTCTCTCCTGCGGATGGTGGATGAGAAAAAGATCGCCCTGCGTCCTGCCGTGGAACTGTCCTATCTTCCCCGTGAATGGCAGGAAGTCGTTGTTGCGGCCGTACATTATCTGAAACGAACTCCCAGCCACGCGCAGGCGAAGGAATTAAGGAAGCTGGCTGAAAGCAGCAGTCCCACCAGAGAAATGGTCTATCAACTGCTTGATGAGAAAAAACCGAATCAGAAAGACCGGATCATCCTGAAAACGGAGACGATCAGAACATATCTGCCGGAGAACCTTCCGGCTTCACAGCGTGAAGATTACATTATCAAAGCACTGGATCACTATGGCAAGTACCGGGCAAGGCGGGAACGGGCGAAGCACTCTCGTTGAGATATGAGAAGCATATTTACATGGGTCGGCTACAGGAAAAAATAATTTTCCACTTGCTTCCGTCATTCGCATAATTGCTGTCGGTGTATTTCTTCCTTATGATAAAAGAAAAAAGGAGGTCAGAAAGATGTTCGGAAACAAATATAAACTGAGCTACGATGAACGCAGAATCATCGTCCTTTGCCTGATCGAAATGAAAAACAAGCTGATACAGGAGAACCGCTACACCGATGCCATCGACGATCTCTTGGTAAAATTCCTTGACGATTAAGCTATCCTTTCAGCCGGAAGCTGAATACATGACCCTGCACAATCCGGTGCGGGGTTATTTTTCTATCCGGCTTTCGGAGAAAGGATAAGAGATGGCTACAACAAAGGAGACAATGAAAATTATTGCAATGGGGCTGGGAGAAACCGGAGCCCGTGAAACAGAAAGCTGCGCAGGCTGCCCGTTAGTGGATGCACTTGCCAGGAGAGCTGCAGAGAATTTTGCCGGTATGACAGAAGAGATGGATGAGGAAGTGGTCCTGGAGATCGTGCGCAAGCTGGAAACAGAGACCTGTTCGGATGAACCGGGTGCTATGATCGCCCTTCTCGGCAGGATCTTCCGCCAGAATGGAATGGAATCCGCTGCAGCGGAAATGGAGGCACTGGATTACTGCATCAGTGAAGTTCCTGATGCCTGCGAAGTATTTGCCGATTCATTCTTTGATGACGGATATGTTGACTGGTACTGCGTGGAAGGCTGGCTCCGTGACATGTTCCCCAGCAAGGACCAGAAGCTGCTGAGTTAGGAGGTCAGGAATGGCAAAATGCGAAACCATTGCGATCTGCAATCAGAAAGGAGGCGTGGGAAAAACCACCACGGCGCTGAATCTGGGCGTGGGTCTTGCCAGAGCCGGAAAGAAGGTGCTGCTCATCGACTCAGATCCTCAGGGGGATCTCACTCAATCACTTGGTTGGAATGGTGACGATCTGGAAAAATCTCTGGGCAGGCTGATGTACTTGGTCACCAAAGACTGCAAACCCATTGTGGAAGATACGATCCTTCATCACGAGGAAGGCGTGGATCTGATCCCGTCCAATCTGGATCTCTCTTCTATTGATCTGGAAGCTCAGTCACTTGACCAGCAAGTATGAGGCTGAGAAGCTGGTGCGTCATCTATATACCGCGGGCAGAATGGATTCCGAAAACGGTAACGTTTATTATGACGTGGATCTCCTGACGGATGCCATTAATAGTGATCAGAAAGTGACTTTTCAGTATCTGGACTACACCATTGACAAGCACCGAATTCTGAAACACGATGGGGAAATCTATGTGGTAAGCCCATATGCCCTGCTCTGGGATGACAATCATTATTACATGGTGGGCTATCTGGACAAGAGAGCCGAGGTGAATGTATTCCGGGTGGACCGGATCACGAATCTTAATCGCAGCAGCGAACCAGCTGTGATCCAGCCGAAGGACTTCGATCTGGATAATTTTGCGAAAAAAGTGTTCAAGATGTATCCGGGGAATCAGCAGGAAGTAGTGCTGGAGTGTGCTGCAGAGACTATGAAATCCGTCATTGATCACTTTGGCGAGGATGTGGAGACCTGGAGGATCTCACAGACCCACTTCCGGCTGCGGACCATGGTGAGCATCAGCCCGACATTTTACGGATGGCTGTTCCAGTTTTCCGGAAAGATGCGGCCGTTGTCACCAGAACCGGTGGTAGATGAATACCGCAAAATGCTGGAAACCGCTTTGAATCATTTGTCACTATAATCCAGGTAATACTTCGCCGAGATATCGAATTCAAAAGAAAACAGTACATATGAAATACAAACTGATGGTTAACAAATCCATCCTTTTTTGGTAATATCCAAGTGTGATCAGTCGAAAGGGACCATCAGAAGTAGTTTACTGCCTCGTTATGATGGTCCCTGATAGTGTCAAGATTTTTTCGCAAATTCAATTTCAGCCATCGGATTCCTGGTAGTTAGCCGGCAGACGCCGGATCAATTATCTACGATCAAGGTAGTCACCGGCGATGGGGCGAAGTGGATCACTGACTGTGTCAATGAATTCACTCCAGATTGCGAGCGCTGCGTTGATCCGTTCCATGTCGTTGAATGGGCAATGGATGCTCTTGACGAAGTCCGCCGAGAAGCATGGAGAGATGCTCACGAAGAGGCAAAGGCTCTTTCAAAAGCAAACCCTCGTGGTAAAGGCCGCCCTCGCAAGGATGATCCTGTTTCTCAGGAGATCAGTGCTGCCAAAGCTAAGGCCTATGACATCAAAGGCTCCACATATGCTCTCGGCAAGGCTCCGGAGAACCTTACTGACAAGCAAAGGCTGAAGGTAGAGATGATCGCGCAGACTGACAATCGCTTGTACCGTGCGTACCTCATGAAGGAGCGGCTGCGTCTCATATTCAAGATCCGCGATGTTGATGAAGCCGAAGCTGAACTTGACCAGTGGCTATGGTGGGCAAGTCACAGCCGGATCGATGCCTTCAAGGAACTATACCGCAAGATCAAGCGGCATAAGTCTCACATCGAACACGATCAGGCTTGGGATGAGCAACGCACGGATCGAAGCTACAAACAACAAGATCAAACTGATCATTCGCAAGGCTTATGGTTTCCGAAACATCCAGAATATGCTGGATATGGTATATCTGGTTTGCTCAGATCTGACCATTCCACTTCCTAACCGAAAACCTAAAGCCGTGCATGCATGATATTTACTGGGGATGAGTGGGATTTCTACCCACTAACACCCCCGAAGAGCCATATTTGTGCAGTCTTTGAACCCACAAAATTATGCAGCTCCTGCTAACGATTGTTCCAGACGTCTCCTGTAAGCTGCCGGCGAGAGACCATCCGGATTTGAAGTGTATATCCTTATCCGATTGTAGTAGATAAAGACATACCTGAAGATGATTGTTTTAACTTCTTCCATCTTCATCTTGTATGTTGAGAGGAGCTCCTTCTTGAGAGTAGCGAAGAAGCTTTCCATCCTGGCGTTATCAAAGCAATGGTTCACGCCGCTGAGGCTCTGCAGAACACCGGCATTATTGAGTTCTTCACGGAATGCTTCACTTGTATACTGGTTTCCGCGATCTGAATGGAGTATGGCTCCGTTCAAAGGAAACCTTTTGGCTGCTGCGTTGAATGTATCAATGCATAGTTCCTTGCACATACTGCTTCGCATTACCAGAGAAAGTATTTCTCCGTTGAAGCAATCCATTATTGGAGATATGTATAGTTTGCCGTCACGGCATGCTATCTGAGATCTATCGGTAAGCAACTTCTGATACGGCTGATCTGATCTGAAATCCTGTTTGATCAGGTTTTCCTTCTCCTGTATTTCAGTAGTTGCCCTGGTTAAGCATTTCGGACGGCGCTTGCGTTCATGGAGCCAACCATTTTCCTTCATGATTCTGGCTGTCCTGCGCTTACCAGCCTTGTAATCGCGATTTCCAAGTGCTATCTGCATTTGATCAGCACCATAGTTATCGTTGTATATATTCTCATCGAGTATTTCCTGCATAACTGCCGAAAGAACAGCGTCCTTGCCGGGCTTACCGAGATTCCTTTTGAATCTGTAATAACCGGTCTCGCTCACGTTCAGGACATCGCACATAACGCTTACAGCCATCTGCTGCTGTATTCACGAATGAACTCAAAGCATTTCCGGGCTCTCACTTCTTCCGGCTTTGTGCGAAAAACCGAGGGCCTCCTTGAGTATATCGTTAGCTCGCCTGGTTTCCCGAAGCTCCGCTTCGAGTTCCTTAATGCGACGATCCTTTTCGCTGAGCGGTATCATTTTGTTACCACTGCCAACGAAAGCTTCTTCGCCGTGAGCTTTGCGCTGGCGACGCCAGTCGGCAAGTGTGTAATACTTGATGCCGAGTTGCTCCGCAGCTGCCTTGACACCGATTTCATCGGCCAGTTCAAGAGCCTGCAGTTTGAATTCCTTATCGTATTTCATGTCTCCACCTTCCCTGATGATATATTATCATCTTTTTGTGGATTTAACGACTGCATTTAAATGGTACTACTCCAGAGTCTCCTACGATTAATATTATCATAGAAGACCCTTTCTTATATCGTCCTATATGTTTTTACAGACTTTTCTTCCCCGTCTCCTTTTTGTATTCAAAATATGCCTCCAAACTGTATTTTCCAAATGCATTTTCGGTTATTTCAACTATGGAACAAGTAATGATCCATGTATTTATTTATATACATAACCAAATCAATCAAAATTGATAGTTTCATCAGGAGTCCGCCGAATATCATGTTTGTGCAAGATGAACAGAAAGAGGATCATTAATAGTATACTGGCGGTAAGTGATATGAATCCATTCATTGTGACAGCTGCAATGACATATCCAATGAGTGACGCAACCGCAGCGGTAAGTGCGTAAGGAAGCTGCGTTGTGACGTGAGCCATATGGTCGCAGCCTGCGCCCAACGAAGCAAGAATAGTAGAATCGCTAATTGGTGAACAATGATCTCCGAATAATGAACCCGCAAGTGCTGCTCCTATAGCTGGGGATACATCTACTCCATTTGCAAGTGCTAAAGGTATCGCTATTGGGAGGAATATTGCAAATGATCCCCAACTTGATCCAGTTGCAAAGGATGTAACACATGCAGTCACAAACAATGCAACAAACATGATCCCAGGTGTCATAAAACCTTTAGTAGACTCAACAATGAAGTCAGCCGCACCCACATCACTAGTAACTCCACCGATGCACCATGCAAATATAAGTATCATAATTGCCTCTATCATTTGTTTGAATCCATCAACATAAACCTGATAAGCGCCTTTAAAATCCAAGGCTTTCGCACTAATACCCATCGCAATACCAACTGTGGCGGCAGCGAAAAATGCAACTGTGAGCGAAACCATAGTTTCACTATTACTAATTGTGTACATAAAGCCCTTGCCCTTTGGTCCTGTGTAATACATGCATGTGAATAGTGATACGATAAGAACTACGATAGGAATAATTAGCCCCCATGGTGTTGGATGTGCCCCCTCGGGTTCAGAATATTTCTTTGTTTCGGTTATATGCGCATCATCAGCATAAACTTTGCCTAATTTTCTAGCACGGAGTTCAACCTTTCGCATAGGACCGAAATCCCATCCTGTAATTGCTATTACACAAACCATTACAATAATAACGATGGTATAATGGTTAAAGGGGACCGCTTGCACAAATTCAGTAAACATACTGTCGTTCTGTGGCAGGGACTTTTTCATAATTCCCATTACAAGAGCGCCCCATCCTGTAATTGGAAGTAACAGTGGAACGGAAGATGCTGTTGAATCGCATATATACGCAAGTTTCTCTCGCGAAATTTTCAATCGATCTGTTACTGTGCGCATTACCGGTCCGAGAATTACAGAATTGGATGAGTCGCTAAAAAAGATTATAAGCCCACCTATCCAACTCGCAATTTGTCCTTGGCGGACCGTTTTGATTTTATCTTTTACGGCTTGTCCAAATGCATAAGCACCGCCGCTACGTTCCAACATAACCGAAAAACATCCGACAAATAATGTCATTGCAATAACGCCTGCATTCCAACTATCCGCGATGTTCGGTATCATGTATTTTGAAAATACATTGACAAAGCCAATAGCTATATTCCCTTTCGCAAGCATTGCAGACCCTACAAAGACTGAAGTGATTAACGAAAATAATACATTTTTTGTTAGAAATGCCAGCACAATTGCAAGCACCGGCGGAATCAACGAAAATATACCAAAATCAATATTCATAATTACTCCTTTCAGTAATTGCTACTGTTCCCAAGCGATTCTCGCTTTCTCCGGACGAGCAGGACTCCAATTCATATCGGTTAAAATAATCTTCCCCTGTGGATCAACGCCTTTATAGTCTTCATAGCCACCAGAGCCAAGATAAATTACTTCGCCCTCTATTCCTCTATTAGGCGTAGAATCAATATGACACACTGGACGAGCCGGAATGTCCTTTTCGCAAGGAGATGTAACTTTCAAGGTCGCCTCTCCCGGGTAACTCATATACATCGGAAAATGATCGATTCGCCCATTACCGATATTCTCATTTAAACGTTTGTACAAATACTCGGTGGCTTTTGTCATTTCTTCCGAGCCAGAAAGTCTTTCACCGACCTCGTCAATCAGAAATGCCATGTCCTTGTAAATATTGTCTAGAGAAATTTCTGATTTAAGTTTTTCATAAATGTTCATGTTCTACCCCCTCTTCAGGAATGCGGTGCAACAATGCATTGCTCCATAACCTTTCATGACCTCTGAATAATCTACCGGAATAACGTTGATTCCATTCTTCTCTAGCAGTTCTTGAGACCTCGGATTTCCTTCCGGCATTACAATCGTTCCAGGTTCAATCGCAACGAAGTTAATCGCAAACGTTTCTTTTGCCTCAATTCTGGACGGGCATTCCAGAAGTTTGATTCCCTTCTTCTTTAACGCATCGCATACGTCGTACGGCACCTGAGATGCATGAATCATTGCCACATCATGACTCGCCATATTGAGAAGACCATCGATATGCGCATGGCCATAAGGAATCTGCATATGAAGAATGTCCGTTACACCCATTCTTTTCAGCTCATATTCAACCATCTCATATCCGCTTCTATTAGTTCTCACGCCAGAGGCAAGGACAATTGTATGACGGTCAATCCATAGACCCATCGCACCCTCAAAGATTGCGTCTCCACAGTTAGTCCGAATGATAGGAACGCCTAAGTCTGCAAGAGCCTTTGCCATATACCGTTCTTCTCCTCTACGTGCCTCCATTGCTGGCCGGGTAACAATAGCACCCTCTGGAGTCATCAGAAGCAAATCTCTGCAGAATAGCGCATTGGGTTTATCCACTCTCTGTTCTTCCACATAATGAACACGAACACCGTGGTCCCTATAGATCTGAGCTAAATTATCATGCTGAGCTCGAAATTTTTCCGGATCAATAGCGGATTTAAATCTCGCAGTTTGCCAATCAAAATTATCGATTTCCTTTCCTGGACGACGCATGATTACATCGCGAAGGGTATCTACTTCAGAGCATACGCCCCAATCCCCCCAGAGTTCTTTCATGTCATCAATGATTGTAGTTTCTTTCGCAAACCACCTTTCACCGGGGAGAGCATCAATGTCTCTAACCTTAGATAATTCCATAAACAAGCCTCCTTATCTTAATGATTTTACTGCTCACGTACAATTTCTAATTGTTACAAAATATATACTGCAAGAACAGTGCCAAGTGTTTTGGGTTGAATACAAGCTATTTAGTAAAAAAAATAGTACTTGGTAAAATTCTTTTTACTAAAAGTAAAGAATATTTTATCAAATACTATCATTAGAATCCAGAGCAGATTATTTCCCCAAGTTATATTTTCCCCTCTTGTAATGCAACGACTGTTTAGTAATCCCTAATTGATTAGCCGCATCGACTAACGTTCTACTATTCTCTATTGCATCTTCAATCAGCGCTTTCTCATACGCATTTAAGGCTTCACTTAGGGTTTGTCCCTTTTGAAGAAGGGGTGTTGTTTCCCGATACGAATTTTCACGAGTAGACTTTGGCACAATGGGATTAATCAAATACTCGGGCAAATCTTTCTTCTGTATGAACTTGCTTGCCGATACATTAAACGCACCCTCTATAATATTCCTGAGTTCCCGGACATTTCCGGGCCACTCATATCCTTGAAAAATACGCTCTACCTCTTCATCGACACCCTTAATGTCTCTGCCTTGAACTTCATTGAAGTTTTCAATGAAGTAGCCAATAAGCAATACCAAATCATTCAGCCGCTCTCGTAATGGTGGAATATTAATCTGAACGACGCTTAATCGATAAAAAAGATCCTCCCTCATCTGACCAGTCTCTATGCAAGTAAGCGGCTGTACGTTTGCCGCAGAAACTATCTTGACATCTATTTTGATTGGGTCAAATCCTCCGAGGCGGCAAACTTGTTTTTCCTCAATTGCCTTCAGGATTTTCGCTTGCACGCCTATTTCCATCGAGTTTATTTCATCTAGAAATAGTGTTCCTCCATTTGCGATTTCAAACAGTCCAGCTTTATTTTCCGCACCAGTATAACTTCCTTTGGTAGTTCCAAAAAGAATGCTTTCTAGCAAATTCCCAGGTATTGCTGCACAGTTCTGAGACACAAATCTCTTGTTTTTTCGCTTACTGGAAGTATGGATAGATTGCGCTACTAGTTCCTTTCCCGTCCCTGTTTCGCCATAGATTAAAACCGAAGAATCAGTATTTGCAACCATCGGAATTCGTTCTTTAATGATCTCCATACTTTTGGAAGCCGTAATTATATCGTCCAAGGTATAAAGATGACTTGTCTTTATTTCTTTCCTCTCTTTCAGCGTAATATTTTGTCGCCGATACGGTGAATCTAAATAGCGAGAAGCATCAACAGCCCCAATAATTTCGTTGTTTTGCTTAATGGGCATAGTCGTATTGATAGCACGAATGCTTTGACCATTATAAGTCATTAACGTCTGATATTCATTTAGAATCGGCTCACCAGTTCTGAGGACTCGCATCACGCTACTAGTTTCGTTGGTAAGTCCTGGGTATACTTCAGTCACATGCTTATGGAGAATATTCTTCTCTTTAAGTTTGTTTACATCAGGCCTGAAAGACTCGAAATACTCAATGTATCCGCCTTTGTCTACAACCATGATTCCATCTATGTAATTATAAACATTGAGCAATTGCTCTACATATCTTCTTAGCATAAGGGCCTCGCTTGTCCTATCGTCTTACTACCAAATATTTTATTACAAACCCCCAGCGTTTGCAATAAACTGAAAGCCCTCACCAAATAAGGATGAAGGCTTTCGAGGTTAGTTACTATCCTCTCTTAAGATATGCAGTGATGCAATGTAGTGCACCCTTTCCCTTACGAATTTCGGAAATGTCAACGGTTTCAACCTTTACACCATTTTGCTCAAGCAATTCCTGTGTTCTAGGATTTCCCTCTGGCAAAACGATATGTCCTGGTTCTAATGCAACAAAATTGCATCCAAAAGTTTCTCGAACTTCAGTCCGTGATGGGGCCTCCAGAATCTTGTACCCCTTTTTCTTTAGCATATCGATAATGTCATACGGAACTTGACCTGCATGGATTAAAACCATGTCATTACTGATAGGATTCATCAATCCATCAATATGGATATTGCTGTAGGGTTGTTGCATATGATAAACTTCAACGCCCATACGTTCTAATTGGTATTTGACTTGGTCATATCCGCTTTTGTTGCATCTTGATCCCGTTGAAACAACACACGTATGGCGGTCGACCCACATACCACATGCGCCTTCAAAGATTCCATCTCCAGCGATTGATGTCAGAATAGGAACACCAATTTTCGCTAAGGCTTGCGCTACGTATCGTTCCTCACCTCGTCTTGCAGCCATTCCGGGTCGCGCAAGAATTGCTCCTTCCGGCGTCATAAAAGCTAAATCCCTACAAAAGACAGCATTCGGCCGATCTTCTCTCTGTTCATCAACATAAAAGACCTTTGCACCAAAGTCATTGTAAATCTTGGCAACGTCATCATGCTGTTTGCGAATCAGTTCAACATCCACAGGCTCATCTGAAAAACGAACTTCTTCTGCATTGAAATTTTCAATTTCTTTTCCCGGACGGCGCATCAGTACGGCCTTCAAAGTATCTACTTCTGAGCACACGCCATAATCTCCCCAGTATTCCTTTATATCCTCTGTAAAAGTAGTTTCTTTTGGGAACCATCTTTCACCAGGTATTGCATCAATGTCAAATTTATTTTCCAGCATACGGTATAACCTCCTCCTACAAAATAATATCTCTGTTTTGTTTGTTCATGCACGTGAGCCGCATGTATTCCTAAATCTGTTAAATGCAAGTCTCATGCCAAAGAATCTTTGCACATTTTCTCTCCCTACAAATAAAAAAGATTTTTCTCCCCTGTTATGAAGTGACCTTTGTCAAGAGGTAAATTTTGCATCCAGCAAACTTTTTCTTGACGATCACATTTGTGTAATCTGTCAGCATCTAGAAGGAACCTTGATTTAACAGTTCCCGGCATATGGACACTCTGTTATTCGTGGATTGGTTACCGACAGGCTAATGGTTCCGCCGTGAGCTCTGCGATCTAAAAGCGTGGATCACCGAAGTGCCAACATAGGAGATAGCGCAGATAGTTCGAACCTTACAGTGATCACAGCTCCTCGTATAATATGTTTACAGCCCAATAAAACAGGGCTTTCTACAATAACTTTTGATATTGATTTGATAGCCGATCTTGGGAGGTGTTTGCTGACCATCCCACCGGAACTCACGACGGATACAAACGATATTTGAAGACGATGAGCTGGATCTTCTCCACATCCCCGGGATCCGGGGAACTCGCGCTTCTTCTTTTGATGCCGTCATTCCATTCAAATCGCTATCTTTTCATTTATCTACGCATCATGGCTTCCCAGATGCTATACTGTTCCTACAGGAACCGTGGCCATGGTCACTGCTTCCGCTCCTTGCAACACATTCTGTGATTGCCGCGAAAGCTTGCAGCCCAGGCGGTATTCTCTGGACTTATGACACAAATGCTACATCCCGGTACGTAGCCGCCAGCAGGGTATTTCTGCCGGGAAATGCCGATAAACGCGAGGTTTAGGCGAGTTTATCGATCTGGGATAAGCCATGTCTGCTCCCCGAGTCTTAAAAGAAAGGTGGTGATTATCCGTGAAGAAAACCGATTACCTCTCAACGCTGTTCATTGGTATCGACATCGGGTCACGTACCAACATTATCTCGGCTATCGACTTCGATCAGGATTACTACATCCATATGAAGTCGCTGCCGAACAATCAGGATGGTGCCAGCCGCATGGAAGAGATGATCTGTGGTGTTCTTGACCGGCATCATGACTTCAACCGCATTGTGATCGCCATGGAATCCACCAGCAATTATGGTCTCCATATTGCAAACTATCTATCTTCCAGCGAACGACTGGCTCCGTTTTCATCGAAGGTCTATGTCGTCAATCCCAAGCTGATCAGGAGCTACAAAGGTACTTTTGTTGATCTGCCCAAGAATGATGGCGTTGACTCCTTCGTCATCGCTGACTTCGCACGAGCCGGCAAGATCAAGACGAAGCCATGGCGAGGTTCACAGTTTCTGGCCCTTCAGAGGCTAACCCGTCATCGCATGCACATCGTCGAATGCATCGCCCGCGAGAAGCAGTATATGCTCAACAACATATTCCTAAAATTCAGTGGGTTCGCCATGCTGGGCAAAGACAAACACCCCTTCTCCAACAAATATGGAGCTGCCGCAGAAGCAATCCTGACTGAATTCACTACCAATGAGGATCTCGTCAACACTCCCATTGAAGAACTCGTTGAACTCATCAATACCAAGAGTCGCGGCGGATCGCTGATCCGGAGGAAACGGCCAGGATCGTACAGGCTGCTGCCAGAAACTCCTATCGACTGGACAAAGGTCTCTATGATCCCCTGAACGTTTCCATCGCCTCATCCTTCAACTGCATCAACGCATTTGAGCAGGAACTCAAGGCGATCAACAAGGCAATCGACAAAACGGTCAAGGGCCTGAATCCGGAGGAATATCTGATCCTGAACTCCATTCCCGGTGTTGGTCCGGTCTATGCCGCCGGCATTCTTGCCGAGATCGGCTCGGTCCGCTACTTCAAGAGCAATGACGCTTTGGCCAAATATGCCGGAATCGTCTGGAACTCGAATGACTCCGGTGAGTTTGAAGGTGAAGATACTCATATGAGCAAAGCAGGCAATCGTTACCTGCGATACTTTCTGATCGAGGCTACTTCCAGCGTTATCAGATATGCACCGGAATACAAAGCCTTCTATGATCGGAAGTATGCCGAAACAACTACACATCGGCACAAACGAGCACTCGCGTTGACGTCCCGTAAATTTATACGTATGCTCTATGGTCTGCTGGACAAGGGCCAACTATACTCCCCGGAAAGGAGTAGGTAATCCTCATATGGTAATTGTTCCCTATGGTATTGTTTGATAACCGTGGTTGTATTAAACTCGGATTTTTTTATTTGGAGTAGTACCATTTAAATGCACATATTTTTATATACCTTGATTTTCGTTCACGAAATTTATGCTGTAATAGGTTTTTTCGTGTTCCTCGTGTTCCGACCGTTGAAAATAAAGGATTTTTCAAAACAGGTATGGCTTGTGGGGTTCTCTTTGGAGAGCCTGCAGGCCGCTTTTTTTATGCCGTAACGGTGGGGGTTGAATTTCTCGGTAGTGAGTGAGGGAAATACCAAAAGACCTATCCCTCGGAAGGAGCCGAGAGAATATGACCGATAATCAGAAAGCGCAAATCATCAAACTCCGTGCGGCTGGAAACGGCTATGGCAAGATTGCCAAGACGATTGGCATATCGGTGAACACAGTAAAGTCTTTCTGCGGCAGAACAAAAGAAACTTGCACGGATGAATGGATGCAGTCTGTTGTCGATTACGACATTCTTCCAATGCTTCAGGAATACTGGTTTGACGATGACAGCAAGGTGCAGCGCTGGGACAACATCCTGCATGGAGTATTTCAATGACAACGGAGAACAGGAATGCTATGACTCAGCTACGCAATAAACAACGCCTAATTCGGCTTTTTAAATATTTATACCGTGAAACGGATGAAGAACATCCGGTTACTACCAACGAGTTGGTGGAGATTTTTACGGAGGCCAGCGCCAATGCTGCCCGGAAGACGGTGAAGGACGACATTGATGTGCTGGTAGCGGAAGGCTATGACATAGTAACCATCAAGAGTTACTATAATGCTTTTTTCATGGCCAGCCGTGAATTCGAGTTGCCGGAGCTGAAGCTGCTCATTGATGCGGTTTCTTCTTCACGCTTCATTTCCAAGGCGAAGTGCGACCAGCTGATCTGGAAGCTCAGTCACTTGACCAGCAAGTATGAGGCTGAGAAGCTGGTGCG
>ERZ772799.419-NODE-419-length-16213-cov-2.960762_pt1 | contig 16213 bp, 8 predicted proteins | sample MGYA00511345_ERZ772799 | MGnify/ENA primary metagenome ERZ772799 (study PRJEB29015, sample SAMEA2738037) | human oral metagenome | biome: human oral; feature: human-associated habitat; material: saliva | place: China | collected 2238 ... | reverse complement strand
GCTACTTGAACAGTAACCTTGTAATTGCCATCTGTTTGACGTGTCGCTTCATACCAACGAATATCATCTTGACCATCAGCCTCAGACCAGACTGGGACTTGAACCGTTCGGACACCCTTAGGGCTATAAACATCGCTGATGACCACATCAAAACTTCCAGCGCCATTGTTATTTAAGATAGAAATACTACCACTTGGCTTAGTTTCATTGACATCAACCACAGTCTCAGTCAAATACTGACGATTGTCATCCTTATCGACGAGATAAACATCTGCTCTGTATTTACCAGTTGAATGTTTATGATCTGAAGCCTTAATCGTCACACGATAGCTTCCGTCTGCTTGCTTACTTGCCTTATGCCAAACCAAGTCATCCTGTCCATTAACAAGACTCCATGATGGGACCAAGATTTCCTTCAAGCCATACGGTGCAACAATATTACGAACCACAGCATCAAAAGTACCTGTAGTTGCATCATTATTTTCAATCGTTAGGCTTGCGCTTGGACGAGATTGGCTAACTTCCACAACTTTTTCAGTCAAATAGAAACGCTTGTTGAAATTATCTACGATATAGGCATCTGCACGGTATTTACCAGTTGAATTTTTGTGGTCACTTGCCTTAATGGTAGCTCGGTAAGAACCATCTGCTTGCTTCGTCGCCTTATGCCAAATCAAATCGGCTTGACCACCAACGAGACTCCATGACGGTACTAAGATTTCTTTCACACCTGTAGGGGCAATAATATTTTTCACCACAGCGTCAAACGTGCCTGTAGCTGCATTATTATTTTCAATCGTTAGGCTTGCACTTGGACGAGCGTAATTAACAGATACTACTTTCTCAGAAATATAATGTCTCTTATTTGTTCGATCAACAACATAGGCATCTGCACGGTAATTACCAGCCTCCCCCTTGTGATCAACCGCCTTAATGGTTACACGATAAGAGCCGTCCATTTGCTTGGCTGCCTTATGCCAAATCAAGTCATCTTGACCATTGGCTAGACTCCAAGATGGGACAAGAACCTCTTTAACACCCAAGGGTGCCACAATATCTCGAACCACAGCATCAAAGGTACCAGTGACCTTGTTGTTGTTCTCAATTGAGAAGCTTGCCTTAGGTTTTAGAACATCCGTATCATAAGAATGAGTCAACTTAGCAGGTTCAGCCACGGTATTACTTGAAACCTCAGAAGCAGTCGATACCGTCACATTTTCTGAACTCGCCACTGTGTTCGCCTGAACTACAGATTCAGAGGCAACGACTCTTGATTCAGATGCTACAATCGTTGTTGAGCTTGCTTGACTAACTTGTGGAGCACTTGAGTTTGCTACTTCACTTGTGGCTGTAGGTGTTTCCGCAACAGTTGAACTTGGTCTTGCTGATGGTAACTCTTGTGCAAGAACTGCCCCACCACCAAAAATTTCTGCTGCTGTCGCAGGTTGATACTGGTTCCCTTCAGTAACCGTAGGCATTTGCGTAGCTACCTCATCAGCACTGGCTACCTGAGTAGTCACCGCCATGAGAACAGCTGCACTGGCATAGTAGATAAAATCTTTTGTTCGCATTTAACTTTCCTTTGACACTTTTTAATACGTCACCCATTTTACCATAGAAAATGTCTTACGAATAGAGCAAAAGTGATAATTCTCTAAAAAAACTATAAAAATGATAAAAAAATAAGTAATTTCCATGCTAAAAGTATCAACATTATCCAAATAAAGAACCTAAAAACCCATAAATATAAGATTTCATACGTGTATATAATATTCTGAAAATTGATAACTACAAAATATGACTATCAAAAATTTACACTAAAAAAGCCCTTAGAAGTTTCCTTCTAAAGACCTTTCATTAATAGATTAAGCAAAGATTGAGAAGAATGGTGCACCAAGCTTAGTATCCATTGCGTCTCGACTCTGAACACCATGAATGTAATCCAATGAATACCAGCCATTGTTATTGGCATTAAATGGATCACGAACATAAGTTTTACCATTATCATAGCCATGAAGCACGATTTCGTGCGTGTAAGGATAATTGATAAATTGGCTTGCTCCTACTGCCGCCAGAACATGTTGACCTGACATCAAAGCTGAAGCAATGTTAGCAATGCTTGAAAGCACGTTGCTATTGAGACCCCAATTTTTACTTGCTAATACAATACCATCCGCGTCTGTACCAGCAACTGATGTTTTATTGAATGAATTTGTATTGTAGTACAAATAATCCGCAACTGTCGTTGGTGCAATTACAGTTCCCAAGATATCTGTAAAGGTCATGGCAAGTGATGTTGGAACACAGCCTGACTGGTCCATATTGCTGACACCATACCACTTAGAAGCCCAACGAGGATCACGTTGAGAATAATAAGTCGTCTGAGGCTCAACACGACGATTACGTGGAGCAAGAGCTGTCTCACCAAGGTTAAATCCGTCTTCAGTATTGTCTGCATAGTCCACATAAACGTGAGTCGTATAGTTCCCGATAAGATTCTTATGATTGACCGTCGACACATTAATTTCAGTATGTGTTCCAGTAGGTGCCGTATTGTACCAAGAAAGGTTTCCTTGGTTGCTTTCTGACCATACAGCTACACGGATATTCTTAATCTGACGTCCTTGTGGCGCTTGATCAACCACTACTGTATAACTACCCGCTTCTGAATTAACATTAGTGATATAGGTTTGCGTTTTAGTCTTAGCATTACGGAATTCAAGAGTAGTCGTTGTGCCACCAACACCAACTTGTGACCCATCATTTAAAATGTAGTACAAATGAATATTGTACAAGCCTGTTGAGTTTTTATGGTTAGTAGCTTGAACATTTACTGTATAAGTGCCATTTGCTTGGCGTGTCGCTTCATACCAACGAATGTCATCTTGTCCATCTTTTTCAGACCAAATAGGCACTTGAACAGTACGAACACCTTTAGGACTATAGACATCACTAATAATAACATCAAAGGTTCCAGTATCTTTATTGTTATTAACTACTGAAATAGTGCCGACTGGCTTATTATGTTTTACGTCTACAATTGTTTCAGTGACATAATGACGTTGGTTGGCATTATCTACGATATAAAGGTCAGCACGGTAATTTCCTAAAGAATTCTTATGCTCACTTGCCTTAATAGTAACACGGTAGCTACCATCAGATTGGCGACTAGCTTTGTGCCAAACCAGATCATCTTGTCCGTTAACTAGACTCCATGATGGAACTAAGACTTCCTTAACCCCATTTGGTGCTACGATATTGCGAATAACAGCGTCAAAAGTACCTAAATCAGCATTATTATTTTCAATAAATAGGCTTGCACTAGGGCGAGTTTGAGTAACTTCTACCACTTTTTCAGTGAGATAGAAACGTTTGTTAGAGTCATCTACAATATAGGCATCAGCACGGTATTTACCTGTTGAATTCTTATGATCCGTTGCCTTGATAGTCACTCGGTAAGAACCATCAGCTTGACGAGTGGCCTTGTGCCAGATGAGATCATCCTGACCACCAGCCAAACTCCATGATGGAACAAGAACCTCTTTCAAACCTGTAGGTGCAACAATATTACGAACAACGGCATCAAAAGTACCTGCTGCAGTATTGTTGTTTTCAATTGTAAGGACACCACTTGGTCGAGCATAATCTACAGACACTACTTTTTCGGCAATATAATGACGATTGTTAGCGTTGTCCACGATGTAGGCATCAGCACGGTAATTTCCTTTATTGCCCTTATGCTCACTTGCCTTGATGGTTACACGATAGCTACCATCATTTTGCTTAGTAGCTTTATGCCAAATAAGGTCGTCTTGACCATTTTCAAGGCTCCATGATGGAACTAAAACCTCTTTGACACCCAGTGGTGCTGAGATATTAGTGATAACGGCATCAAAAGTTCCTGCTTTAGCATTATTATTTTCAATAGCAAAACTTGCTTTTGGTTTCAACTGCTCTGGTGTCTTACCAATGAAGACTTGCGTAGTTGTTCCACCAACACCAGTTAATTGACCATCTTTTTGAATATAATAAAGATGAACATTGTAAAGGCCTGTTGAGTTTTTATGAGCTGAAGCCTTAACGTTTACTGTATAAGTTCCATTATTTTGACGGTTAGCCGTATACCAGATAATGTCATCTTGGCCATTAATTTCTGACCAAATTGGAACAGAGACAGTTTCAACACCGTTTGGTGCCTTAACATTAGAGATGACAACATCAAAGCTACCAAGAGTTGGATTATTATTGACAATAGAAATGGTTCCACTCAAATCGCCTTGAGTGGCATCAACCTCAGCACTGGCATTTGCTGTAAAACGTCCTGTATAGTCCACGCTGTGGTCAAAGACATGTTTACCTGGCAAGAGATTAGCTGTAGCTGAAAACTGCCATGCACCAGTTTTAGCATTATAGCGCATGTTTTTAGCGCTTGTTGCTGTAAGAGTTGATGATGGGTACTGGGCAACCCAGAAATTCTCAATCCCAAATTGAGAGGTTGAGACAGGTCCACGGTATCCTAGATTGTTCTCATCCAACCAGCTAGCACTTGTGTAGAACATCAAGTTGTTGTAGCCATGCTTACGCATTTCGTTAACCCAAGCTTGAGTGTTACGGTTGATATTTGGAAGCATCTTAGAGTCTTCGAAATCATTAACCATAACAGTACTCTTTGGAAGGTTCAGTTTTTGTGCAGCTTGGATGTAGAAACGAGCTTCTGCACGTGCTTCTTCCTCAGTTGTGTAGCGAGAAAAATGATAGGTTGATACTTGAAGACCAGCAATTTGAGCATTGCGAACTTGTGATGGTGCTTTAGGGTTGTTGTACCAAGTGTCCTCAGTCAACTTGACAACGACACCACCCACACCTTGGCGTGCAAGAGCACGATAGTCATCTACACTGATATCACCATTATGGCTACTGACATCGATAAAAGTCTTTGGTTGCACCTTAAGCGTTGGTGAAGGAACATCCGTAGAATTCGTCAATTTAGCAGGTGTTGCTACAGTGGTGTTTGACGTTTCCGAACTTGTCGCACTTGTAGAAGCTGTTGCACTTTCTGAACTAACAACTGAAGATGTTACTGAAGTTGACGCTACAGCAACAGTAGAGTTAGCTACTGAAGTTGATGCCGCAGTTGTTACAGCCTCTGAACTTTGTGGTGCAAGTGACGTAGATACCGCAGGAGCACTAGGTTTTGCCAGCTCACTCGTAGCTACGGGTGCTGAAACAGTTGAACTAGGAGTTGCAGGCAAGGCTGCTTCTCCACCAAAAATCTCAGCCGCTGTCGCAGGTTGATACTGATTTCCTTCAGTAACAGAAGGCGTTTGTGTCGCCACTTCATCTGCATGAGCAACCTGAGTTGTCACAGCCAAGAGAACAGCCGCACTAGCATAGTAGATAAAATCTTTCGTTCGCATTTAACTTTCCTTTTGCATTTTTATAATACTTTAACCATTTTACCATAGATAAACTCTCATGGAAAGGTCATTATTAAAAGTTTTCTAAATAAAGCAGAAATATTATAAAATTCTAAACGCTACAAAATTGCGATTTATCTTATTTGAAAACCCTTTAACTACCTATTCGTATTTAACACTAAAAATGCAAAGATATTTACAAGATATAGATAAAGATGAAAATGTGTGACAAAAGAAAAAATCCCCGAACTTCCGTCCGAGAATTTTATCAGCTTTATTTACGTTTTGGTGGGTTATGGATAGCTTCTCCAAGTACGTCAGCAAAGGCTTCATACATGTTTTCAGAGAAGGTTGGGTGACCGTGGATAGATTGCAAGAGTTCATCTACAGTCAATTCATTTTCCATAATTGTTGATGCTTCGTTAATCAATTCAGCTGCGGCTGGACCGATAATATGAACACCAAGGATTTCATGGTACTTCGCATCTGCAACGACTTTAACAAAACCTTGAGCTTCATTTGAAGCGATGGCACGTCCGTTACCAGCAAAGCTTGATTTACCAATGAGAACATCACCGTATTTAGCGCGTGCATCTTCTTCAGTAAGACCACACATTGCTACTTCTGGGTGAGTGTAGACAGCTGCTGGTGTGTAGTCAAGGTGAGCCTTACGGACATTGCCACGCATAGCATTTTCAGCTGCAACTTCACCCATACGGTAAGCAGCGTGAGCAAGCATCTTAGTTCCGTTAACATCACCCGGTGCGTAGATTCCTGGGATTGATGTTTCTTGATAAGCATTAACTTTGATACGACCACGGTCAAGTTCAAGGTTAAGATTTTCAAGACCATCCAATTGAGGGACACGACCGATTGAAAGAAGGGCACGATCCGCAACAATTTCTTCACCATTATTAAGTTTAAGGGTCAATTGGTTGTTAGCTTCTACAATCTCAGAAACCCCAACAAATGTCATGATCTTCATACCCTTCTTAGCAAGGATTTTTTGAAGTTCAAGAGATACTTCTTTATCCATAGCAGGAATAATGCGGTCAGCCATCTCAACAACAGTTACTTCTACACCGTATGAAGCATAAACAAGACCAAGTTCGATACCAACGACACCACCACCCATAACAGCAAGTGATTTAGGCAATTCACGTAAGTCAAGAATATCATCTGATGTCATCACAAGTTGTGACTCAATACCAGGAATATTGATACGAGATACTTTTGATCCAGTCGCAAGGATGATATTACGTCCCTTGATTGTTTCTGAACCAATAGTAACTGTCTTATCTGGATTAACTTGACCAAGACCGTTAAAAATAGTGACCTTGTTAGCCTTCAAAAGACCTTGAACACCACCAGTAAGAGTCTTAACAACAGAGTTCTTAAAGTCAACTGTCTTATCCATATCGATAGTGTAGTTTGTTGACGCTAGGTTAATACCACGACCTGCAGCAATCTTAAGTCCATCAAGGATTTCTGCATTTTTAAGATAGGTCTTAGTTGGGATACATCCTTTATTCAAACATGTTCCACCAAATTCAGATTTTTCAACGATGGCAACCTTACCACCAAGTTGTGCACCACGAATGGCAGAATAGTAACCAGCAGGACCACCACCAACAACGATAATATCGTACTCATTGTCAGCAAGCGGTGCTTTTTCTGCAGCAGCTGCTGGAGCAGCTTGGGCAGGAGCTTTAGGAACTTCAAGACCAGCTGATTCCAACTGAGCAGTTGCTTCTGCAACAGGTACGCTAGCTGCGTTATCAGCCACAACTTCACCTTCTGCTCCAATATAACCAATAACCTCAGTAACTGGCACTGTTTCACCAGCCTGACGCGTAATCTTCAAAAGAACACCAGAATCCTCTGCTTCAAGTTCCATGTTCGTTTTATCTGACATGATTTCAAGAAGAATATCTCCCTCATTAACCACATCACCCTCTTGTTTCTTCCACTCGATGATTTCGCCTTCCTGCATGTCCACACCAAGCTTAGGCATAATAATCTCAAAAGCCATTTATAAGATACCAAGAGCGACCAGAAAGCGACTGAAAATTAGGCGTCTGACATGTCAGCCTGCTGACGTAGACAGACGGTCTATTTTCCAAGCTTTCCGCTCGGGTTCAGTTATACCCTCTGGTTCGCCCTCTCCTTTCTATTAAAACTTCAGTTTTCAGATATTTTTTTCTTAAATCAACAATTCCATAGGATTTTCAATCAAATGTTTCAAATCAACCATGAATTTGGCACCATTCATACCATCTACGATACGGTGGTCAATTGTCAAGCATAAACCCATGATTGGTCGTACGACAACTTCTCCATCAACAACAACTGGAGTTTGAATAGTTGCTGAAACACCAAGGATAGCTGAGTTTGGTTGGTTGATGATTGGGTTAAATGACTTAGTTCCAAACATTCCCAAGTTAGTAATAGAGAAAGTTGAACCTGACATTTCTGCAGCCTTCAATTTACCAGCCTGAGCTTTCTTGATGACATCCTTAGAAGCCACAACAAACTCAGACAAACTCATCTTATCTGCACCGTGAACGACAGGTACAATCAAGCCATCATCGAGACCAACGGCAATACCGAGATTAACAAATTTGTGTAATTCGATATTTTGTGCATCGTCAATCAAGGATGCATTGAGGTAACGGTGTTCCTCTTTCATAAGGGTACGCACAACTGCTAAACCAATCAAATCCGTGAAGGTTACCTTCATACCAGTCTTATTCATGATTGGATCAAGGACTTGCTTACGAAGAGCCATAAGGTTAGTCATGTCTACGTCATAGTTAAGAGTAAAGGTTGGCGCAGTCAAGTATGAGTGCGTCATTCCCTTAGAAATCGCTTTACGCATAGCAGACATTGGGATAACTTCCACGCCTTCTGGCAAGACTTTTTCAGGTTTAGCTTCAACTACAGGTGCAGCCGCCGCTTCTTTAACTTGCGCTGGAGCACTGATTGCAAGGATATCTTCCTTAGTAATCTTACCACCAAAGCCTGTTCCAGATACGCTAGCTAAGTCAATACCAAGGTCCGCTGCAATCTTACGTGCCAATGGAGTCGCCTTAGGTTGAGCACCCTTAAAGTTTTCAACGTCATCAGCATGAACACGACCTTTTGCTCCAGTTCCTGGAACTTGAGCGAGGTCAATACCCAACTCACGCGCCAACTTACGAGCCTTAGGTGTTGCACGTACTTTGCCACCTTCGTGAACGACAGGTGCTTGCGTTTGCGCTGCTACTACAGGCTCTGCTACAGCGGCAACTTCTTCAACTTTTGGCGTAGGTTCAGCAGCTGGCGCGCTAGCTGCCTTGTCAGCCACAACTTCACCTTCTGCTCCAATATAACCGATAACTTCAGTAACTGGTACAGTTTCACCAGCCTGACGCGTAATCTTCAAAAGAACACCAGAATCTTCTGCTTCAAGTTCCATGTTCGTTTTATCTGACATGATTTCAAGAAGGATATCTCCCTCATTAACCACATCACCCTCTTGTTTCTTCCACTCGATGATTTCGCCTTCCTGCATGTCCACACCAAGCTTAGGCATAATAATCTCAAAAGCCATTTATAAGATACCAAGAGCGACCAGAAAGCGACTGAAAATTAGGCGTCTGACACGTCAGCCTGCTGACGTAGACAGACGGTCTATTTTCCGAGCTTTCCGCTCGGGTTCAGTTACACCCCCTGGTTCGCCCTCTCCTTTCTACTTTAAATTATAATTTCCGATACTCCCACAGTTAAAACAAGAAACACATTTTACTAGCGAGAAATATCACTTAACCGTCGCTAGAAAGTTAGTTTCCTTTATTGGCCATCTTGATAATAGCAGCCTTAATCTTTTCAACATCTGGAAGAACCGCTTGTTCCAAGACACGCGCATAAGGTACAGGCACATCTTCACTTGCCAAACGTACAATTGGGTGGTCAAGGTAATCAAATGCTTCACTTTCTGTAACCATAGCAGCAATCTCACCGATGAATCCACCAGTCTTATAAGCATCATTGACCAACATAAGTTTACCAGTCTTCTTAACTGACTCGAAAATCAATTCCTTATCAAGTGGGATAAGTGTACGTGGGTCAACAACCTCAACATTGATACCTTGTTCAGCCACTTCTTCAGCCGCTTTAAGAACACGTTCCAACATACGACCATAAGTAACGATAGTAAGGTCTGTTCCTTCACGCTTGATTTCAGCTTTTCCAAGTGGAATGTAGAAATCAGGATCTTGTGTCACTTCTTCTTTCTTACCGTAAAGAGCTTTTGGTTCCATGAAGATAACAATGTTATTGTCTTGAATAGCAGATTTCAAAAGACCTTTAGCATCGTTAGCATTACCTGGAGCAACCACTTTAATCCCTGGAATGTGAGTCAACCATGACTCAAGAGATTGTGAGTGCTGTGCCGCAGAACCAATCCCTGAACCAGATGCCACACGGAAGGTTACAGGAGTCTTCAAACCACCACCAAACATGTAGTTATTTTTTGCGCCATTATTAACGATAGCGTCAAGGGCAATCGTGATGAAGTCCATGAAAGTCAAGTCAACGATTGGGCGAAGACCTGTGATAGCAGACCCAACAGCTGCACCAGCGATAGCTGCCTCTGAAATTGGTGTATCTTTAACACGTTTTTCACCAAACTCTGCCAACATACCAACTGATGTACCGAAGTCACCACCATAGATACCAACATCTTCACCCATAAGGAAGATGTTTTCGTCTTTACGCATTTCCTCGCTCATAGCAAGGTTTACTGCCTCACGCAAGGCCATCAATTTTGTTTCACTCATACTTGTATTCCTCAACCTTTCTCTTTAGTCTACCCATACATCTTCAAAGGCAACTGAAAGTTCTGGATCTGGGCTATTTTGGGCGAACTCATAAGCTGCATCAACCTCTGCCTTAACTTGGCTTTGGATGGCATCTAACTCTTCAGCGCTTGCAATATTTTCAGCAACGAGATAGTCACGGTATTTAATAATAGGGTCGTTATTGTTCTTCCACTCGTCAACTTCTTCCTTAGTACGGTAAACACCCGCATCGGCAGTTGAGTGACCGAACCAACGATAAGATTCTACCTCAACGATAGCAGGACCGTTGCCACCACGGACATGCTCGACAGCCTTGCCCATTGTTTCATATACAGCCAAAACATCGTTCCCATCTTCACAGTAGAAACCAGGAATACCATAAGCTTCCGCACGTGTATAAAGGTGAGGTGTATTTGTAGCCTTATGGATATCCATTGAGATACCATAACGGTTATTGATGATAAAGAAGATAACAGGTAATTTCCAAGTAGCTGCCATATTGACTGACTCATGGAATGAACCTTCGTTGGTTGCGCCATCTCCAGAGAATGCCACAACAATGTTTCCTGTTTCTTTGTATTGCTGAGTGAGGGCTGCACCTACGGCAAGAGCGTAACCACCACCAACGATACCATTAGTACCATAGTTACCTTTTTCAAAGTCTGCCAAGTGCATAGAACCACCACGGCCCTTAGAAACACCGGTTGCCTTACCAGCAAGCTCTGCCATCATTTTATTCAAATCCATGTCTTGGGCGATAGATTGTCCGTGACCACGGTGATTTGAAAAGAAGATATCGTCATAGCTCAAGTGTTGAACAGCACCAACGTTGGCTGCTTCCTCACCAACTGAAAAGTGAGTCATTCCTTGAACAAAACCACGACGAACCAATTTATTAATACGTGAATCAAATTCACGAATACGTTCCATTTTAGTGAACATCTCAAGATGTGTCTCTTTAGAAAGTTTTACCATATCGATCTCCTCTATCGAAATTTTTCTATACATCTAGGATAGGTTAAAAAAACTTAATGAGCAAGAAATATGCTTGAAAAATGAAAAGCCTTACAACCTTATCACTTATAGGCAATCCGTATGCTTTTTTTTAGCGCATTATGATATAATTGAATAGATTTTACCCGAATAGGAGAATATTTGATATTGAGTGACGTCATCGTTCACGGGCTTACGGCATGTATAGCTTTTATTTTACAAATTGTTATCTTCAAGGTAACTACGAAAAGGCCTTTAAGATACTGGATTCTTATTTTAGCAGGTTTAGCCATTTTTGCCTCTAGTTATTTTGGTATTTACTTTCCAAAATCTGGTTTTATTGCACTTGTGCTCTTTCTAGCTAACAAATCCTACAAAAATCTGAGACATACCATTTTGGAGACTTCCTTCATACCTTTCACCTTTGCCTTAATGGTGAGACTGGTTATTTTCCTGATCATTCCAATCTTTTTCCCTTCTGTCCGAGATTACTATTTTGCTGGTCCATTTATACTCTTACTTGCTTTTTTGCTATGGTTTGCTCAAAGTGCCCTTCTACAGGTGGACTATTCACGAATGATGCAAATTGACAAAGCAAGACCATGGTACAAATCAACCTCTGTTGCTCTTTGTGCTCTAGCCTTTATTTACTTTGCTTCTGAACTTCTTTCAACAAACATTCACTTTACCATTGCCTTTCTTATTATTACAGCTCTGATTCTATCTGGACAGGTTAATCTCTATAGAAAGGACCTCAGTGCGCAAACACAAGAAGCTCAAGAGGAACATTCTCAGCTTCTTCAAAAATCAAGCCAGAACATCAATACTTGGTACCAGAAAAAAACTAGCCAAGAACTCTTCATCAAAGACGAAGCTGAAAATCTCTACGATATCATCCGTTTCCAACAAAACGAGGAGGCTCAGGAGTTAATTGACTACTTGCTGACTCCGAATCCGCTCGATAAGAAGATTTATCATTTTTATCGAGATAAACTTGAAAATATTAAACTCCCTGATTTGCGAGTCCTCTTTGAAGCTAAATTTCTAAAGGCAAAAGAATTGGATGTTTGGGTTAGTATGGAGGTTCCTGAACCCATTACCGTTTATCCTATTTATCCTCTAGATTGGGTATATGTCCTATCAACTATCTTGGATCATGTCATTGACCAAGCACAAGATAGCGAACCGAAATACCTTAGCTATGCTTATTTTAAAGACGAGGATAGTCAACACTTTGTCGTTGAAAGTTCAAGCACTAAAGAAGATTCAGCCATTACCTCTGATTTCTCTGATCCCGAACTGAAACGCGTCAATAAGATCCTATCCACTTATCCAAACGTTAACATCGTTTCTAATACACGGGCTGGTATTTACCGCTTACAAATCGAGATTGACATGACAAAAGGAGGTTACAATGATTACTAATATTATCAATCCTCTCTTACAGGCCGTTAGTTTCATTTCTATTTGGTACCTCTACCAGACTATGTCTAAGGTTAAGCCACTACGAGGACACCTCTTACTTCTATTTTTGTCCTATGTAGCTGCAGCATCTTATTTTAATCTCGTAAAAATCGTTGTAGACCCTCTTTTCTTCCTTGTTGCTGATTTGGCCCTTGTAAAAGAGCGTTCTTTCTATCATCGATTGCTTTACGCTTTTTATCCAACTATCCTTTTTGATATGGCTACACGGCTACTTTCACTTGTCATCCTCCCTCACATCTTACATATCAAAGGTGATGTTACTCTCGATACTAACTTACATATCTTGACCTACATCTTAGCTCCATTAATTATTTACCTAACGCTTAAAATCTTCGCCATAGACCTAAATCAGATGAGTAGTCTTGACGAAGTTTGGGCTAGACGTAACTGGTTGCGAAGCACTGCCTTCCTAGCTGTCTATTATGTCTTCTTTACTGTTATCCATGGTCTTAACAGTATCCTTCCAACAGCCAATGATCCTAAAAAATTATTTGAAATAATTTTCAAGGTCAATGCTAATAGGTCTGTTATCTTGGTTCTATACATTGCTCTACTACTATGGGATTTTTACAATTGGAACCAGGCTATCCACCAACAATCTATCGATAGACTTAACAAAGAACGCCATAAATTATTGGGTACTATGACTAACTACAGCAAATCCTTTATCCAAATTATCACGCAAAAGCAAAAATCCTTCGACCTATTCAAAAAAAATCTCAAGGACGTTTCTCTTGCCTTGGAAAATGAAGATACCGCCAAAGCTACGAGTCTACTTGAAATTTATAAAACGGACAATGCTAGCATTGGTAATCCAGAGACCCAAGAACACTTGGATAGACTTAGCAATCCAATCATAGCAAGTTTTCTTTCAAATCGTATTTTGGAAATGAGAGCGTCACATGTCGAGATTTCCATTAATATCAGTCCTCAGTTTTGTGAGATTCCTTTACCTGACTTAGATTTATATCAACTGCTCCAAGCTTCGGATAAAGCGATATTTAAACTACTTCGTCCTGATATCAAGGTCAACAGTAGTTACCTCCAACTAGATCACTCACAACTCCTTGTAGTTGAATTGCCAGTTTTGGCTGACAAGGTTAGCAAAGATAAAGAACTGAATGATTTGGTTAAGACTTTGCCAAATGTTGACTATCGCATCGGTTTACATGCAGGTTATCTGACTCAAATAATTGAAATCTTTGAACCTGGTTATTAAGATGATATTGAAAAAGAGCCACCGGCTCTTTTTTTGTAACTTTATATCTCTTCACTCTCAAATTTCCTAACATTTTTGAACGAAGGTAATTCTTCGACATAGAAAAAGACACCCAAAATCATATAGACTGAGTGTCTCTATTAATAGTAAACTCCGACTAGTGTAGCTTAGAAGGCGCCGCCTCCGCCGCCTCCACCCCCACCAGAGAAGCCACCACCACTAAAGCCTCCACTACCACTACTTGAGTTGATAGAAAAGTTACTTACAGTATCTGAAGCAGAAACATAGCTTTGTAATGCAGTTGAATTGTGAAGCATGGCAAAAGATACAGGTGAATAAGTAAAGGCATCTAAAGATGGATTACTAAGGTGAATATTGTAACGTTTCAGTACATCACTAACTTTCTTGGCCTGTCCATAAAGTGTCGCATAGACTAGAATACGATTCCATAAAACAATGGATTGTAATTCTGCTTGATTAAACTGCCCGATACTCTTAATCATGTTGTTAAAACTATGCCATTGATAATAAATATCCGAGTTTTCTGGAACAAGACACCCTTTTACCCTCCCGTTGATTTGAAGACGATAAATAAAATGTATGGTAATAACTGGGAAGAAAATGAGTAAATATAAGAAGGATAAATTAGAGGAGAAACCAATTGAGAGAAGGAAGAAACCAATAGCAATGAGTACATAAAGAGATATAAACATTATGTTTGCTACTGAAGATAAATGAGTTTCTGAAGGAGTCAGCTGCCTATATAGGCTTGGTAATCCGAGCTTCTTTTCTTGATTTTCGACACCTTGGGTAACCCTTGTAGCATCTTCCAAAAATAGACTTCTAATATTTCTACCAATTGAACGAAGCTTATCTCTTTCTGTCCTATTTTTAGCTTTTTTATACTGACTTTCAATTTCATCTTTGTTGATATAGTATCGTGAGAACATATCCTTCTCTTTGACTTGACTTTGACCATCAAAAAGCATGTCAATAAAAGCTACTTCAAAATCGGCTAAACCATCACTTTTAACAAATTCAAGGATTGGCTCTCCCGTTGATTGATTAAAGGATAAATTTCCTCTATCTATAAGATCCAGAATCGTTGCTTGGACCATATGGTTAAAGGATATTGGATAAGTCACACTATTCAGACCACTAATGTCAAATCGTTGGTTGTAGACGTTCTGAGCAAGCACTAGAGGAGCTAGATTTTGGGGAATGTCATAAAGTCTACTATCCTTTGGAAAACGTGGTGGCCTAGTGCTTCTCAATACTGAACTATAAAACACGATAGCTAAAACAAATAGGACGAGGAGAAGTCCTGGGAAAAAACCATAGAAAATGATGTGATAAATCTTTCTATTTCTCACAATATCATTTTCCTGTTTTAGGAATTTATCTTTAGCTGAACTATTGATGATACTAGCGGAATTTTTAGATTTTAGACTTGGTGTCATAGGCCAATAAGCATGAAGTTCGAGTTTCCCCTTTGCAGGAAAATGATCAAACTGAATATTATAGCCTTCATCCGTCCTTTGAACCTGAGGATTTTTTTGAAAGAATCCTGCATGAGCATAAAGCTCACCCTTATTGGAATCTAAACCATCAACAGTAAAATCAACATGACCAATCGACTTATCCCAATCGGAAATCGGAAACCAATTGAGAACAGCAACATCAGAATAAAGATTTAAAATACGATTAATTTGCCAAGTAACCTTAAGAACAACTTTATCACCACTATGCCCCTGGTTGTAAACTTTCAGCTTAGTTCCATCTGATAATTCTGATGCTTCAACCTTAACATAGGGTTTGGTTTGGCCATTTACTGTCGCTGTGACCGTTGGATTACCACTAATGTAAAAACCATCTGGAACTGGCTTTGCACTACCTAATGTGACATACTGCCCATGGTAATCACTCTCAAAATCATAAGTAATTTCCTGCGTAAATGTAGCACTACTATTATCCGAAATACTTAGATGCCCTTTGTATGAGGGGATACGATAACTAACGTCATCAGCTTTAACAGAAATTACGGGGACTATAAAAGCTATTAAACAACCAAGCCAAATCAAAAATTTTTTCATAATCTCTCCTTACTGTTAGCCCTAAAACCAAAAGAAATGGCAATAGACAAAACCATAACAATTTCATTCGGTTTCTCAAATAAGTAGGGGCGAAAACTCAGGCTTGATAAACAATCTCACCGTCACAGATAGTGTATTTAACACTGCCCGTAAGTTCTTCGCCTA
>ERZ772799.414-NODE-414-length-16291-cov-15.502895_pt1 | contig 16291 bp, 12 predicted proteins | sample MGYA00511345_ERZ772799 | MGnify/ENA primary metagenome ERZ772799 (study PRJEB29015, sample SAMEA2738037) | human oral metagenome | biome: human oral; feature: human-associated habitat; material: saliva | place: China | collected 2238 ... | reverse complement strand
ATTTCCAGCATATCTCGCTGTAATTTATCAGGCAGGGTCAGTACCTCACGCAAGGCCTGTGGCGCCGGTGATGCACTTCGTGCCGCCAGCGATGTATCGGGCTGGCTAAGTACTTCCGCTTGCTCGGAAGTCCACAAGGCCAGGTCCTCTTCTCGGGCATGTTCAGCAGCGTGGTCAGCCCGAAGAAGCTCCATTAAAGAGGCGCGTTTAACGGTAGGCAGAGGCTTTTCGGCGCTCAATGCACGATAGATAGCCGCTACACGAGATAGACCATTAAATGCTGCAAAGCCGTCTGCCACCACATGGCTAAAGCTGTGGTAAACCCAGAGTTTACCCCCATAGTATATGGCAGCGGAACGTACCGTAACACCCGCATCGGTCCTCAACGGTTCGCTGATCAGCTCGGATGCCCAGCCACGCACCGCTACCGGAATGGGGTTCTGTTCTTCCGTTTCTTCCTGAGTCGGGAGGGAAATTACCGGAAGTACCTCAAGATTAGTCAGAAACTCATCAAGTGGCATGACTCGTTGCTCTGGACGCCCAGTCTGCACGCGCGTCTGCACCCGGAAACCTTCATTTTCACGATAGAGCTGAATAAATGCCTCACGTAGGTAATCAAGATTCGTCTCGGGTGGGCATTCCATGATCTCTGCCGTGTTATAGCAGGGATTTTTGGGATCGATAATAGCGGCAAGATAAATACCTTGAGCGCTTTTGGTCAGGGGAATCCAGTCATGCTTGGACCCACTATGCTCGGTGATACTCATAGTCCGGTCTATTCTTTCAAACGGTGTCGTGTGCTGGTTGGGTGAGTATCGGCCTTATACAGGTACCGATCTCGTCAAAGTTAGCTGATGCGAGTGAGCAAAAATTCGACGGTCGGGTTTTCTACCAATTCAGTGAATTCGATAGTAATCCCCTTGCCCGCGAGGTCATCAAGCAGGGCAAAAGCGCCCATTGAGTCCATCCCCAGAGAAAAAAGGTCGGTCGTAGACTCTGAAAAGGCGGTATCCAGCGAATCCGCCTCGTGGATGTACTGAGCAAGCAGGGAGCGAAGAGTAGTCTCTGCGGACATTATGTTCCTCTCTGGCATCATGTCTTATGTATGCCAAAATTTACATACACATAAATTGTAGATGAGGTTACCCTATATGAAAACTATGTAAATCTTTACATCACCGTCATATAGCGGGTTTTGACCACCTATACGTGACTATTATTCTCTGCCCATGCCTCACAGAGCACCTACTTTTGAATTAAACTTCCGGGGTAAGAACCTCAAGATTCTTACCCCGGTATTATGGTATCCGCACGCTTATTTAGCCCGCGCTAATGCTTACCTTAGTTACTCTTACTCCTGAGCCAGCATCTCAACTAGTTTAATGCGAAGTTCACGGCGTGAGATCTTACCCACGTTTGTGGTTGGTAGAGAGCTCAACACCTGTACACGTTCGGGGATCTTAAAACCAGCCAGCTTCTTTTCGGTGAAATACTCATACATGGTACGGCGCGGATTCTCACCGAGCGATTTCCCAGCCTGAGGTACAACTATCAAGCAGACGCGCTCGCCCACGGCTTCATCAGGCAGACCGAGGGCTACCGCATCCAAAATATCCGGATGCTCTAACGCCAACTCCTCAATTTCATCCACCGAGATCTTCTCACCGTTACGGTTAATTTGGTCTTTAGCGCGTCCAGTAACTTCAAGATACTTTCCCGCGACTATACGCACGATATCGCCCGTACGGTAAAAACCGTCTTCAGTAAAGCTGAGCTGATTAGCGTTTTCTTCGCGATAATACCCGCGAATCGTATAGGGCCCGCGCGTGAGGAGATGACCGCTCTGCCCTGGCTTGACTGGGTTATCATGTTCATCCACCACGCGGATTTCATCAGCCGGGCTGATAGGGTATCCCTGAGTATTCATGCGTATATAGGGTTCATCACGCAGACGAGTGTAATTCACCAAGCCTTCCGCCATGCCGAAAACCTGTTGGATTCTCACACCTAGGGTTGTTTCGAGCTCCCCCGCCACCGTCGGAGCAAGTTTCGATCCGCCCACCTGAAGCACGCGGAGCGAAGGCAGCTGCACGTCACGTTTCTTTACAGACGCCAGCCAGGCCTGCGCCAAGGGCGGTACGAGTGAGGTGAAGGTAACGCCTTCCATCTGAATCAGATTAAGCGCCGTCTGAGGGCTAGGATCAGCAGCAAATACGAGCTTACCTTGCACACACATTACGCCCAGGATTCCGGGTGAACTCATCATGAAATTATGTGCCGCAGGAAGCACCACCAACATGGTTGTGTTGTTATTCAGCTTGCAGATATCGGCGGAACCACGCACCGAGTACAAGTAGGCTGCGTGAGTGCGCGGAATTAGCTTTGACATACCGGTTGTACCGCCGGAAAGCTGCAAAAATGCGATCTGCTCGCTTGCCAGAGTATTTTGGGTATTCTGCACAACACCGGGATGGAACGGTTCAGCCAGCTCCGCCTCGCTCAACGGAGTTACCGGGAGCGCAGCATCAAGGGCAATAGGCGGTTCTAGACCATCAACGCGCATCATCTGTGCCACATCGTCGGCGAGCGCTGCAAAATCTGCTCCCGGGGTTTTCGAGGAAAATATATGCGCAGCGGCATCAGTGCGGGTTGCAAAATGGACAAGCTCACTCGTGCGGTGCTGTGGCAGACAAAAGACCGGTAAGGCTCCTGCCCAAAAAATACCCATGAGATATATCAGGTATTCGGCGATATTTCCTAACTGTAAAAGCACACGATCGCCGGGTTGCACCCCGGCATTCTCTAGGCGACGTGCTGCGGCACGAGCAGCCGCCTCCAACTCGCCATAGCTCAGTCGAATCTGCTGCGGTTTGCCCTCTGCGTCGCTCTGTGCATGCGAAAGTGCAACTAACGCCGGAAAATGTGGCTTAGCACGGCAGGCATCAAGCAGAAACTCGGGTATGGTCTGATCAATCCAGTACCCTTCTTCACGGTAACGCCGTGCGAAATCCTCAGGAATCAGTGGGGTTTCAAGCAGTTCGGAGCGTTCCACAATCTGTTCGGTCATGTTTATGTCTTTCTCGGCTATAAGATTTTAGGGGTTGGGCATAAGAATGCGATTCAGCGCGGGTATGATAGCTCCGCGCCAGCAGGCGTAGTCGTGGCCGCCGTTGAATACAGTGTAGTTCAGGTGTGTGTCCACAGATTCGAGTTCCTGAACAAAACGCTGATGCGGCGGCAGCAGAATCCATTCCTGCTCGCCTACCTCGACCTCAAGGTGAAGGTGGGACAGGCGGTGTAGTTCATTGGCTTCACGAAGCTGTGAGAGTTTGTCGAAAACTTGGGGCTGCCACAGTGAAGACGACTGAGCAATTGCGGCTCCGAAGGATTCTGGGCGTGAGAAAACCGCCAGCAGAGAAGACAGCCCTCCTAAGGACTGTCCGTTGATGATAATATCCTGTGGCTCTGGCCGCAGCCCGTGATGACGCCTCAAATGAGGAAGCGCTTCTTCTACAATATAGTCGGCTATGGGGCTGTCTCCATTGAGCTCTTGCCAGCGGCGTTCTCGGCCGCCCGAGTGCAGAAAGAAGACATTCATATCCGGAATACGCCCGGCGGCACAGGCTCGGTTGAGCATATGCTCCATACCGTGCCCGTACCAGACTTCACCGTCGAAAAGGATAAAAAGCGGAGAATCGGGGCTTGGGTTTCCTACCCGTCCCAACAAATATTGGTGTCCGTCCGCAGTACTCATCCAGCGTGGTTCAGGAAGGCTGTCGAGTTCCTGCTGGGTGAGCAGAAACTCATGAACCGGCGCATCGGCAAGCTCAACCACGCCCATACAACGGCCAATACGGTTGCAGACGGTCTTCGGGTTAAGCGGGTCGCCTTCACCAGAATCGAGAGCGGTGCGCAGTGTCACCTGATCGTCCTCCCCCAGCCAGATCGGGCGTTCCCCTGGCAGTGTGGGAATAAAGTTATAGGAAGCCCGCCAGTCGGTGCGCATCTGGAAGCTCAGCTCCCACCAATCGGTGCCTGGAATACGTTCCATCAGAGACAACGGCAGGTTTTTCTCATCTGTCAGTCGATTGACAAAAATGAGAACCTGCTCTGCCGTGGCATGCTGATACAGGAATGTGACAATGCGTTCGTTCTCATTCGCTGTTCCGTCGTCATAGTAAGCCTGCTCTATAAGTGGAGTCCCATCCGCTACGATCTCTGTGATGCGGGCGTTAAGTTCTTGCGTGTCCACGGCTTCGTTTACGATGCGCGTCATAAGCGGGCTGGGTACGCGCGGGGCAGGTGTTGGGCGCGGGGTCTTAGGCGGCATAGGACGCGCCATGATCTTTGACTTGAGATTCTGTGTGGTTTTATGTGGAAGGGTCTCAAAATCACCCATAAAAGGCTCCTTAGTGACCTTCGCGGGCGGCGGCAATTGCGTCCGCGGCAATAGTAATCTCTTGGTGAGCTGCCGGAACTACCAGTGGTGTTCCGGTACAGGGGTCATCGCATATAACAGATTCTAGGTCGAAAACTTCCTGAATTAGCTCGGCAGTGACAATTTCCTGAGGATCACCCTGAGCGATAATCCTACCTTCCTTCATGAGCACCGCATGAGTGGCGTATCGGAAAGCCAGGTTCAGATCGTGTAGCACAACCGCAACGGTATGCCCCTCAGAGTGGAGCTTTTTGGTAAGGTTTAGCACCTCAATCTGGTGGGTAATATCCAGGTAAGTGGTTGGCTCGTCCAACAGAATCAAAGGCGTCTGCTGGGCAAGGGTCATGGCAATCCACACGCGCTGACGCTGACCGCCGGAAAGCGCCTCAATAGGACGTTCGGCCAGCTCCAACACGTTCGCGGCCTCCATAGCCTCAACGCAGGCCGCCTCATCCTTCTCAGACCAGGAACGCAGAAGGGATTGATGCGGGTACCGGCCGCGTGCCACAACATCCGCCACGGTCAACCCGGTGGGTGCCTCCGGCGTTTGAGGAAGCATGGCGAGAATCTGCGCGATGGAGCGGGATTTCATCTTTGAAAGCGGCAGACCATCAAGAAAGACCTTTCCGCCTTTGAGAGGATTCACACGCGCCAGAGCTTTGAGCAAGGTAGATTTACCGCAGGCGTTAGGGCCCAAAATAACGGTAAGCTCACCCTCAAGCACCTTGAAGTCTATACCGCTGAGCACTGTGTGGTCGCCATAGGCTACGACCATATCTTCGCCTGCGAGTCGGCTTTCGCTAATCTCTGCACGAGCCTTCACTAGCTCTTCTTCCTTTCAAGGTAAATCAGATAAATCAGATATAAACCGCCCAGGGCGCCGGTAACCACACCAACCTGTAGGGTACGACCGGGAATTGCAAACCTTCCAATAAGGTCTGAGGCCAGCACCATCAACGCACCCATGAGGGCAGATCCGAAAAGGGTAACGCCGCCGCTTCGCCCCAGGGTTTTCACGATATGCGGGGCAGCAAGTGCCACGAATGCTATGGGACCGGTAGTCGCGGTGGCTAGGGATACGAGAAGCACACCGAGGAAGAGCGCACACACCCGATAAGCGTTGACATTCACGCCTAGTCCCGATGCCACGCTATCGCCAAACCGAATAGCCCCGAGAGGGCGTACCAGGGCGAGAAGCGCGGAAACTGTGACGATCAGAAAAATCATCAGTGTAATCGTACGCGGCCACGACATATCATCGAGAGAACCAGCAAGCCAGGATGCTGCCGTCTGCGCCTGAGTCAGTGATGCCCGAACTACTAACAGCGAGTTGAACGCCGCAAGAGTCGATCCTACACCAATACCCACAAGCACTAGGCGGAACCCGCGTAAACCTGTATGTCGAGTCAGTAACCACACCGTAATGGATGTTGCGATACCGCCAATGAGGGCACCGATAGCAACTTCTACCGGGCCAGAGTCGAAGACGATAATCTGCAGGAGTGCACCAGTTGCAGCACCGTGTGTAAAGCCGATAATATCCGGTGAGCCCAGCGGATTACCTGAGATTACCTGGAACAGCGCCCCTGAAAGCCCCAGAGCTGCGCCCACAAGCAGAGCTGCCACGATGCGCGCCTCACGCTTCTGCACTAAGACCACTGTGATGCGTTTACCCCGCCCAACGAGAGCATTGATGACATCCATCGTCGTCACCTTGTATTCGCCCTGTTGCAGCCCCCACAGGCTTAGTGCCACAATGAGAGCGATCAGCACAATGTTAAGCACAATAACCCGCCAAGGAACCTGCGCCTGAATGAGTCCGCGTGAGTTAAGAACGAGCCTGCCAGCCAAGTCGTGACCGCGCCGTGCGCTTCGAGGGCGCGAAATTTCCTGTTTTTGAGTCTTGAGGTTCGCCGCCCTAGTCTGTGTATCTGTCATCAGAGAGCCTCCACCTTACGACGAGTCATCAGGAATAGGAAGAGGGGTGCCCCTGCAAGGGTAGCGATAATTCCTACCTGAGTTTCCTGCGGGTGCTCCGGGGTCGCCATAATAACACGGGCTAAGACATCCGACATGAGTAGCCAGACAGGACCTAGAAGTGCGGAGCCGTAGTTAACCCAGCGCACATCATTGCCCATTATGGCACGCACTACGAAGGGAACTGCCAAACCGACGAAGGAGATTGGTCCGATGGCAGCGGTTGCCGCACCTGCAAGAAGCGTTACGGCAAGAAGTGTGAGGTTTTGGGTTCGATATACCCGTACGCCTAGGGAGATAGCGGCTTCTTCACCCATACTTAGCGCGTTGATCGAGGGTGCTACAAAAAACGCTACAAGCAGACCCACAAGGATTACGGGGGCAACGGCCTGTGCAACTGATATATCGCGCCCTTCTAAAGACCCAGTAACCCACACACGAAATTCGTCAAAAGCATCTTGGTTCGAGAGCATAAGTCCCTGTGCTACAGCGGCAAGGGCGGCAGAGATAGCCACACCGGCGAGAGCTAATTTAACAATTGAGCCGTCTCGACCACGCCCGAGGGTATAGACGACAGTGGCGGCTATAGCGCCCCCAACAGCGGCGGCAATCATATATTGCCAGATACCGAGAACACCAAAAAGTACAACAGTGAGGATGACTGCAACGGCGGCACCGGCGTTGACACCCATCAGACCGGGTTCGGCGAGTGGGTTACGGGTGAGTGATTGCATGAGTGATCCGGCAACTGCGAGGGCCGCCCCGCAGGCTATCCCGATGAGTGTCCGCGGAATGCGCTGCTCAAAGATAATGGCATGACTTTCGGGGGTTGATTGCCCCGCTAAGGTTTCTACGATGCTGTCGGGGGAGAGTGATTTTAGCCCAATAGTTAGCGAGGCAAGAATACTCACGCCGAGCAGAACCGCAAAAATAATAAGCCAGGTTATTCGTCGGCCGTTTTTTTCGTTGCGCCCACTTTTCATGGTTCGTGAGGCTCCTGTGCGTTCCAAGGTTACGCTCAACGAGACTCCTTTATTATATGTGGTCTAAGATACAGTGCTATCAACAACGCTACCGTAAAGATAGCTAAGACTGCCTTATCTCGATACCGTGTCTTGATCCCTATGGCGTTAGGGTACCTTTGGTTCTTCTCCTGAGCAAGAGTGCCAAACGCGCGCCACAAAGGAACGTTACCTCCCCTGCGGCGCGCGCTTATCACCATTATCTATGGACGCTTCCGAATAATCAGTACAGCAATAGCACCGATAATAGCAACGCCAAGCACAGATACGCCCAGCCACGGGAATTCCTGCCCGTACGTTACCGTTGTGTTGCTGGTTTTATGGCTATCTGCCTGTGTCTTTGCGGAGCTAGAGGCCGACGCGCTGCTCTTCGCACTGCTGGATGCAGAGGCGCTGGCGGTCTTCTTCTGCTCGCTCTTGTTAACGTTCTGGTCGTTTTTCTGATCGGAGGAATCTTTATTCCCGCCCTCGTCAGCCTCAGCGTTCAAGCGATCATACTCTTCTTTAGAGATAGGGTTGCCATCAGCATCAAGATAGACGGTCTCTTGCTCAGATGAACCACCGTTCTGTGCCGAGTTACCGCCGTTACCTTCGGAACCATTATTACCCGAACCGTCAGATCCGGCGTTATTGTCGGACGAAGAATCGGAGCCGCCCTTAGAGGACCCTCCGTTATTTGACGAGCCGCCATTATTGCCGCCCCCGTTATCGGGTTCTCCAACGGTAAATACAGGGCTCTTATTGGTATACCGCCCTCCCGTATTACCTTTATTACGACCGTTGGCGTCTTTACCTCCGCCTCCTCCCGTTGCAAGGAAGCGAAGCGTATGGTCGCCGGAGCCTGCGTTAGAGAGCACAAATGAACCGTTTAGGTTCCCCTTGCTATCCGTTGTTTGCCTATGCACGACGCCGTCATCATCTAGTTTGACGGTAACCTGCGTGTTTTCAGGGAAACCTGTCAAAGTGAAGTTAACTACGCCTCCGGGAGTCACATGAGGACTTACAGTTGAGCTGGTTCCTGGGGTATTCTCTGATGCTCCTCCAGGCGGGATCGCATTCGCAGCTCCCATCCCCAGGCCAAGACTAAGGGATATTGCCGCGCAGGCAGTGAGCGCCTTTGATACTGTCTTTGTGGTTCGCATGAGTTTCCTCTTCTGTGCGACTAGTGGTAGTTTATGCCGGTTCCCTCCCCTACCGACGGTGTGGGAGGGAACCTTAACGTTTGAGATATTGTGTATGTTTCCTCAGGTGTGAAAGGTAATTAAGCCCTCTTACGGAAAGTTAGTGCAAGCACCAAAATAATTAGGCCCGCGATAGAGAGCAACACGTTATTTGCATTGTTCGCAAACCAGCGCGAGAAGCCGCTAAGCTCAGCGCCAATGATATTGGGGGCACTATTGCTGTCGGACTGTGTTGCTGCGGTAGTTGCATTGCCCTGGGTACCGTTTTTACCGGGCGCGGCCTTGGCCGTGTGAGTTTTCTTGGGTGCGCTCTTGGCGTGGGCACCGTTGTTACTACCGTTCTTCGCGGCAGCTTTAGCGCGTGCCTGCACACGGTTAATGAGCGTATCGTTTTCCAGTTCAGCAGCAGCCCCAAGAGAAGCCTGCTTCGTAATGCTGCCTTGACGGGCTGCATAGTTGATTCCGGAGCTCTGGGTGGGAATAGGTGCCACAGAGCCATATCCTGATCCGTTGTTACCCGACCCGGCACCATAGCCGCCTGCGCTGTAGCTTGAACCATTGTTAGAGGCATGATTACTACTTACAGGGGCTAGCGTGGAGCCGTCAGCGCCAGCAATCGTAACGGACAACGTCACCGAATGCTGCTCGTCGCCCTTCTGCAAACTACCGCTCAGGAACGTGATATCGTGAACGGTGCCCACTCCCCATTTATCACTATTTGGGAACGGCAAAGTATAGGTAAACTTGCCATCAGCATCAGCCTGAATAATGGCCACAACACCACGAGACGCATAGTCTTTACCGTTATAGTTCACGGCACGGTCAAGTTTAATGTCACCGCTATCGTATTTAACGGCGATAACGCTATAGGGGCTCCAGCCATAACCGTTAACGACGATTCCCTGACCGTGGGTCACAGTCTTAGGACCGGTTACGGTAGCATCACCGTCGGACACAGTCTGAGTCTCAACGACAGGAGCAGCAGGTGCAGTAGGTGTAGGTGCAGGTGCGTTATTTTGTGCACCCTGTTTCGCAGTACCGCCCTGATTACCTGCTGGGCTAGGCTGAGCGCCGGTGTTACCGTCTTTCTGCTGATCCTGTGCAGGAGGTTCGGTAGGCTGAGGCTCTAGTTTCTTGGTGTCATCAACATGAGGGTTACCTGGCTGCTGACCGTTATCCTTTGGATCCTCGGCGGTAGCAGGAGCATCACCTACAGTCACGTTGAGAGTCGCCGAATGCTTCGCAGCGTTGCCCTTTTGCAAACTGCCGCTCAGGAAGTTAATCTCGTGCTGTGAACCGTCCGTCCACTTCTCAAACCCGGTTGAATTCTCAGCGTTCGGGAACGGCAGCTTTGCGGTGAATGTACCATCAGATTTAGCTTCAACGACGGCTACAACACCGCGTCCAGCCCAATCCTTACCGTCATACGTTACGGGATTCGTAGACTTGACTTCACCGCCGTCGTACTTCACGGCGATCACAGAACCGGTACCGTCGGCATTCTTCCAGCCGGTACCGCTAACCTCGATTTCCCGACCATTTTTCGCGTATTTCACACCGGTCACGGTAACGCCTTCGGACTCAACAGTCTGCGAGTTTTCAAAAGCGGCAGGAGCAGGAGCTTTGTCTGCTGGCTGAGGATCTGGCTTCTCTTCTGCCTTAGGCTGCTGCTCTGCTTCGTTCTTAGCAGAGTCGTCAGCTTTGGGCTGTACCGGAGTTTCCTCAGCTTTAGGAGCTTCTTCTGCCTTCGGAGTTTCAGCAGGAGTCTCATTCTTAGCTGCCTCATCAGTCTGAGGCTGCTGTGCAGGCGTTTCTTCAGCCTTTGGAGCTTCTACAGGAACCTCGTTCTTGGGGGTTTCTTTCACCTGAGGCTGCTCAGGAGTCTCCACCTTTGGAGTCTCTTCCGCTTTCGGGGCTTCGGCTGCCGGAGCTTCTTCGCCCACGGTTACCGTGTGAGTTGCTGAGTGCTTTTGATCGCCATCCTGCAGGCTGCCGCTCAGGAAGTTAATCTCGTGTTCTGAACCGATGGTCCAGTTAGCTTCGGTGGGGAACGGGATGGTTGTGTTGAAGTTACCTTTCTCGTCTGCGTGAATAACCGCTACAACACCCTTTGCTGAAAGATCCTTGCCGTCATGCTCCACTGGACGTGTGGGTTTAACCTCACCACCATCATATTTCACAGCAATGACGGCGTTGGCACCCCACCCCGAGCCACTAATCTTAAGGCCCTGACCGTTCTTAATAATCGTGGAGCCTGCAACGGTCGCAGTATCGTTTGCTTTCGCGGCGGGTTGTTCTACCTTACCTTGAGGCATTCTCTCGTTGCCTTCACCCGGAACCTTCACAGCAGGATCCTGTGCCTGCTCGTTATTACCGGCTTGGGCGGGGGTAGCGTCCGGAGTTTGACCCGGATCTTCAACAGCGGTTGCGGGGGTTGTTACGCCGGGTGCAAGCAAAGCACCCGCAAGCGCTACCACGGCACTGTAGCGGGCGGCATGATGTGCGTGCTGTGTCATCGTTATGTTCCGTTTCGTGTATAAGGTTTTCAAGCTCTTTCAAGACAGCCCCAGGGGCATGTTGCTGTCTTTCAAAAGCATTTTGTGTATCTTCAGCGTATTCGTCGTTGAGTATTCAAGAGCCTAGATGCGGCACCTCCTCAAGCGAGGTGCCGCGTCTAAAATCTAATCCTACTGTCCCTGATTGTTGTTTTGATTTTCAAGTAGTTTGCTGCGAACATCCGCAACAATACCGTTCATCAACAGGGGACCACCGGTCGAGGTCCATTTAGAACCCTCAACCGTAATAATATGTTCGTTCTGGTAGGCTTTCAAATTCGTGAAGCCAGATGTGGCCTCTGCCTTCTTCAAAACTTCTGATGCACCATTAGCGCTAGCATCACCTTGAACATTCGGGTTCTTCTGGCTCGCGCCGCCCAAAGTACCGATAAACATGTAGTCGGCGTCAATATCCGAGAGGTTCTCCAAAGAGACCGGCTCTGAGTGACCCTGCCCTTCACGATCCTGTGCCGGGGGACGCTGCAGCCCCAAATCTGAAAGCACCTGACCGGCTGGGAGTTCCTTCAAGATCAGTGCAGGACCGTTACCCGCCCAACGCACGATCGAGAAGGTCTTATCACCATACAGAGGTTCTAGCTCCTTCTTGAGCTGCTCAGTAAGTTTTTCGTAGTCTTCCTCAACCTTCTTACCCTGGTCTACCAGGTTAAGAGCATCCGCTACCCGCTCAAAGTTGATAGTCCAATCGCCGCCAGCGTATCCGGTGTACACCACGGGAGCAATATCCTGCAGAGTCTTGTATGCCTCTGAACGTTTATCCACGCCTGTGGAATCAGCCAGAATAAGGTCGGGCGTGAGGGAGGCAACCTTATCGTAGTTAACCTCAGACACAGAACCGACAAGTGTAACGTCGTCTCCTACCTTATCTTTGAGGTAGTTAGGCACAGTCTGCTGACCGCGACCAGAAATAGCGCCTACAGGCTTAACGCCAAGTGCGAGTACCGCATCCAAAGTAGGTTCTGAGAGAACTACAACGCGCTGCGGTTTAGTAGGTACCGTAATTTCTTCCTCATCTACATTCTTAACAACGCGAGTCTCACTTTCGGGAGATTCCGAAGAGTCAGAAGTCGTAGATTCCTGGCTGCATGCTGCAAGTGTGAATGCAGTGCCTGAAGCAAGCGCCATACCTAGAAAGTTACGGCGATTTACCATGAATTGAGCTAGTGACGCTGGGTGTTCAAAAGACATATTTCTCCTAAGACAAATAAACTCTACCTAACCTTACCGTCATATATGCCCTACTTCAAGGAAAAACTCTCATGGTTAACGTTAAGAATCGTCAATCTTTTTACCGATATGTGGTTTTTTCATTGGAAATACAGGTTTTTATAGTCATTACATAAAGCTATAAAGACGTTATGTCATCAAAAATATTTCACGCTTTAACCGTTTACAGCGTCACAATACGCGCACAATGCACTCAAATTTTTAAGAACAACTGCATCCATCAGAGAGATTTATCCCGGTGTGAGGATGTGACCTCCACATCTTTCGTGCACTCTCCCCTAGAGAACGCAAAGCAGCAATCGCGGTCTGCGGATCTTCTGCCCCATACACCGAGCTGCCTGCAACGAAACAGTCCGCTCCGGCTTCCGCAGCCCGCACAATCGTTTCCTCCGTAATCCCGCCATCAACCTGAAGCCGCACCGGGATACCGGACCCTTCAAGCGCCGATGCGGCACGACGGATTTTAGGCAAAGTGACATCAAGGAATTTCTGCCCGCCGAAGCCTGGTTCCACCGTCATAATCAGGAGCATATCTATTTCTGTGAGTAGATCGAGGTATGGTTCTACGGCAGTTGCCGGGCGTAATGCCAACCCAGCTTTTGCCCCGGATTCTCGCAGAGTACGCGCCAGCTTAATAGGTGCGGTAGCCGCCTCCGCGTGAAAAGTTACCGATTCGCTGCCCATATCGGCATACTGAGGAGCCCAACGATCAGGATCATCAATCATCAAGTGCACGTCAAAGGGGACGGGCGAAACTTCGCGCAGACGCTTGACAACCGGAGGTCCCCACGTCAGATTCGGTACAAAATGGTTATCCATCACGTCAATATGTGCCGCATCCGCAGTCGAAATGCGTTCCAACTCGTGCTGTAAATTTGCAAAGTCGGCAGAGAGTATAGACGGATTAATAGCAACAGACATGAGAAAACCTCCTCAACATGACATACGGATGTTCGGATAACAATAATCGCCGCACTAAAAATACGGGTTGCATCACGCGATTCTAATTCTTACGGAAAAGTGCAAGGAACATAGCATCAGTACCATGAGTATGCGGCCACAACTGTGCAGTCGTTGATGCTTCATCCAGAATATCTTCCTGACGAACTGAGGAGGATTTTTTAAGGCGCACCTGTGGACGATACCCGGGAGCCTTATCGCCCGCAAGAGCGCTTTGTCCATCAGCACTCAGCAGGGCAACGCTTTGAAGTATCGACTGTGTATCCAGCAGACGCACTTTTCCAGTCTCCAGTATCTCCGCAACAATATTTTGAGTCTCGGCAGCATGCGGTGAGCAGGTTACGTACGCGATCACACCGCCAGGCCGCGTAACTTCACACGCAGCCTCCAGAAGCTGACGCTGCAGAGGAAGCAAATCGGCAATATCACGCGGGGATTTACGCCAGCGTGCCTCCGGACGCCTGCGAAGGGCACCTAGCCCCGAGCAGGGAACATCAACCAGCACACGGTCAAATTTCTGTTCCGGCTTGATGCCCTCGGGTAACCGCTCAGCATTTTGTGCAAGCGTTTGGGAGATCTCACGCCCGTCCCCGGTGAGAACAACATACTCATTGTGAGAAAGCGGCCTTAAAGATTGTGAAACCAGTTTTGCACGATGCGCTGCCGACTCATTCGCCACCACCCGAGCACCACGCTGTGCGCCCAAAGCCGCCAACAGTGCAGCCTTACCGCCCGGACCGGCGCACAGGTCAAGCCACGCAGAGTCTTGCCCTTCAAGAGGAGCTGCAGCAAGCGCGCGAGTAACCAGCTGCGAACCTACATCCTGTGCACGCACAGTACCCTCGCGAACACTTTCCAACCTGCCCAAATCGCCAGCAGAATATAAAGCGGAGTCCTCCACCAGTTCGCCCTCTACCGCACCTTTCTCGAAGGCTTCCTGCAAGTCGCCTATTCCGGGAAGTGCTATAAGATTTACCACAGGTGCCTGGTTATCGGCCTCAAGAAGATCCTGGATTTCAGCCGGAGACCTGCCATGAGCTGCAAGCGCTTGACGCATGGAACGCACAATCCAGGTCGGATGCGATTTAGCGAGTGCAAGTTTTTCGGTATCGTCCTTGGCACCAGTCTCCAGACGGGCGTACCATTCCTCACGGCTACGCTCGCTGACGCGACGCAGCACCGCATTCACAAAGTTCGCGGGACCGCCGCCGATCTGTGCGCGGGCTAATGCGACACTTTGGTTAAGAGCTGCATGGGCGGGCACGCGCATACTCAAAAGCTGATGAACGCCCATACGCAGTACAACCAACGTGGTTGTACCGATTTTCTCCAGCGGACGATCCGCGCAATGCGCCAAAATAGCGTCGTAGGTGCCTTGGCTACGCAGGGTTCCGTAGGTGAGTTCGGTGGCAAAGCCCGCATCCCGATGATCAAGATGATGGGCACGAATCGTGCCGGGCAACACGAGATTTGCGTAGGAGTCGTTTTGTGCTACCGCGTTGAGAACCTCAAATGCGACGAGGCGCGCGGGATCCGCCGAGCGTGAGCGCTGCGAGGGCGCAGTCGCAGAGAACTCGCGGGATGAAAGCTTCTTACGGTTGCGCTCATGTCCGCTCTTATTACGTTTGGAAGCACCGCCTCCGCCATGTTTCATGCCATCATGGGAGCGCTGGGCGCGTTCGTTTCGGCGTTGTTCGCTGGTCTTACCATCAAATCGTTTCGATGATGCCCCGCGATTTCGCGGATTCCTTGAACCGTTCTTTTCGTTATTACGTCGCTCCGTCATGAGAGCACTACCTTTCCTTCGGCGAGGCCGCTACCGAGACCGCGTGCCCAGGCGAGCGCGTCCATCATTTTTTTACCGGCAGGTTGTACACGTACCAGTTCTAAAGCGCCATCCGCCGTACCCACATAGAGTTTTTTACCACGAAGTTCAAGCTGTCCAGGAGCCAGAGTACCGGCCTGATCGCTCAGACGCACACCGCCGATCTTGAGTCGGTTCCCCGAAAATTCACACCAGGCGCCGGGTTCCGGGGTTACTGCGCGAACTTGAGCAAGAATTTTGTGGGCGCTTTGGGCGAAATCTATGCGCGCATCGGCGTTGGTCACCTTTGCCGCGTAACTGACGGATTCGTCCTCGCGCTGCGCGGTTCCGTGCTCGCCTGCCTCAAGCCGTACAAAGGTATTCGCCAACAGCTCTCCCCCGCTTTGCGCCAAACGTGTGAGAATGCTCCCGGCAGTATCGTCTTCCGTCACCAGCGTAGATTCTTCTTCGAAGACCGCGCCAGTATCCAACCCGGCTTCTAGAAGGAAGGTATTCGAGAAAATCTCGCTTTCTCCCGCCATGAGGGCACGCTGCACGGGTGCGGCCCCTCGCCACGCAGGCAGCTTCGAAAAGTGCAGATTAACCCAGCCGTAGGGAAGCATGTCTAGTGCTTGCTGGGGCAGAATTGCACCATATGCGACCACGGCAGCAGCTTCGGCTCCCAGAGGGGCTATCTGCTGTTGGGTCTCCGGCAACCACCGGTTCGCTTTAACGATAGGCAGCCCGAGCTCTTCAGCGCGTTGTGCTACGGGTGAGGGGGTCAGGATGCGCTTTCGACCTACCGGCGCATCCTCGCGCGTGAGCACTCCAACAACCTGAACCCGGGGGGACTGGACAAGCGTATCGAGAGGATACACGGCGATCTCGGGGGTTCCCGCGTAAAGAATTTTGAGGGTCATTGGTGCCTCTCCTTAAACCTAGTGGAGTACGGTACATCTATGCGCTGAAGCTGCCTAGGGAAGCACCGAAGCTGCCGCCAACCCGCATTGCTCGTTCGGCAGAGGTCTGCGCGGTCACCTGGTTGTAGTCTACGGCTCGGATGGCGCGCATAACCCGTTTACGATCTTCGCCGATAAGGCGGTCAATAA
>ERZ772799.413-NODE-413-length-16342-cov-3.640695_pt1 | contig 16342 bp, 15 predicted proteins | sample MGYA00511345_ERZ772799 | MGnify/ENA primary metagenome ERZ772799 (study PRJEB29015, sample SAMEA2738037) | human oral metagenome | biome: human oral; feature: human-associated habitat; material: saliva | place: China | collected 2238 ... | reverse complement strand
ACACGCGCAAGAGGTTTCGACACGGCCTGCTCGCTGACGCTCACAGGCCGGCTCAACCAACTTCAAATGGGCAAAACCGGTTGGGCCGGGCCGTAGAGCGAGCGGCCCGGCCCGGTCATTTTTCCCGGTGCTCAACCCGACCCAAAAATCTGATATCATTTTGACATCACGAAGAAGGAGTCGACATGACCACCAACGTTCCACTTCCCTCCACTCCGGATGTCGACGTGCAGGAGCGCCGCGCCTGGACCATGCCCGGGCCCATCGGCCTGCTGGGAATCGTCGTGGCCGTCGGGTTGATCGCCCTCGGGATTCACCAGACCCAGGCCGAGAACCTGCCCCTGGGGCCGATCCTCATCGGGGTCGGAGCAGTGCTGCTGGCCGTCCTCGCCTCCGGCCTGTGCATCCTCAGCCCCGGCGAGGCGAAGGTGCTGGAGTTCCTCGGTTCCTACATCGGCACCGTCCGTAAACCCGGCCTGTGGTTCGTGGTCCCGTTCGTCGTCCAGAAGAAGGTCTCGGTGAAGGTCCACAACTTCGAGACCCACGAGTTGAAGGTCAACGACGCCGACGGCAACCCGATCAACATCGCCGCCATCGTCGTGTGGCAGGTGGCCGACACCGCCCAGGCCAAGTACGCCGTCGAGGACCACATTGACTTCGTGCGCGTCCAGTCCGAGGCGGCGCTGCGTCACATCGCGATGAGCCACCCCTACGACAACCAGGACACCGAGATCACGCTGCGCGGCGACACCGAGGTGATCGCCCAGGAGATGGCCAACGAGGTCGCCGAGCGGATCGCACTGGCCGGCCTGCGAGTCGTCGAGACCCGGATCTCGTCGCTGGCCTACGCCTCCGAGATCGCCCAGGCGATGCTCCAGCGGCAGCAGGCCGCGGCCATCATCGCGGCCCGCGAGAAGATCGTCGAGGGCGCGGTCACCATGGTCCAGGACGCGCTCAACCAGCTGGAAGCCGCCGACGTCGTGGTCCTGGACGACGAGCGCCGCGCCGCCATGGTCTCCAACCTGCTGGTCGTGCTATGCGGCGACTCGCGGGCCACACCCATAGTCAACGCAGGATCGCTGTATCAGTGACCCCCACATCACCGGACCGGCCGGAGCGCAAACAGCTACTGCTCCGGCTCGACCCATCTGTGCACTCGGCCCTGTCGCGCTGGGCCGCCGACGACCTGAGGTCGGTCAACGCACAGATCGAATACCTCCTCCGCGACGCCCTGAAACGCGCCGGCCGCCTTCCCACTGAGGCCGCACCCATACGCCGTCCAGGCCGCCCCCCAAAGTCGGGGTAGCGACCTCACCGGGCATTCACTGCCAGGCCGGTGCCGGCTCAGGGGGTCGTCAGCTGGCACTCGGCCACCGCAACCGCGAGTTGCACCCGGTTCCTGACCTGGAACTTCTCCAGCAGGGCCGAGACGTGGGTTTTGACCGTCGCCGACCCGATCCCCAGCCGGTCCGCGATCTCTCCGTTCACCAGGCCCTCCGCCACCAGGACCGCGACCTCACGTTCCCGCGTCGTCAAGGTGTCCGGGACCCGTCGCGACGGGGCGGCCATGGCGGTGGTCGCCACCAGCTGGTCCAGCACCGCCGCGGAGAACGGACGCTCGCCGTCAGCAGCGTCGTGGACGGCCTTCAGGATCTGCTCCGAGGAGCTGTCCTTGAGGAGGAAACCGACCGCACCCGCCCGCAGGGCCGCGGACACGAGACGGTCGGTGTCGAAGGCCGTCAGCACCAAGACCCTCACGTCGGGCGCGAGCTCGCTGATCCGCTCGCTGGCCCACACCCCGTCGCGGCCGGGCATGTGGAGGTCGAGCAGCATGATGTCGGGGCGGAGGCGGCGGGCCGCGTCGAGGGCTCCCTGCCCATCGGCGGCCTCGCCCAGGACGGTCACGTCCGGGTCGCCCTCCAGGATCAGGCGCAGCGCGGAGCGAACGAGGGGCTGGTCGTCGGCGATGACGACGCGGATGCGGTCAGTCATGGGCGAACTCCCTCCTGGCGGGAAGCTCCGCGCGGAGCGTGAACCGCCCCGCATCGCTGCCGAACAGCAGCTGGCCACCCAGTAGCCGCATCCGCTCCCGCAGGCCAGGCAGGCCCAGGCCCTGACCAGGCCGCGGACGGGTGCGTCGGGCGGATGGGTTGACGCAGTCGACCACCAGCGTCGTTCCAGTCACGGTGAAGCTGAGCCCCGCCGACCCTCCAGAACCGTGCCGGCGAGCGTTGCTGAGCGCCTCCTCGACGGTGCGAAGAACCGCGTGACGACTGGCGACATCAGCCTCGTCGAACGCCCGCGCCCATCCTTGGCCGACATTGAGGTGGACGTCCAGCCCGGCGTCGCGCTGCCGCTGGACGGCGCGGGTGATGTCCTCCCAGGTGACGACGGCATGGTCACCAGAGCCGTCGTCGTGGAGCACGTGGAGGATCTGACGCAACTCGCGGCCAGCCTCGGCGACCATGGTCCGGACGGTGTCGGCGGTATCGGCGACCTGCTCGGCGTCGAGGTCGCGGCGGCTACCCAGGGCGGCGGCGTGGAGGGAGATGAGCGACAGGCGTTGGGCCAGGGAGTCGTGCATCTCACGCGAGAGGTGGGCCCGCTCCTGGGAACGCGCCTGCGCGACGCGGGCTTCCGCCAGCTCCTGCTGGCCCGTGAGCAGGACGCCGAGCAACACCCCGGTGACGTTGTACACGACAGACGTCAGCAGGTTTTGCAGCGCTGTATGCCAATCCGTCCACCACTGGGGGGACTGGCTCACAACCAGTCCGAGCAGCGTCCCCGCGGCATGCACCCCGAGCGCGATGGGCAGAGCCCACAGCTTCGAGCGCATCCCGAGGAGCACCCCCGCCATGAACCCCGCCGGGAAGAACCCACCTGGAGACAGCACGCTGAGGAGCAGGCAGACCGCGGACAGCACCAGGCCACGCCGCCGGAAAGCGGGTAGCAGCAGGAACTGCGCAATGACCGGGGCGGCCACATATACCCAGAGCAACAGAGTCTGCCACCATGCCTGTTCAACGTGAGGGATTCGAAGGCCCACATCGGACGAGAACGGTATGGAAGACATGAAGGCCGCGGTCAGGGCCGCAGTGCAACCCCAGAGCATCCACAGGATGCGCTGCGTCGGGTCGGGGATGCTCACCGACCGGACTCTACCCGTTGTCTCAGGCCGCGCCTCCGCCGGTTGGGGGAGGTGGCCTCCCCCAGATGCCCGGCGCGCCCGAGGCGGGAGTTGTTTAGTGTCCGGGGGCGGTTGAAGGAGGTTCTTATGTTGGATTCTGTCGGCTCGGTTCGTGGTGCTCGTGGTTCGGGCGGACGGGGTCCTGCGCTGCTCGCGCGGTTGTCGGGGCTGATAGTGGTGCTGCTGATGGCGGCTGCGGTCCTCGGTGGTTGCTCGTCCGCGCCCTTGCGGCCAAGCCCGCAGGTGTCGCAGCCCGAGGAGAGGCATGAGCTGACTGAGGATGACGTCAGTGCCTGGCTTGATGGGAAGATCCCCGACGCCCTCAATCGGGGGGATCTTCCCGGAGCGGTGGTCACCGTCGTCCACAATGGTCGGATCCTGGTGACGAGGGGGTACGGGTATGCGGCTACGGGGGCTGATGGTGAGCCGCAGCGCCTGGTGGATTCCGATACCCTTTTCCGCATCGCATCGGTGTCGAAGCTTGCTACCAGTATTGCGGTGATGCAGTTGGTGGAGCGGGGCGAGCTGGACTTGGATGTTGATATCAGTGCCTATACCGATGTGAAGATCCCGCGTCGTTATCCCGGTGATATCACCTTGCGGAACCTCCTGACGCACACGGCAGGATTCGAGGAGCATGCTGGGAATCCTGCGAAAGAACCAGATCTGGATTCTTATATCCGTCGGGATCCTCCAATGCAGGTTTTTTCTCCCGGTACTACTCCGGCTTACTCCAACTATGGCATGTCCTTGGCCGGTTATATCGTTGAGCGGGTCAGTGGTGAGGTGTTCGAGGACTATGTGCGCGAGCATGTCCTTGAGCCGGCGGGCATGGACTCCTCCACTTTTGAGCAGCCGCTGCCGGAGAGGCTCGCCGGCAGGATGGCCAATGGGTACAAGACCCGTGAAGGCCGGGCTCAACCCTTCGAGGAGATGCCAGATTCTCCGGCAGGTTCTCTGACGGTGTCGGGTGCTGATGCTGGCAGATTCATGCTGGCCATGCTCAACCACTCCCAGGGGAGTGCGCTGCTGGAGGGGGAGACGTGGCGGCAGATGTTCAGTCCTGGGCTCGGTGCTGATCAGCTGGGGACGCTCGCCGAGGGCAAGCAGATGGGGCTCGGATTCTTCAATGAGAATAGAAATGGACATCGGATTGTTGGTCATTCTGGTGGCATGGATTTTTTTCATGCAAATCTTGAGATTTATCCCGAAAATGGATCTGGGTTGTTCGTCGCGGTTAATGGTGAGGGGAAAGATGGGGCTGAAGCTCTGAAAGATGATCTCATGAGCGGTTTTTCCGACCGCTACTATCCCGGTTCCGAGCCTGGTGCAGAAGATAAGCCTTCTGATGACGAATCACGGCAGCACGCGCAGGTGGCGGCCGGAACCTACACGTCGTCCCGGGCGCCGATGACGTCCTTCGCCAGTATCAGGGAGGCCCTCCCTGCGGCGTGGAGCAGAGTTGATGCTCTTGATGACGGCCATCTCCTGCTGCGAGCGGGGGAGTCCGTGGTCGAGTATGAGGAGATCAAGCCGTGGGTATGGCGGCAGCTCGGGGGATCGCGGACCCTGGCCGTTCAGGTAGAGGGCGGCAGGGTGGTGCGCATCGGCGATATACCTGCCTTCTCGTTGCTGCCGATCACTGTGGCCCAGCGGGCGCTTGTTCCGGTGGTGCTTGGTGCCACTGCGGTACTGGTGCTGTTTGTGCTGGCCTGGCCGGTTGGCGCTGTGCGCCGTTTGATGGCGCGGCGCGGCGGCGCGGGCATCGCTGATGCCGGCCCCTGTTTGTCCTGGTGGGCGCGCTCGGCCAGGCTCGGGGCGGGGCTGACTCTCGCCGCGATCGGCGCCTGGGCAGGTGCGGCGGTATCACTGATGGCTGATCGGACCTCTGTGGGCCCGTTGACGCTTCACGGGATCCAGATCCTGACTCTTGTGGGCCTCCTGGGGATCATCCCGGGCATCGTCGAATCGGTGCGTGTTCTCAGAGCACGATCCGGCGTGCAACGGATCATCACCGCCTTGCTCCTGCCCATCGCATTGGCCGCTGTTGCCTGGATGGCCCTCGCCTTCAACCTCCTCAACCCCGATGTTGGCTTCTAGGAGCAGCGAGGGCTGCTGATCCCCGAAGCCTCAGCGTGGCCGGCTCCCCACCAGGGGGTGGGCCACGCTGTGCATTCCCCTGTTGTCTGTTGACGGCGGGGAAACAGCCTCTGCACATCCGTCACCTGGGGGAGGTCGCCTCCCCCGGATGCCCGGTGCGCCAGGATTCGGGACTGCTTAGCGTCAGTGGTGACGCAAGGAGGTTCAATGTCCACCAACCTGCCCACCGGGCCATCAACCGATTCACCCGCTGAGACCACCACACCCGCGAGCAGGCGCAAAAGCAGAATACGGAACTGGGTGCTTCCCGCTGGGTGGCATCGTCGCGCTCGCCCTCATCGTGGGGGCGGTGCTCGTCGCCATCATCCGCGCGCCGCTACCGAAGTACGACGGCGCGGTCACGCTCGCCGGACCCGGCGACGAGATCACCGTGCGCCGCGACGCGCAGGGCGTCCCCCACATCTACGCCTCCGCCGACCGCGATCTGTTCTTCGCTCAGGGATACGTCCAGGCCCAGGACCGGTTCTTCCAGATGGACGTGCGACGCCACCTGACCGCTGGGCGGCTCTCCGAGCTGGTCGGCGAAGCGGGCAAGGAGTCCGACGTCTCAATCCGCACCATGGGCTGGCGCCGCGTCGCTGAGCAGGAGTGGGAGCTCCTGTCCGATGAGGCGCGCGGCTTCTACGAGGCCTACGCCGAGGGGGTCAACGCCTACCTCAAGGGGAAGGCCCCCTGGCAGGTGGCCAACGAGTACGCGGTGATGGGCCTGAGCCTGCCCGTCGGGGATATCGAACCGTGGAGCGGCATCGACTCGCTGTCCTGGATCAAGGCGATGTCCCGGGGCCTCAGCGGCGCGCATCAGACCGAGGCCTGGCGCATGACGATGCTCTCGAAACTGGGCAGTCCGGCCGCCGTCGAGGAACTGTCGTCGGTTGATGAGAACGCCCGCAGGCCGATCCTGCTCGATGACGGCTCCGGCAACCTCAAGCCCCGCTCCGAGTACCCCATCGCGTCACCACTGCCGATGCCCGAGACGGATGCCGAGGTCGTCGACTGCCCCGGCTCAGCCGATGGCTCCGCGCCGGACGAGGCCGCCCCGAGCCCCGAGCCCTCCACCGAGCAGAGCGCAGCTGCCACAGGGGCGGTAGCAGGTCTGAGCCAGGCATCAGACGCGCTCCAGGAGGCCCAGCAGGCCCTCGACACCGTCCCCGCTGTTCTGGGCGAGGGACCGAACATCGGCTCCAACTCCTTCGTCGTGGCCGGCAGCCACACGGCGTCGGGCAAGCCCATCATCGGCAACGACCCGCACCTGGACATCGACTACCCCTCGGTGTGGTCACAGGTGGGGCTGCACTGCACCGCCCTCGATGACGACTGCACCTTCGACGTCGAAGGCTTCTCCTTCGCAGGGCTGCCGGGCGTCGTCATCGGCCGCAACCCCCAGCTGGCCTGGGCCTTCACAAACCTCAGTGGCGATTCGAGTGACCTGGTGGTTGAGCAGAACGCAGGACCGGACGCCTACCGGCGCGACGGGGCGTGCCTGGCCTACAAGACCCGCACCGAGTCCTTCAAGGTGGCGGGCGGTGAGCCCTTCGAGGTGGAGGTCCGCGAGTCCGTGCACGGCCCCATCGTCTCGGGCCTTTTCGCGCCCGATGAGGATCTCGGGCAGCTGCCCGGCGCCACGGGGGACTTCTCGGTGGCCCTGCAGTGGACGGCCCTGATGCCGAACAGGACGGCTGAGGCGTGGTTCGCGCTCAACCGCGCCACCGACGCAGCCGGAGTGGCCGAGACGGCCACGCTCTTCGCGGACCCGGCGCAGAACATCCTCTTCGCCACAGCCGACGGCGACATCGGCTACCAGGCGCCCGGCAGGTACCCGATTAGACCCATCAAGGCCGCGGCCGATCAGCAGCCCGCCATGGCCCACGGCCCCGACAACCTGGGGGCCGATGGGCGCTGGCCCCGGCCCGGGTGGGACTCCAGCTACGACTGGCAGGGCTTCTACGCACCGCAGGACATGCCCGCAGCGCTCAACCCGCCCGACGGCATCATCACCCCCGCCAACCAGCCGGTAACCCCGCAGGACAGGGGCCCGTACCTCGGTCTTGGAGGCTATGCCCACGGGTACCGCTCGCAGCAGATGTACGACTACCTGGCTGACGCGGCGGCACAGGGCCCGCTCACGTTGGAGCAGGCATCCCAGGTCATGCTGCTCGACCACTCGCCCCAGGCCGACGAACTGGCTCCGGCCCTGACCGATGTGGAACTGAGCTCCCCGAGGCTGGGTGAGCTCCAAAAGGTACTCGCCGCCTGGAATGCCGATGGCGCCCATATGGCCACCGCCTCGCAGGGCGCCGCCATCATGGCGGCCGTCTACGCCCACCTGGCGCACGCCGCCCTCAGCGACGAACTGGGGGACGAGTACTCCACTGATCCCCGGCTGCTGGGCAAGTTGGTCGCGGAGCCGGACAACGCCTTGTGGGATGACACGACCACACCGGAGGTGGAGGACGCCCGGACGATTATCCAGCGTGCCTGGGCGGAGGCCGACGCAGATCTGAGCGCGCAGATGGGCGAGGATCATGGGGCCTGGACCTGGGGTGGCATCCATGTGATGAAACCGACCCACCAGCTGCTCGGCGGCGAGGGCCTGCCCTGGATCGTGCGGAAGTACTTCAACGCATCCCCACAGCCGGTGGGAGGAGCCGGCGACATCCCCAACGCCACATGGTTCAATCCGGTAGTCAAGGATGGCCGAGTGGATTACCAGGTGATCAGCGGCGCCTCGATGCGTATGAGCGTCGATATGGCCGACGTCGACAATGCCCGCTGGGTGATCTCGGCAGGAGCGTCGGGACATCCGTGGTCGTCGCACGTCAACGACCAGTTCGAGGCCTGGGCCGAGGGCCGGATGTTCGACTGGCCGTTCAGCCGCGAGGCTGTCGAGGCGGCCACGACCAACACCCTCAGACTGCTCCCAGCCTGACCAGATCCGGGCGGGGCCTGGGATCCGGCCCGTCCACACGCCGTCCCTGGCGGCAATCGCTAGTCGCCGTCGGAGACGAGCTCGCCCTGCTGGAAGTGGGTCACCAGGCGGGCGGTGTCCTTGAAGTCCTGCTCCACCTCCGGCGCGGGCCGCGAAGCCAGGCTGATCCCGACGGCGACCGCCAGGTTGATGACGAAGCCCGGCAGGATCTCGTAGAGGTCAAAGATGCCGCCGGACAGGCTACCCCAGATCGCGACGGCGATCGCCCCGGCGATCATCCCGGCCAGGGCGCCGCCGGTGGTGAGCCGCCGCCAGTACAGGCTCAGCAGCACCACGGGACCGAAGGTGGCGCCGAACCCCGCCCAGGCGAAGGCCACCAGGTTGAGGATCGTGTCGTTGGCCTCCCACGCCATGGCCGCGGCAACCACGGAGACCAGCATCACCGCTCCCCGGCCCATCCAGATGCCGACGCCACGCCCGGTGTCCTTGCGGAAAACCTTGTACAGGTCCTCGACCAGCGCCGACGACGACACCAGCAGCTGCGACGAGATCGTCGACATGATCGCGGCCCGCGAGAAGATCGTCGAGGGCGCGGTCACCATGGTCCAGGACGCGCTCAACCAGCTGGAAGCCGCCGACGTCGTGGTCCTGGACGACGAGCGCCGCGCCGCCATGGTCTCCAACCTGCTGGTCGTGCTATGCGGCGACTCGCGGGCCACACCCATAGTCAACACGGGATCGCTGTATCAGTGACCCCGAAATCCGCGGATCGGCCGGAGCGCAAACAGCTACTGCTCCGGCTCGACCCATCCGTGCACACGGCCCTGGCACGCTGGGCCTCCGACGACCTGCGATCGGTGAACACACAGATCGAGTACCTGCTCCGAGACGCCCTGAAACGGGCTGGCCGCCTGCCGGGCGACGCCGCCCCCATGCGCCGCCCAGGCCGTCCTCCGAAATCGGAACCCGACTGACACGCCCCTCCCCACACCAGACCTGCTTCCTGGTCGCGCGGGAGTTCATCTGCATAGGATCGAAACAGTCAGAAGAAAGGGGAAGATGTGGAACGCAGGCGAATGGGCAGCAGCGGGGTTTCGGTCTCGGCACTGACACTGGGAACGATGACCTTCGGCGCGGAATCCCCAGCTGAGGAATCCTTGGCGATGCTGGACACCTACGTGGAGGCGGGCGGCAACTTCATCGACACCGCCGACGTCTACGCCGATGGCGTTTCCGAGGAGATCGTCGGCGAGTGGTTCCGCTCCCGACCGCAGGAGATCACCCAGGAGATGGTGCTGGCGACGAAGGGACGTTTCCCCACCTCGGCACTCGGCGGGTCACTCGGGGCGTCGCGGCGACACCTGCGCCGCGCCCTGACCGAGAGCCTGCGCCGTTTGCGGGTCGATCACATCGACCTCTATATCGTGCACTCCTGGGATCCCATCACCCCGGTCGAGGAAACCATGGACTTCCTGGACCAGGCGATTAGCGACGGCCTGATCGGCTACGGAGGCATCTCCAACTACCTGGGATGGCAGATCCAGCGTGCCGTGCGGGCCTGCGACGTGCGGGGGTTGCGCCGCCCCGTCATGCTGCAGCCCTCGTATTCGCTGCTGCGCCGCGAGGCCGAGTGGGAGATGTTGCCCTCGGCTGCCGATGCGGAACTGGGCGTGATGGCGTGGTCACCGCTGGCGGGCGGCTGGCTGACAGGCAAGTACTCCCGGGACGACACCCCGACGGGCGCCACCCGGCTGGGCGAAAACCCGCAGCGCGGCATCGAGGCCTACGACCGGATCGCCCGCGACGAGCGCACGTGGGACATCCTCGACGCCCTCCGGCAGATCGCCGACGACAACGACACCACCCCGGCGAATGTCGCGTTGGCCTGGGTGGTCGCGCAGCCCGGCATCACCACCGCGATCCTGGGCGCCCGGACCGTCGAACAGTTGCGGGCGAACCTGGCCGCGGCGTCGGTCACCCTCGCACCGGACCAGCTGGCGGAGCTGACCTCCGTCTCCACCCCTCAGACGGGTCCGTGGCCGTACGGTCCCGATGGCGTGACCCAGCGGTCGCGAGGCGAGGATGAGGGGTAAGGCCAGGACAAGGCCACAAAGAAAACGCCAATAACCACTCGTCAGTCCCCTGACTCATACCGACGGACGCACTTTCGGTACCTTTACTGCTGCGGTCGTAGACTCATGATGAATCGTGCACCTTCCTCCGGGTATGTATCGGTCGCCAGCCACCGGGAGTTGGAACCACTCTGCCCCGCCATGCCATTGGAAGCACGCATGAGCACGTCCTGTAAAGGGACTCCACTGACGTGGAGAAGAGCCAGTTCTTCACGCAACCCACGACCGGGAATGACAGCAAGCTGTGGAGCTCCAGATCCTGGTCGAAGACCTTCGAACTCGAGGAACAGCGTGACAGCGCACTCCACTAGCCGATCCCAACCATTTTTGAGAAGGGGAACTTGAGAGCGGCTGGGCTCACGCAATCCACTGTATTCAAAAAGTGCAGATTTTCCGGCAGCAAAACCGCCGGCACGCCTCATCTGAATCAGCCACCTGACATGCGGAAGAATCGGCTCATTGAATTCAAGAAAAGGAGTATCGAGAGACTCTTTGACAAACACCGTCCGATGTAGCGTGATCAATTCGGTGCTGATCATGACACCGCGACTCAGCATCGCGCGTGCAGCATTCAAGGTCTCATTTAGAGAATCCTGAGACCACGACATCATGAGATCGGTGAGAGATTGATTCAAGGAGCTACGATTAATGTTGGGAAATCCGCAATACAAATCCCCGTCCATCAAGACTGTAGCTGCTTCCATTGAACCCCGCAGACCCACGCGCAGCCCCATGGACTTGGCATCACGACTCACCATTTGCGCAAAATCTATGTCATCGGACTGCAGAATGACCCATCCACAGCCCTCCCGTTCAATGATTCCGAGAGCCGATGACAGATCGCTTCTGTCGCGAATCCAACGCTGTCGATCAGAAGTTGGCTCTACATCAACCAAGATGGGGCCACCGGCAAAGACCTCAGGAGCAATCGGAACGTCACGCGATATCGCTTGCCATCGCCACATTTCAGCCCAGCTCGCAGCCGGCACCCACACTTCTCCGACCCCTTGGTCTTCAAGCAGCATCAGAATAGCCGACGGGGCACGAAGGATTGAATCCATCACTCCTTCTCGATAGCCTGCAATACCGCATGACATATCAGTCAAAAATGGAACAAAAAATTGCTTCCCATTTTCAGCATGACCCACGGAAGCAACATCCCAGAACGCCTGCCTCGTGGCCGACTGCCCGGAAAACGTCATCGATGACTCTCCTTCCCGTCCTGGTAAAAATTGTCAGCCGTGATTCGAGATGCAGAAACAGCCCGAAAAGCACCGGCATCGGGAGATGAACTAATCGAATCTCCCATCTTTGATCTGCGCGATCTGTTGGAGGTACCACTCCTTGGATTCCAGAACTGCTTCAGCACCAACCACTGGTGGAAGAGGTGAGGAACAAGACCGCCAAGGAACAGCCCACCCATCAGGGCTGTACACCCCAATAGGATTCCAAGCCAACACTTGGCCACCAAGGTTCGCCACCCGAAAGCAACATGGATGCTGGAGAACAACACTGCTTGCACTAAGACCAGCCACCCCGTACTAATGACAGTAATTGTACTTTCCCTCGATATCCACATGCGTTCGAGCATCGCGCCACGAAACAAGAATTCCTCACCAACAGCTGCGCAGATGGACAGCAGAAAGAACCACAAAGGATTCTTCGCTATCGCGGCCACGCCAGACATGCTCTCTTTTCTTCCGGGTAGGGCCAGCGAGCCAGTCAGCGTACCGGAGGATCTGCGGCCACGCAGCATCAATAAGCGGCGCTCGAGCTCATATCCAGACCAAGCGCCTGCCAGACCCAGGAGCGCTGCCGCAAGAGCCAGCCACCAATTTGGCAACCAGCCTTGCTCGGCCCACAGTCCACCAAGCAGAATCCTTCCCAATTCAGACGTGGAAACACCGTCCAACAGGCTGAAACCCAAGCACAGCCCCATCAAGCCGATCATCACCGAGACAGCACTTGGAATAGCCTTGCGCCATCTGGGAATCAACCACGCTAAAGCGAAGCTCACTCCGCCAACGGCGGCCATCATGATGCTCCAAACCACGAGCAACGGGCTCAATATGGCCCACATCTCCATCATTGCTCACCGCCGTGTTGAACGATCGATACGCGCACTATGCGGGCGCGGGCCGATCGGAACAACGCACCCCACGTTGCGATCTCCGCCTGGCGGATATCCCATAAGCCGGTTGATCTTGTCATCATGATACCCTGCTACAGCACAGCAGCTCATCTCATGAGCGGTGCAGGACAGATAGAGATTTTGAAGGGCAGCTCCCACATCCATGAACGAGATTCGGTAGCCGCGAGTCTTGTACTTCCAAGCCACCTTTCGCTGATCGTTACTCAAGACAACGATTACTGGTGCATAGAATATCCAGTCATTCTCAAATGTGGCCTCCACCAACGGCTGACGGTAATCTCCCAACGAAACCAGAACCAGCCTGTGCCCAACTTTGTCGTACCTATAGTACCCCCGCTCCATTCCCGAGACGTTGTTGATGATCACCACGACCTCCACCGGGTCTAGGCCACCTATATTCGGGTAGGGCATCTGGGGCACGTCACGCGTTCCGTAGCCGTCCTCTGTTGCATTACTTAGGAAAGCCATCTGAAGAACGCCGCTCAGCTCCTCCAACTCCATCGGACGCCGCGCATAATCACGCTTGGAACGCCGAGAATCTAGCACCGAAGACAAAGAAATTTCGGGGAAGTCAGAAATACGCGGAAGAGGAATACCCTCTGGATCTGGGAGAGTGAAACGAACCAGCCTCGTCGGCAACTGCATACTGGACGCAGTCTCCTCCGAAAAAAACTCCACCATGGAACGCTCAAAAACCCTGTGTATCACTCTCCGAAGCGCAGGGGCGACGCCAGCATTTTCAAGATCTTGAATCGCACCAACGGTTTCATCAAGAGCATGACGCCCCTCCGGCGACATGGCAGCAATCTCTTCGATGAGGCTTTCGAAAGTTTCACTGCTCAAGGTCGAGTCAGCCATGATTGTCCTCGATTCGCAAGAAAGAAGGTTTCGGAATGTCAACTATCCCCATGACCTGTACACCACGTTCCACACCATCACATCGGGTTGCATCATTGACGAGATGATCAATGAACTGGGTCGCCGGAACGAACTGAAGTGGAGTGGAAAGACCCGCCAATACGGCCCAGAGCTGCCCCAGTAGTACGCCGCATGCCGTGGCTGCCTGTCGAAATGCTCGGTCGCCGCTAAGGTACGAGCTTCTTACGATATTTCCCACAGCGAACACGAAACCATCAGGAAGAGATTCGCGGGCCGAGTAGGGAGGCACGGCCGACAACGCTTGACGGGCCAAATCCTCATTCCACGACCCTTCAAATTGCAGTCCCGACCTGTTCGGGATGACTTTCCAGAGAGCAGAATCAAAAGCGACAAGCAGGTCTGCGCTGAACAGCATGGAAACTACCACTGGATTTCCCGACAATGGCGAAAGCAGGTCCCGAACCCACGCCGGAGCATCATCGAATGGCATGACCCAGCGAGAGGCTTCTTTTATCAACTGGTCATAGCCATCAGCGGCTGTCGTCAGGTAGAAATCAAGGATGGTTTTCACGGATTCCGGATCGGCCAAACGTTCCCAGCTTGCCTTGGTCAAACAAGAATTCAGCTGGTACCTTTCGGCCAAATTACCACGAAGCGAGCCAAGGCGCGCCGTCGTAGCTCCGATCGTATCAGGATCAAGCTCTATCACTTGAGTAGGTGGCACGAGGGTCTGCTCGAGCATTCGGCGCAGCTGATCAGCCGGAATGGACATGCTCAGTTCTCCTTACAAGAAGGGATGGCGGAGGTCAACCCGCATTCCCATATCGACCGGGTTCCTGGGAAGGCGCAGTACCTTATCCCTGATGATTTCCATACGCTCCAAATCGATCCGCATGATGTGATCCTCGAGGAAGCTTCCTTTCCCCCACAGATGCTGGGCTGCGGCCACAGTGGTCCACCCAGCCGCGATGGAGGCAACGAAGGCCGGCAGTGGCGCGGTTTGCTTCACATCCGGGTCGGCCGCTTTGCTATACAGGAATGGGGTGCGCATGACACGAGCGGCTTCATCCATGGTGTCGAGATCATAGTAGTTTACCCCCGAACCTGGAACAAAAGTCGGTCCCACGAGAACCTCAAAGCCATCCACTCGAGTGAGATGCCACGGCGTCTGAGTCGCGCGCGACAATTCGTCGGCATCATAGCAGAGACCAAGATCGATTCCATCCATTGCTGCGATGACGAAATCCGCATCACTGAATGCTTCCTCGGCAGAATTTGTTGACATGACGGGATGAGGAACCAGCTCGGACAATTGGCTTGCAATCGCTTCAGCGACACGACCTTGCCCCAGAAGTGTGATCGCCACATCGTGTTCCACAGGACTCCACTTGAACCCTGTCAACAGGTAGGAGTAGTCAACCTGCTCTGGCCGCAGCAAGACACGGCCACGGGTGAGATGTTCCACAAAATCTTGTCGAGTCTCCTCGTCGATCCCCAGCCTTTCGGCCGCTATATTAACGTTTTGAGCTTCTTTAAAGCTCAAGACAAAATCTGCCAACAAGCCACGCGATTTATCGTCCGAAATTCGGTGCGTATACCGCGATCGGGTCCCAACCTCAACAAACACTTCATTTGAGGTGCTCCGAATCACGTTGACTGACGGGTTGATAACCAACACCGCGCCCCCCATGTTTACGGCGTCGTCACCATTACTACTGGTCGCGGGATTCCGCTCATTAATCATTGTTTACTCCATCGATTTCATCGTTGTCAAATGCAACGCGCCTCTGCTTTGTGCGCACGAAAGCTTTCAAGACCAACGCCCCTAGAAGAAAGATCACGCAAGACACGGATGTGATGATCTGCAAAATGGCCCAGAGCACGTATCCTTGGCTGACCAGACCGATTGCGCTTACGACTGACAGGACCGTAAGGAATACACTTGATACCAAACCAACCCAATGGCGCATAAAGAGCAACACAATAGTTGAGAAAAGCCAACATAGTCCAACCCATAGCTGAGCACCGTCACCGGGCTTCGGAATGAAGCTGTCTTCTTCTGGCCGATAGAAGAATGCGAGCACCACCTGGGGAATCTTCAGCATCAAAGAAATGATTGCTAGTCCCAAAAACGTACGTGCGCGACTCTCAGTTCGCCAAAAAGAACCTGTATACGTCTGATCACGCGAATGAAACTCGGCCACGGCAACAACCTTCCAACTGGCTAAGATCAGGGATAGGGGAGGGGGTCGGTTGGGAAATCTGCCGGTGTCCATGGCGTATCCGAAATTCCCATTCGCTGCCGAAGTTCTCGGTAGCGACGATGTCCGATCAAAGGAATATTTGGAGGAAATGCCGGAGCCAGTTCAGGAACGAATACCTTGCGCAAGCGAATCTTGTGGAAACTCTCCGGCGTCAGAGGGTAAGCGATCGGCGTCAAATTGTATTTCTTGTACAGATCGATCACTCGATCATAGTCATCTGTGAACTCTCCATCCGTGCGGCACTCAGAGAGTTTTATGGTAGGCATGCCAGGATCTCTCAGATACCAGTCCAATCGTTCTTGGTTCTCACGGAAACCATAGTAATCAACCACTTGAATGAAGTTGGTGAAATCATCGAGATCGGCATCGCGCTTGACCGTGAAACGTCTCTTGAATCCCTGGGTCAATTCCCATCTTGGTGCCAATGTTGGGCTGCGAACCATCCGCTCTGCCTGAACGACCTCAGCTAGCGCACTCCGAATGGCATGCTCGATCTCAACACCGACGCCGCCGCCTGAAACATATGAATGTGCATCCAGCCCCGGTTCAACCGCCGATGCCGTCACTACGAAAAACTCTGGCATGTCGAGACGGTGGAGATAGAAACTAATTTTCATCCCAGCGCGTTCAGCAATTTGCATC
>ERZ772799.405-NODE-405-length-16607-cov-8.368294_pt1 | contig 16607 bp, 15 predicted proteins | sample MGYA00511345_ERZ772799 | MGnify/ENA primary metagenome ERZ772799 (study PRJEB29015, sample SAMEA2738037) | human oral metagenome | biome: human oral; feature: human-associated habitat; material: saliva | place: China | collected 2238 ... | reverse complement strand
CTCCGATGACAGCAGAACCGACTCCAACAGAGAACTTTCTAATAGAATATTTTATAACCTTTTCAATATGTTTCTTTTCCATTTTACAATTTCCTAATATAATCTTGTGGGTATTGGGCACGCGCTCCTCCAATAAGCTTGGGACGACTAGCAAGTGCAGTTACATGAGCTTGACCAATCTCTTTCAAAATTGGTCGAATAGGCACCTGAACATGTTTGACATGCATGCCTATAGAAGTGTCACCAATATCTAGACCCGCATCTGCTTTTATAAATTCGACTTCAACTGGATCTTTCATATACCGAAAGGCCGCCAATTGTCCAGAACCTCCGGCATGTAATGTAGGTAGTACACTCACAATTTCGAGATTGTGTTTGATAGCAACCTCTCGTTCCACAACCAAGGCTCGATTGACATGTTCACATCCCTGAACTGCTAGATGGATCCCTTTAGATGATAGGATGTTTAAAATCTTTTCGACAATTAGTTCCCCAATTTCTTGACTGGAGGCTTTTCCAATATGTCCTCCTATCACTTCACTAGAAGAAAGCCCTAAAACGAAGATAGAGCCTTCATGCAGACAAGCTTTAGCTAGTACATCCTCAAGGATTTCCTCTACCTCTCTTTGTATCCTTACTTGGTCCATAGTTCACCTCACTTACATCATTCTATCATACCGTTTTTTCAGCATTATAGCAAGATATGTGATGCAAATAAGATAACTTTCTAAAGCCTATAATGTATGCGTATTTTGACGACAATTTTTATCTCATTTCACCTTAATTCTTAAAGACTTTTCAACTCTAATTATATCTAAAATATATGAGAAAATTAAAAAGCAGAGATCAGTCATTCTCTGCTTCTTTATTCTTATTGTACCTTTTGTAGTCCTTGCACGGCATCATGGTTAATTAAGACTTGGCCATACTCCTGCAATACTGAACGACTTAAATCACTGTCATCAGCATACTCTCTCATTCGGGCTAATAGCCAGGCAGGGTATGGTTTAGGATGATTTTCAATATCTACTAAGATCGTTAAGTAATACTGATTATTCATCTTATAGAGTTCCGATGTTTCCATCTCAAAATTTACTGTCTTTGAGAAAGAGACTACGCTTGTTAAATTGTCAAATTGGAGGATATAGTAGATGTAGGGTTCTTTAGTAGACTCTTCATGGATATCCGAAGCCTCCTCTATATCTTCTTCGCTTTCTTCCTCTTCTTTTTCAACCTGTTCCAAAGACTGAATAGCTTCAATGTCATCTTTTGTTTTCTCTGCTAAAGTTTTTTCCAAAGTTTTCAAAAACTCATCTGGAGACATTTTTGATAATTCTTCCATATCCGGAAGATCTGCCAAATCCTCAAAATCCAAATTTTGGTCAATCTTAGACTTGGTCACAAAGACATCGACTTTGTCAGGTTTAGGAGTCACTCGAAAACTGAGCATCCCTGTATCCAAGAAACTGTCTGGCATCTCTAACTCATCCAAGATAGCATAAAAGAATTCTTCCGTTTTTTCTTGTGGAACAAGAAAATCCGCAATTTCCATTCCCCTATCCATCAAATCTTCTAAAGACATGGTGATTTTTAGTGTGGTATCACTGATTTGTTTCATTTTCATATCTAGTAACCTCATACTTTCAGTTCTATCTATTATACTAGATTTTAAAGATTTTTTCAAAAGATAAAGAAACACCTTTAAAATTAAGCTGGTCTAGCCATATTTTAGAGGTGTTTTTCTTTATTCTAAATACCAGATAACACCTAAGAATTAACTAATTTTTTTCTTCAGTTGTTTCTAATATTGACTCTGGAGCCTGATTTTTTTCAATTACGACAGAAGAGTTTGTCTCGGTATTGGTCTCTTTTGTAACAACCTGAGTTGTTTCAGTGACTTTGTCCTGTTTGTGTTCAACTTTCGTCTCTTTAGTCGTTTCATCAAATTTACTTGTTGTCCAAACTCCTTCTGCATTAACCTTGTAGCCATCAGGTATTGTGCCATTTCTTAGAAGTGAACCATCTGCTTGGAAGTAATACCATTTACCGTCAAGTTGTTTCCAGCCAGTCTGCATCGCCCCATTAGCATCAAAATAGTAAGTTTCATCATTTACTTTATGGATTCCTGTAACCATCTGACCAGTTTCAGTATCAAGGTAGTACCAAAGTCTATTTTCTTTAAGCCAACCTGTCTTCATCGCTCCACTGCTTGTGAAGTAACTATAATGATTATCAAACCATTTCCAACCCGTTTGCATAACTCCACTTGCATTTAGATAATAGCGAGTACCTTCGATTTCTTGGGGACCTGTTTGCATGATACCTTCTTTATCTAAGTAATACCAAGTATCTTTATCCTTGATTCAGCCTGTTTTCATCGCACCAGAACTTGCAAAATAATTCCAATGCCCTTCAATCAAGGCCCAACCTGTTTGCATAACTCACTTATTATCAAAGTAGTAGGTTAATCCATTGATTTCCTTTTTACCAACTATTTGTTTTCCTTCTTCATCAAAGTAGTACCAGTTTGATTCAATTTTTTTCCAACCAGAGCCTGTCCCATCTGTCTCTAAAGCTCCGCTACTTGCAAAAAACATTTTCTTACCATTAAAGACTTGTGAGCCAGTAAGCATTTTCCCATCTTTATCAAATAGGTACTTTTTACCGCCTATTTCAACTAGTTCATTGTATGTTCTTGCACCAGACCATGTGATATAGTACCAAGTCCCATCATGTTTAAACCAACCTGATTCCTGCATACTTCCATCTTTGTTGAGGCAGTACCAGTTTCCATCTATTTTTTCTTTAGAATCTTTCAGATGAAGCCACATATCAGCTTGCATTTGACCTTGTCCATTAAAGAAATAGTAGACCCCATTAATTTTTTCCATCCGATAGCCATTTGATCATCAGATAGACGATATTTCCAATAGCCATCTTCCTTATACCACTTTTCAGATACTATAGGAATATCAGGGAAAGAGTCTGATACATTTGAAAAACCACTATCGCTGATATCAAATACAGTCGCATCCTTGGTTTTACTATAAGCCTTAATAATTTGTATATTTTTTTCTCGGAGCAAATTAGTTGTTGATTGACGATTGATATCTGCCCCACTTGTTTGAACAACTATGCTAGGTGACAAATTTTCAATAAAGTTAACTGTGTTTGAAATTGTGGCATCATAATGATGATTCCATTTCATCATATCTACTTTACCAATTACAGGACCTAATCTATCTTCAGCGCCCTGATCATTATCTAAGTCTCCACCTAGATAGATTTTCTTACCAGCTACATTCACTACTGCAACAATTGAGTTAGAGTTATCATCATAGACTCTTTTTAATTTCCCATCAGGGCCATACTCATTTTTATAATTGTATAGTTAGATATCCATATTACCCAATTTAAAATGACTATCCTGATCAGAGATATCTTGGATAAGAGTTACACCACGTTCTAGAGCTGTTCTCACTGCATTATCATAGTTATAGAGATTATCCCACAATCTCCACTGTGTTGTAATACGTTCGTCTGAATATTTTTTGAGATAAAATCTGTCAACAGGGTAACGTTTTAAAACTTCATCTGCAGTACCAATATGATCGCTATGAACATGGGTTCCTAAAATAAAATCTAATTTTTTAACACCAACTTGTTTTAAATGTCGGAAAAGTCTGTCCTCTATTGTATCTTCATTCGCCCTACTAATTCCCCAGCGATCTGGATAGAGTGGATTACTTCCATCTGGAAAATCATAGTCTTCACCCATATCAATTAAACCAAAATGTCAATTGCTTTCTAAGAGAATAGCATCACTTCCTGACTTTGATTTCAAATTAATAAAATGAATCTTATTACCTCCACCAGTAGAAATAGTATCAGCAAAAACTGGTTTTGAAAAAGATAGTATCACTAAAGTATATAGAAGACAACTATATAATATTAGATTTTTTATCTTTAAATTTTTCATATAAATTATACTTCTCTTTATTTAATTAAATATTCTGTTAAAATTTCTATTTGTAAAAGTTTGAACGATTATTTTTATAAGCCTTTATACTATGGCTATACCATTCCTGCATTTCTTTTGATGGTGGAGTCATGTAATCACCATACATTTTTGTAAGAAAAGTATCATAGTTTTTAGGAATTGGCAACATTCTTCCTTCAAACTCTGTTAAAATTAATTCTTTACAAGTATCTATTGGAAAAACACCTTTCATTCCCTCTTTGTCAACTCCAATAGCTCCTTCATAAGCAGGATTTTCTGTCACACTATCTTTTACTAATTGATCTATTTTCTTATAGAAATATCTCGGATTAACAAGTCTAAGAGGATACCAGGTACACAAGCGAAGAAAATCTTTTAATTTGCTATCTCCGTGAACAGCACGCTCCTTCTTGATGTAGGCAAGCTGTCGCAAGGCAACATATTTATAACTCTTGTCAACGATGCTCAAATCTGAAAATTGATCAATCGGAAAGACATCAATAAACAAACTAGTATCTTGACGTTTATGCTTTACGTTATCTTCGATAACTGTTGATGTATCTAGAATAGCTGCAAAATTATGGAAATACCATGAAGAGGTATCGTAGGAAAGAACTCGATATTTAGGATGTTGATCCTCCTCAATCGCTTTTAATAGACGTTCATAGTCTTTTCTATACAGTGAAATATCGATATCATCATCCCAAGGAATCATTCCCTTATGGCGAACAGCTCCCAACATGGTTCCATAGCTAAGGAAATAAGAAATATTATTTTTTTTACAAATGTCATCAACATAGTCCAAAATACCTAGTTGAATTTCTTTAATTTCATTTTTTTCTAAGTACTGCATTTAATCCTCCAATTTATAGGCTTCAAATTCGTGACTATAAAACTGTTTTTCTTTTGGTGGGAGAGTCATATAATCACCATAATACTGCTTCAAAATAGCATCGTATTGTTTTGGCGCTGGAAGAGTCAGATGTTCAAAAGGAACTTCCACTAAATCTTCAAATATTTCTTTGTCATAGACTTCTTTTTCCTTAAACTTGGAAGGAATAAAAGCGATATATTTGCCCTCTTTTACCCTATACTTTTGAATTTGCTTTTCAATTTGACTCGCAAAATAACGGGGAGAAATAGGACGAAGGATAAACCAGAAGAAGGTACGAATCAAGTCTTTTAGCTTGCTATCTCCATAAACAATATTCTTGTACTTACTGAAGGATAATAACTTAAAGCTCTCCAACTTATAGCAAACATCGATAACTTTAGTATCGTTGAATGAATCCATTGGAAAAATATCAATAAAAATCCCAGAATCATAAGTTTTAGTATTTCGCGTATCCACTATCTTTGTTGTCGAATCTATAACCTTAATAAAATTATTATAGTATTGCTCATCAGTTTCCAAAGCTAAAATCTTATATTTAGATTGTTCTTGAGTAAGTAACTTGATAAAGCGTTCGTAGTTTTCACGTGTCATCGAAAGGTCTATATCATCATCCCAGGGAATAAAACCCTTGTGACGAATAGCTCCAATCAAGGTACCATAATTGATAAAATAATCAATTCCATGCTTCTTACAAAATGAATCAATAAAAGCTAAAATATCAAGTTCAATTTGTTTAGCTTCTTCAATACTTAATTTTCTCATCTAATCCTCCTAAGATTTTTTTATACGTTTTTTGAGCAAGATGACATGACCTAAAAATTCATAGAAAATACTATCCTTTGTCCATACCAGCAGACCAATATAGCAAAGAGCTGATAAGACCATAATGATCAACATATTAATTAAGAAAGGTAGATTGATAACCATTTTTACCGGATAAACAAGATTAACTAAAAAGTAGATTGGAACAAATGTCAGTGCAAAAAGCGAATAACGTACAGTATATTTGAAGATATGTCCTAGATTAATGAGCTTGGTCTTATGAATAAAGATAACGTAAAGTATTAAGAGAAAACTTTCCGATAACATAGTCGTAATCAAATAATACTCTGGTGTAATAATATTATTAAAGTAGAGAAGACTATCAAGGACTAGGTTCAATCCACCAGCAAATAAGGTATAAACTGTAATTCTCTTTTCAAATCCATTTGTAAAAAGAATCTGAGATCCTAAAATAGTTTCTAGAGCAAGAATAATCGTGCGAAAAGCAAAGAGGGATGTTAATATTCCACCACCAATATATTTTTCACTACCATACAAAAGTATTGCATTTGGTCCTAAAATCATCAAACCAAAACTAAGTGGAATGATAAAGAAGTTAAAAATGCGACTTCCTCTATTCACTAAATTTACATATTCTTCTTTTTTCCCGATACCTAGGTAGTAGCTCAAGCGTGGAACACTGACTCCAATAGCACCCGTAACAACACCTGCGATAACCGTTACAATCCGTTGTGCCATTGTATAATAACTGACATTTACATCCACTCCAGTTTTTACTAAAAAGAGACGATCAAGGAAGGTAAATAACATGTTTGCATTGGCAAAGATTAGCATGGCTGTTAAAGGAAGGAAAAGAGGTTTAAATTGTTCAAAAGAAACCTTTACAAACTGGATATCTCTTTTAATCCAAAAATAACTAATAAGATAATTGATTAGAGTTGAAAGACTCATAATCAATGTATAAATAACAATATCATGCTCATTTTTCACAAACAAAAAGATGGATATTAGCATGAGAATGCGAATGAAGGCTGTTTTATAAAATAAAAAACTATAATTTTCAAGTGCTTCATTCACCCATTCGATTGAGAAAATCTGAGCTATGAGTTGAACTCCCATTACTAAAGAGATTTTTTTAATAACCGGATTACTATTAAAGAATAAAGGATATGATAAAAGATAGACAGCACTTGTAATAAGTGTACATGCTACACACAAATAAAAAAGACTTGAAAAGACTTTATTTAATTCCTTCTTATTATCTTTTACATTACTAATAGCTCGAAGTCCGTAGTTATAGACTCCATAGGTTGCAAAAGGCAAGAAAAAAGACAGAATGGTATCAACAGAGTTAAAATAACCATAATCTGTACGATCTAGAACACGCGCAACATAAGTACCTGTTAAAATTGGGAAAATAATATTTAAAACACGAATGCCCATATAAGCCAAGGCATTTAACTTAATACTTTTCATTCAATTTACCTCGTTGATTTATTATATCATAAACTTACCTAAAAAGCCTATTCGACTGAGAATTCTATTTATTACCTGAAGATTGTTCGCAATAAAAAAGGACTTATCAGTCCTCTTTTTAGTTTATTCTCGATTTTTAATTAAAAACGACATTAGAGTGCAAAAGCAATAACACCTAAAACAGAACGGTTTAGATTTCTCACTTCTTGCATACTTTCTTCAAATTTCTTATAGCGAGTGACACCATATTCTTCTACGAATAAAACATTCTCAAATGATAAAAGATCTTTGATATTTTGCAAGTTAACAAATTGAACACCTTCAAGATTCAATTTGTATGCTGCCTGCAATTTATCCAAAATACGATTATCTGAACTTACGATTGCTAATGGTTGACCTTGACACTTGTAACTCAAGAGTTCAGAAAGATTTTCAACAGTAGAAATGGTTGAAACAAAGTCTACTTGATAAGCTGAAAAGTCGCCTGCACGATTAATAGTTGGATTGAAAAGATATACTAGAACATTTGCCATGATAACCAAGAAGACACATAGAATACCGATAATCACTAAGCGCAAAATTAGATTTTTCAAGTTAAAGCCAAGAGCAACTTCTTCATTTGGAGTTAATTCTTTTGAGTTAACTGTTTCAAGTTTTTCAATCTTAACGTCTGTATAGGTAGACTTGAATTTGTCAATCAATGAATCAAACTTGCTTTCAAGGAAATCATTTACTTCCTTGCTTGGAGTTAAAATTTTAACAGTTACACCTGCATCATCAATCAATGGGTTAATCGTTAATTTTTTTGTCCAATAATCACTTGCAGAATTTTTTAATGCTGTTTCTGTGGTATCTAAATCTTTTGCAATTTCTTTCATCTTATCAGAATCAACATCATTGAAAAGAAAGGCACCATTGAGATTACCATCAATTAGTTTTGCATAGAAGTCACTATAGCCACCAACTTGATGATTCAAAATTGTTTTTGATGATGTTTCTGGAGCAGTTATCTTATAGGTGATATAAGTAGAATAACTAGTAGAATCTTTGACTGTATTTTTATTTTTAACAGCTTTTAAAGTAAATGGTACAGCTATGAGAGCAAATAAGGCTAGTAAAGCTAGCAAATTCACTTTACGTTTTTTATAAAGATTTGCGAACAAATCAGCTACAGAATAATGTTCAAACATGTATTTCCCCTTTTTCGATTAAGTGATGATTTTCTTTTGTAAGCATTTTTGCCACGAAAATGATAATAAGAACAATTCCCCAGAATTGCATTGTAAAAAGATTAAAGAAACTTTCTGAGAAGCTACTTCTAGGCATAAAGAATAAATTATTCAAGATTAGCAAAGATAATGCAAATAAGATTGTTCTTGAGCGATATGCCACTTGCAACATAGCTATAAAGAGCATACCAAGTAAGATACTTAGTAGAAATAGTCCCAACATACCATAATCAGTATACAATTCCATGATATAACTACTTCCAATACCATGGCCTCTTAAATATTCTTTATTTAGAACAAGATAAGACAGATTGTGGGCATAACTATTACTGTCAATCGCTAGTTCAATACTATTTGTCGTATGTTCAAATGGTTTAGCACCAAATATGATTCCGATACTTCCTCTTGCAAAATAGTCAACAATCGGACCAAAAGTGAAATTTCGGAAGTCTCTATAAGGAAGACTACTATTGTACAAGAATCCTCTCGCTAAAACTCCAAAACTAGTTCCTTGTTTATAAATGAAATCGAGTAATAAATCAAAAACTCCACTATGGGATACTTGAGCGTTATCACGAACATAGTTTAATGCTCCCATCGCAAGCATGAGAACAGGTGTTCCAAGATAAATAGCCATTTTTTCTTTGAAACCGATCCATTTACCTTTCTCCGTTTGTTCACGCATAAAGTAGTAAACAAAGGCAAAAATCAAACTTAGAATAAAGGGATTTCTGGTACCAATTACTAAGTGAATCAAGTTAGCCGCGATATAGGCAACTAAAACCATTGTCGCATGTGACTTTTTAGGTTTGGTTGCTAAGTAAACACACATGGCATAAACCGTGAAAGTCGATAAGATATAGGTAAAGTAGGGCAATTGACTTTCAAAATTTGCATAATAATTATAATAAGAAGTTTGCAAACGGTATAGCAAGCGCTCAAATAGTCTAAGGAAATAAAATGGATAGGTGAGTAGAAATACACTCAATGAAACGAAGCGTAGTTTTTTTACATAATTAACATTCGATTGTTTTTCCACTCTTACAGGAACTTTGCTTTTTCGAGAAAGATAATAATTCACTATCAATCCCCCTAAAGTCAATCCTAAAATAGATACAATAACAACTAGGAAAGCAAATTGATAAGCAATTGGTTGGTAAGTATCAAGTGCTCCATCTCTGAAATAATCGATGGTGGGTCTGGATACCAAAAATATAAAAATCGTGATAAAAAATATAAAGTGAATCAAATAATATTTGATGTTATTCCAGCAAAGTAGCAGACTGCTAATTAAGAGCAAAAGCAAAGTTGTCAAAAGTCCTACATTGTTACTGGTGAACAAATAACTGATTCCGCTTATTATGGTTACGATATAGCTTAGAATCGTAACCGTTAGCAACATTCGTTTGCCATCAATCATCTCTGCCCTCCTTTTCTAATTAATTTTTTTCGATTGCTCAATATTTTTTAACAACAATATTCTATACAATCTTACATTTACAAAAAGTGCTAAAGCACTAATACGTCTCCCTTTTCTAAAAATGTCATTCTTAAAAATAGCTAAGGCATGTTGCTTCAAATACCTATAAATCCTTGGATAGTCTTTAAACTCTTTGAAATTCTCATCTAGAAGCATCTTATCCAAAATAAAGAAATGTGCATAAGCAAGCCTGAAAAAAGCTACATCTTTCAAGTTTGGATATTCCTTAATAACTTCAGTATAAAATTTTTGATAAATATCAATGTAAGCTAAGTCTTTTTCCGCATATGGTTTAGTGGTAATACTATCTCCTCTATGAAAATAGTAATAGTATGGTTTTGTGTTAACAACATACTTCTTAGCTACCTTGACTAAATCAAAATGATAATAGGCATCTTCATAAATCAAGCCTTTTGGGAAAGTTAACTGTGCCGCAATTTCCTTTTTGATAAGTTTATTACAAATAGTTCCTGGTATTTTCTCACCAATTAAATACTCTTTAAGGAATGTTTCGGTATCACATACAAAATAATCATCCTGGTTTGCAGACTGTGGACTCTCGCTATTGGCATATACATTCATAACACCACAACTGGAAACATCCGCATCTTCTTTCACTAATTGTTGATATAAGCTAGTAATCATTTCAGGATGAATGTAATCATCCGAGTCTATAAAAATAACAAAGTCTCCTTGGGCTTGCTTCAATCCATCATTCCGAGCTTGTGATAAACCTTCGTTTTCCTTGTGATAGAGCAAAACTCTTTCATCTTGCTCAGCAATTTGTTCGCATAAGCGACCGCTTTCATCTGTAGAACCATCATCAACGAGAATGATTTCGAGATTTTGATAGGTTTGTTGCTGAATGGATGCTATTGATTTTTCAAGGTATTGCGCCACATTATAAACAGGAACAATGACACTAATTAATGTAGTTTCCATGCTACTCCTCTAGTAGTTTTTCTACTTGTTCAATTTGTTTAGCAATTGTAAATTGCTGAATAAATTGGTTGGCCTCATTGGCATCAAAGCTTGATACAGCTGTCATGTAGTTATCAATCGCTTGAGCGGCTTCTTGGTTGCTTTTAATGATTTTACCAAATCGCCCTTCCTGAGATAATTCCTCTGCACCACCTACTTCAGTAGATACAAAAGGGACTCCAAGACTCAAGGCTTCAACATAGACCCCAGGAAAACCTTCCTGTTTTGACATGGATAAAAGAACTTGCATCTTAGAAAGATACTGGTACGGATTCTTTTGATACCCCAAAAAGTGAATATAGTCTTCAAGTTGGTATTCTTGAATCCTTTTTTTCAGTTCCACTTCCATATCTCCGACTCCTATAAAGTAGAGGTGGTATTTCTTTCCTTGCTGGTGCAAAAGTCGTATGACTTCCACAACACGATCAGAACCCTTATTTTCTTCAATACGCCCAATGGTGCAGATACTCTTAGGAGCAATCTCAATAGCTAGCTTCTCTTTTGATTTTTTGACAATACTTTCAAAATCGTAACCATTATAGACTGTTGTTAATTTCTGTGAGTAATCTGGATAAACTTCCTTAATAGAATTGTTGGTCTTCTTTGAAATTCCTACTATAGTATGAGCAGCATCCAATTGTCGTCTATGAGAATCTCGCTTCGACCTATCTTTTAAAAATTCCTCAATACTTCCATGAATCCAAGAAATCTTCTTCACTTCTTTGCGTCTAGAAAATAAAAGAGGAGGATTCATAATGGTAAAGGAGACTTCTACATCATATTGATCTTTTACAAGTAATCGTCTTGTTAATCTTGGGAAATAAATTCTCAATCTCCACAAAATCGCTCTTAACCATCTTGGTTGGCGATAATCTTGAAAGGCTTTTAAAATTCTCACATTGTCAGGTACGGGTTCATATCCTTTGCCAAAATGTTCTATTTCGAGGATATCAATATCATACTTTTCCGGATCTAAGTTTGAAACAATCGTTGATAAGATTTTTTCCGCACCTCCACCTAGAGAGAAAGACCACATAAAAAATAGAATTTTCTTCTTATCCACCATATTCTCCCATATATTCTCTATAACTCTTATCCATATCAGCTATGACGGCATCGTGATGAGGGACTTGCTTTTCAGCCGGAGGTGGTGTCATATAATCACCAAAGGCAATGCTAAGATAAGCATCATAACCAACCGGAATAGGCATTTCTGTTCCTTCGAATGGTAGGAAAATGTTGTCTTCAAAAGCCTGAATTGGATATTTATTTTTCATATAGCCAGGGCCTGAACATAATTCTGTAATGCCATCACTTTCAGAAAGTCCATACTTGGTCATTTCTTTCTCAGCCTTTTTCCAGATACGATAACGAAGCGATTTAGGAGTTAATCCTAGTAAAATGGTACTTCCCCATTTCATGAGAGCTCCGTGTTTTTCTGGAATAGTTTGCGCACAAAATAGCGAATAAATTAAAGCCCAGCGCATTTGTTTCTTACGTTCAGCTGTTTTTTTGGGGTAGTAATCCAAGGGAAGAACATCCAAGGCCAAGCCGTGTGGTAGATCCAAATCTTGTTGATAAGGCTTGATACAAGTCGTCTCCTTATCTCTAATGGTAATGAAAAGATTGCGGTCAACATAATCTTTACTACTTTTTGATAGGAAATAACGCTGATCAGCATAAATAGGCCACAACTCTGCTAACTTTTCATAATCCTTACGTGGCATAAAAAAATCTAAATCATCGTCCCAAGGAATGAATCCCTTATGACGCAAAGCACCGATAGCACCTCCGCCACACAAATAACAGAGCAATTCATGCTCCTTACAAAAGGCGACAAAATATTCAGCCATTTCTAAACTACGAGCCTGAATATCCTTTAAATCACTCATCTCTATCTCGTCCTCTTCTATAGAATGGTATCATTCTATTATACCATAAAAAGTGCCTATTATCCTATCCGTCCATAAGAAAAATCAAAACCCAAACACCTATCATAATAGATGCATTAGCTTTGATTTTACTATATTTTTTATCTCAATCCCATTTGGGCAAGCTTATTCTTATAAGCGTTTTGATTTACACGAAGGGCTTGACCACCGTATACATCAAATTCGTCTTGCCAATCACCAAGTTCTGGTACTGTTACTCTCTCAATACCATTTTGAGCTCCATCTAAAATAGACAAGCCATTAGTTAGTAAGAAAGTATACGGAATGTTTGTTGACGTCATAGAAAATACTTTCCCAAGAGCTTCTGAACCAGTGAATAGTTTTGTCGGGTCCTTAATTTGTTGCAAGATTGCTGACATAACCTGTTGCTGTCTCCGTGTTCTACCGTAATCACCTTCATCATCATCACGGAAACGAGCATAGTTAAGCAATGTAGAACCATTCATTTGTTGCTTACCAGCTCGAATAGTTTGAGTTGGCGATTCAGTTTCAGTTGCGTGTAAATCGTCTCCAACGGTTGCTTCTGTGACTGGAACACCATTTAAGGTTGAGAATTGTGCATCGATAGTAACTCCATCTGGGAAAAGAGTATCAATTGCAGTAGCGAAGGCTTGGAAATCTACAAGAGCGTAATATTTGATATCCAAGTCAAAATTATCCTTGAGAACTTTACGTACTCTCTCAGCTCCTTGTTTCCCTTCCTGCTCTCCCAATTCATATGCCAGATTCAATTTATGATCGGCTTGTCTCTGACCATCAATAACTTGGCTATAACCATCGATATAGACTAAGTTATCTCGCATAAAACTAACAAGTTTAATTTTTTTATCCTTACCACTGACATTCAAAACCATAATCGAGTCTGTCCGTGTTTCTGCACTATTCTGTCCAATTCGGCCATCCGTACCCAAAATCAGAATATTAACCCCATCACGCGTATCTTGTCCATTGAAGACTTCAACCTGAGCAGCTTTGGCATCTTTTAGCTTATTATCTTCCCTTGACTGAAAACCTTTTAAAAACATAAGAGTCATCCCTATTGCTACAAAAAGTAAAATTGTAAAAATCCAAGCGAGCAAACGCTTAAAAGAGAAACGACGTTGTTTCTTAGGTTTCTTGACTTTTTCTTTCTTTTCTTTTACTTTCTTAATTTTTTGCTTGGGAACTTTATGGCGAGAACTACGACTGCGATTTCCATAACTTGGAAGGCCAATGTTATTGGTTTGCTGAGGTAGCTCCTCTAATTCTTCGTAGGGTTTAATCTCAGAAACTTTCTGCTGATCTTCTAGTTTACTATGTAAAAAATCAAATTCTATCCGTTCCTTTTCATTCAAATAATGAATGTTTTTCAAAAGATAGTCATATCTCAGTTTTTCATGATGTGTCAAAGGATTTTCTCTAGTCATAGATTCTCCTTTCCTTTATCCTGTATAGTATAAATAGGGTAAGCTCCCAAAATTTTATATTGGATTCCAATAGCTTCTAATTCTTCTCTTGAAAAATGAACTAAATCTTTATCTCTATAATCAACATCGATAATAAAGAAGTATTCACCAAGAGCAGTTTTAAGGGGGCGACTCTCAATCTTTGTCAAGTCTATTCCTCGCCAAGCAAAGGTAGAGAGCGCCTTATAAAGAGCGCCAGGTAAATTGTCTGGCAAGGTAACTGCCAGGCTCATTTTTTCAGTTGAGAACTGCAAAGCTAGCTCCGGTAATTGTGCACCTAAGACCCAAAAACGAGTGAAATTAGCTTCCATCTCTTGGATATCTTCAGCAATCAATTCTAAGCCATATTCATAAGCAGAATTTCTAGGAGCAATAGCTGCAAAAGGTTGATCTGGATGTTCTGCGACAAATCTAGCTGCATAAGCTGTACTTGCTGTTACTTCTAATTCAGCATTAGGAAAATGCTGGTCGATATATTTTTTACCTTGTGCGAGTGCCTGCGGATGAGAAAATATTTTTTCGATGGTTGAATGTCCAGAAACAGCCATTAACTGTTGTTGAATCGGTTGTACTATCTCTGCAACAGCCTGAATTTTCGCTTGATGATAGAGATAGTCTAAGGTCTCATGGACACTTCCTTCAATGGAATTTTCAACTGGGACAACAGAATAATCAACCAAGCCCTGTTCGTAAGCCTTGATGACATCTGTGATATTTGAAAATGGCTCTAGTTCCTCGTGGGGAAAAGCCGTTTGCACAACATTATGCGAAAAAGATCCCTTGGGACCTAGATAGGCAATTTTCATCTCAGTTCCTCTATAATTTCTTCTGGACTTAATGTTGCTACATCTACAACCTGACTAGCCACTTCTTCATACCAAGCTTGTCTTTCTTTAAAAATCGTAGCCAAAGCCTCCTTGCTATTATTTAAAAATAGTGGGCGTTGATTTTCCTTATCACTCGCGATCCGTTGATAAAGAGTTTCAAAATCAGCTTTTAGGTAGATATTATCGGCATTTTTCTTCAGCAATTCTCGATTTCTCGAAGAAACAACCACTCCTCCACCAGTTGAAATGACTAAATCTGTTTTTAGCAAATCATCTAAAATTTCTGACTCCACCTTACGGAAGGCTGCTTCCCCTTTTACTTTAAAAAAATCGGCTATGGGCATTCCTATACCTTGCTCAATCACAACATCCATATCCACAAAATCAGGATCCAGTCCTCTAGCAACAGTAGATTTTCCTGCTCCCATAAATCCTAGCAATACTTTAGCCATGAATCAGAGTCTCCAAATCATTGAAAAAGCCTGGGTAGCTAGTATTGATAGCTTCTGAGCGGTCAAGTTCTACTTCTCCATCTGGGACTAAAAGAGCTGCAATAGCCGTCATCATCCCTATACGATGGTCACCAAAGGTATTAACTCTAGCTCCGTGAAGAGTAGACTGCCCTTTGATAATCATTCCATCCTCTGTAGGAGTGATGTCAGCACCCATGCTATTTAAGGTGTCTGCAACAACCTGAATACGGTCTGTCTCTTTGACTTTAAGTTCTTCAGCATCTTTGATAATCGTCACTCCCTCTGCTTGCGTTGCAAGAAGGGCGATAATCGGTAATTCATCTATCAGGCGTGGAATCAGAGATCCACCAATCTCTGTTCCTCTTAAGTCTGAAGTTTCAACAGTTAGGGTTGCTGATTTAGCAATTGGATTGATTTCAGTAATCTCCAATCTTCCACCCATAGCTCGAATAACATCAAGAATCCCTGTGCGTGTTTCGTTGATGCCAACGTTCTTAAATTCCACTCGAGAATTTGGTACAATCAAACCTGCTACCAACCAAAAGGCTGCACTAGAAATATCTCCTGGCACCACTACAGTTTGACCTGTTAATGTTTGTGGACCATTAATTGTTATTTCCTTGTCATCTACAGTCAAGTCCCCACCAAATTGACGTAGCATATCTTCTGTGTGATTACGTGTGCATTCTTTCTCAAGAATGACTGATTGCCCTTGAGCCTGCAAAGCTGCAAAAATCAAGGCTGACTTGACCTGGGCAGAGGCGATCGGTAATTCATAGTGGATTGGAGTTAAATGTTTAGTACCTCTCAAGTGTATAGGCGGTAAATCTCGCTCCGTTTGGCCCGAGATACTAACTCCCATTCTCTTCAACGGTAGGGTTACTCGGTCCATAGGGCGTTTTGAAAGACTATCATCACCAAACATCTCCACTTCAAACTCTGCACCAGCAAGGACACCCGAAATCAGGCGAATAGAGGTACCAGAATTTCCCATGTCCAAGGCATTTTTCGGAGGTTTTAATCCGTCCATTCCAACACCTTGAATGGTAATGACACCGTCTTTATC
>ERZ772799.402-NODE-402-length-16708-cov-3.884766_pt1 | contig 16708 bp, 13 predicted proteins | sample MGYA00511345_ERZ772799 | MGnify/ENA primary metagenome ERZ772799 (study PRJEB29015, sample SAMEA2738037) | human oral metagenome | biome: human oral; feature: human-associated habitat; material: saliva | place: China | collected 2238 ... | reverse complement strand
TCGCCAGGGCGGCGCCGATCGAGGTGGTCTGGCCCGAGAAGTTCATGACGAAGGCCAGGGCCATGACCGAGGCAATCGTCAGGATCGCCATGCGCAGCGAGTAGATCGTCTGGGACAGCACCGCGAACATCTTGCCCACGGAGGTCTGGAAGCGGCCGCCCGAGGAGTTCGTTCCGTAGACGATGGCTTCGGTCTTTAGCCTCGCCGTTGGTTCCTCAAGTCCCGCAATTTTTTAGGTATGCATTTTCCGCCCGAAGTTTCTCCACTTCACGGAGAAGTCTGTCTTCCTCGGTCAACAGTGCAGGCTTCGCAGAGCCTTTCGGTCGTCCCTTCGGTTTGGACCTAAGCGCTTCATCACCGTCTTTGCGCCACTTACTCACCCAGTCTTTGACCTGTTGAGGTGAGGACAGTTCAAATTCCTTCGCCAGGTCCATGCGTGTTTCGCCAGCGAGGAAACGGTTGACCACTTCCTGTTTGACCTCGAAGGAGTATTGCTTCTTGGTTGGTTTCTCCACAAGACATAGCCTGCCATGTAGAAACCAGCGACGATACAGGCTACGAGCCGGGTCGTGCCGGACCCCAATCCGACTTGCCGCAGCCGCAAAACCCAAGTCTTGCTCAAATAGGCCAACGAGCTGTTCTCGTTGTTCCTCTGACAGAGAACTTCGTGCTCTCATAGAAACACTCCCCATTAGTCGGTGTCTGATTTCTCAGTCCAACTAAAGGGGAGCAGTTCAGTATTTTGGACCGTAGGGGCGTCGTGTTTATCCATAACAATCAAGTTGCTTGGACTTGCCTTCCCATGCAGAGCGAATAGGGTGGCGTTAGCGGCCATAGTAGTGAAATGGGTTACCATGACTATTTAAGTGTCTGAGATTGAGCATCTTGGTTGTATATCTGCTCAGCTTTACTCACGCATTCAAGAAGGACGGCTGCAGCGCCCCAGAGGATGACCACCCAAGCCGCGTATAGCGACACCATTCCCACGTTGTATCCGGGGCTATGCATCCAGGTTGCGAGACAGAGAACCATCAGTCCTATGAGACCAATTAAGATTCCGGCGATAACTGCCAAGATAGCTAAGAGGTTTACTGGCAATGTCAGGATACGGATCAGTAGTCGTGAACGTGCCACATGTGCGATATTCAGAGCGATCAGACACCCCATCACCCAAAATGAGGCCTGGTACGGAAGCTTAGCGGTCGTCGAGTATGTTGTGACGGTCATCCATAGCTGCGTCCATGTGAATGAGCTCCCGTCAGCAATATTTCTTCCGGCTGCGTCTGACACGCCCATAGCATGAGCCAGTGTAAAGCCTGAGTAAACGAGTGCTACCAGCAGTGGTTGAACAGTACGTCTGTAGGGGATGGTATGCCGGTCATGGCTGTATTCTCTCAAATTTGACAACAGACTGAGTGCTTTTTAATGAACCTTACTGCATCTGGTTCTGCTCTGTGCAGCACCTGTTTCGTCAGCGGGTCACAGAATATTTTTGCGCCAAGTCAGTTTAGATACTTGGGCTTATCTGCCCAGGCAGAGCGAATAGGGGTGGTATTTACCAATGTTCGAAAATTTTAATAATTCCCCAGCTCAGCGGTGTCGTGGCGCTCTATCATGAGCATCTTAACGGAGATGGCTGCTGAAGTGTGCATAGGGCACCCAAGATAAGGGATCAACTGCGTACCGAGAATCCATACGAAGTTTATCGACGGCGTCAGTCATGGCCTGTGCCACTGCCGGAGCAAAGGTCTTATCTACAGGTTCTGCGGTGATGCCTGCATACAGGGTCATTACGAAAGGCACAACCGAGTCGTCTCGTACCGGTAAGGTGGCGGCCACGACCTCCTTAAATCCGGCCTGCTGCGCCGCCCCAGCTACGTGCAGGGCCTCATTAGGGGTCGTGAAGTCACCTGACGCCGAGTCGCAGGTTAGGAGAACCGCTAACTGGCCCTTGTCTGCACGACTCGCTGCCAGATCACGGAGCGTGAACCGACCGTCGAATAGGTCGATTCCAGCCTCGAATGAATCATTCCGGTCTAGCCAGCCGTGCGCACTTACGTGGAGCAGAGTGCATTCTGTTAGTGCAGCGCGGAAGGCAGAAATCGTGGCGCTATCATCAAAGAGGTGGTTTATGTGTGCCTGTGGCAGTGCATTATCGATAACCTGACGCTCATCCTCCAGAGATATGAGCTGTTCAGAGGGATCTACCGATACGTGAAGTACAGTATCCAGGGGTCCGTTCTCTGCTTCAGGATGCGAGTCAACCAGTAGGATTGTCGGCAGGTATGACGAAATCACCCGCTCGTGCATGTTGGGCCATTTTGATGGGTCGTTTTTACGCTGATTAATCTGTGGTTTCCTACGAGGGTGAATACCGGCGGCGTGTACAGGTAGAAGAGCGAACTCTCCAAGCGGTGACCACCATACGTGCGGCCGCTCTTCTGCGGTAGTGATCCGCTCCAGAATAGGGGCAGTTACATTTTCCCAGAGCCACCCTAGGCAATCGAAGATCGCATCTGACTCAGAGCCATAGGTACATTCGTTATCGGTAATTTTGGCCTGAAGCTTTTCCACCTGCTCTCGCAACTGTCCCTTTGATGCTTTCGGGAGATGGATCAGCAATGGTTCAGCATCCCCCTTTAGAATTAGCGCTAATGACTTTTCCTCTCCTGGAGCAAGCAGGACAATCGGACCGTCAGCGCCGAGGCCCTGGTACGCATAAGGATCAGGCACTGTTTGTCCGAGCTCTGCTTCACCCTCATGGGCCCGAAGTCGTAGCTGCTCATCTGGACGCATGTTAGACCGTCGTCTGTCAGTCTCTACATTACTAATGAAACCGGAGAGTGACGCCCACTGTTCGTCTCCCCTCTTTTCTGCCAGTGACCGAGCTTGGAGACCCTGGCGCCACAGGACTGATCGGACATGATCAGCCCAGGCAAAAGCTTCGAGACGTCGCTGATTAGCTGCATGCGCAACGGCATGCTCCAGCACTTCCTGCATGTCAGTCAACAGCTTGCGACGTTCCCTGAGAGTTAGTCCGATCCATGCTACCTGTGTGGTCAAGGAAACGGCTCGCTTGAATGCTTTGAATGCCTCTTCGTAATCCCCTATCGCTTCCGCGTCACGGGCCCAGCGGGCGGACTGCCCGAATTTTTCTGCCGGGGTGATCCCCTCAAGCAGAGCAGCTTGTCGCTGTGCCTCAAGCGTCTTCTGGGATTGAGATACGCCGGGTACCAGGTGTTCGAGCCAGCGCAGAGACTGAGCTAGGTTAGACAGAGCTGGCAGGAGACGAGCATCGCTAGACCCCGCAGCAGCAACTGCCTCCTGAGCTGTTGTGACCGCACTTTTTGCATCCTCGAGTGCTAAGTTATGGTGCCCGCCTTCTTGAAACATCAGTGACCGCTGCCGGTACGCGTCAGATAGGTTCGAGAATCGATAGGCTCGATCTGGGTGGGACGTCGGCAGCAGGTCTATGGAGCGCCCCATGTGCAGCAGGGCTTGATCCATGTTATCCATTGATCCTGTGTCCTGTGCACGCGCAGCCAACGCGATCCCAATGTTTGTCTCATACCTAGATGCTTCAGTTGGTCGGTTCTTTGATACCACCAGCGCCTCGTTGAACCAGTTGATTGCTTCGGTTAGATCCGCTGGCTTATGGTTACGCTCATACCGCTCGGACAGTGCATTGGCTAAGTTGTTCACATAGCCTGCGTAATCTAGTTCATCGAACTTTAAGGCTGCTACAGCTTGTTGGGCAAGGTCGACAGCTTCGTCGAGATCTTGTGAGTTCTCGGTATCTCGGTACCGGTCACGTAGAGCTAATGCCAGGTTGTTCCTACGTAGGGCAATGTAGCTAGCTGCAGGTTCAGGTAGGGACAGCGCCTGGCGGTATAGCTCAATAGCATGATCTAGCTGGCTTCTATCGGCGCGCTCTTCGAAGTCATCTGACAGGACCACAGCGAGGTTAGCCAGGCGTGCGACTCGCTCTGGATGCTGTTTCGGCGTCAGAGCTAGGGCTTCTTCAGCATGTTTGAGTGCCTCATCCAAGTCACTTAGGGAGCCGGTTTCACGATAGCGGTCGCGCTGTACGTTACCCACGGCAGCGAGTGCTCTCGCGCGATACAAGTCAGGATCCGAGAACAGTTCCAGTGCTTTGTTACCTTGGGTGAGGGCTTCGTCGAGCAGCGCAGAGTCAGGACGCAGCTCATTGGCATCCCTACAGGCAAACACCAGGTCTACCATTGCTATACCCTGATCTTGTGATCCCTCGGGTGCGATATCGATAGCTTCCCGGTGCATGCTGAGGGCTTCATTGATCAGGCCTAGATCCGAGTCGCTCTTGACAGTTTCTAAGATGGCTGAAGCCGTGTTTGTTAAGATGAGGGGGCGATCTGAGTCGTCGTCGGGAATTCGTTTCAGTGCCTTACGACCCAGGCAGACCGCTTCCTTAATGTGGTCTGGGTTTCCGCTCTCGCGTGAAAGACGTTTGAGTAAATTAATAAGGCCGGCTGTGTAGCCGGGATGGTCACAATGGTTGATTCCAAGAAGGTCTAGGCCATCCCGCATGTGCTCGATAGCCTCTTTGAGAAGACCCTCGTCGGGTGCAATGTCGTGTAGGCCTTCCAAAGCTACCGCGAGAATGAAATGGGCGTTGGCTGTATCTTCAGGGGTTGCTGCCTCTGCTACGGCTTGGTTTCCCCAGGCCAAAACACGTCGAAGTTCTTCCTGTGACGCCCCTGCATGGCTTAGGATCAGCGCGAGGTTTGCCTCGATTCCTCGTTTGGCATCTTCGTCCAGCTGACCAGATGCAAGGGCTGACTCCCAGAGGGCTATGGCCCGTTGGCGTACTGGCTCAGGTACATCAGCGGCTGTGCCCCCCATTAGCCCTGCGGCGAGATTAACCTGGCACTCGGCGATGAGTTCTAAGTCTGTTCCGTCTTTTTCTGCCCTTTCAAGGGCAGTCTCAAGCAACTCTACAAATAGGGTGAGGTCCTCCGGATTATCCTTTTCAGTGAACCGATCCCATATCATAAGAGCCACGTCATGTAGGTGAGTAGCAGATGAGCGCCTCTGTCGTTCTACGACCGACATGCCACGACTGATTGCCTCGTTCAGGTCGTTGGGATCGCCTTTGTCTAAGAATCGCCGGTATAGCGCATCTGCTATGTACCAGTGACGGTCAATCCAATCCGGATCATCGTTGGGTAGGCTGTCTACTTCCCTCATCATCTTATCCAATGAGGGTTCCTCGTCCTTTGACGCCATCTCATCCACGTAGTTAGTATAATCAGCACATTTCTTGACATAGTTGTTTCGCAAGGAGGAAAAATGGACTTGTTTAAGTCTTCTCATAGCAATTCTGAGGAACTTCCGTACTGTCAGTCCGCTTCAGAAGAAATTGACAAACAAGCGGCCACCCTCTTTAACGGCCCTAACGCGAGTGTCATTTGTTGCGACACTATTGATGTTCCCTCCGTTACTATCAATGGGCCATGTCCGCGTTGTAAACACGTTTTCAGTCAGACACGGCAGCTTGACCTAGCATCTCTTGTAAAACGTGGCTCAGGCAATAAACAAAAGGAGATCGTTCGAGAGGCACATTTTCTCTGTGAATGTGGGGTTACCCATCCGGGTGTTCCTTGTGGGGAGAACGGATGTGGGGCAAGCTTCAGGCTTACTATCCCCAACTAAGAGATTTGAGATAGTGGTTCTGATGCAACCCGAAGATTCACCCAAAGAGCGTAGGCGTCCCTCCAATTCTGATCTGCGGTTAATACAGGAGCTGCAACGAAAAGAGCCTGATCAGGTTAGGGCGGAAGCTCGTGTTTGGCGTAACGGCTACACACTTCTTCTTACAGGAACTGGTGCTGTCTTGACGTTGGCTGCGCCTCGCTTAGGGAGTGCCTCTTGGCCGTGGCGTCTGGCTTTGTCTCTCTCTTTTGGTGTGGGGATTTTGTTGCTTGCTGTGGCGTTGTGGCTTGTTCTCAATGTAGAAGGCGGTGAACATAAACTTCTACGTGGATTCAGCATTGATTCTGTTCTGGACAAATACGGCTCAGTGCAAGCGTTCCTCCTAGACGAAGCCGCCCAAGTACGCAAACGTATTCGTCGTTCCAAGATGTGGGCCAAGTTAGGTGCGTTGGCTGTGTTCATTGGCCTTATGTTGACCTTATGGATACCCTCATAATGGCTTAGCTGCTGCGGTTAGCGACGCCGAAAGATAATGGCAGGTAGGGGAGGAGCGGTAAATGACTCTGTCAGGTAAAGCGCAAGCTAAACTGCTTAAAGCGCGCCGTTTAATGATCATCGGACTTATCGCTTCGGTGTTTGGTAACTATGTTGTCAATGCTGGCTTCAGTGCCTTTGCGGCATCTGGGACTATCGCGGTTTCTGCTCTTGTTGCTTTAAAAACGATCGAGCAAATCATTGTTTTCACCTTCCCGTTTTACGCGCGCATCGTTGGCAAAATCAGCCCGGACAAGGCACTAATCACTGTAGACCTGTGTGAAGCGGCAATGAGCGCCATCGCTCTAGCCGTCACGTTCCTGCAGCCACAGCTGGCGATTGGCTGCCTTTTTGCCTACGTGCTTATCGACGCGCTAATCGCTCCGGTCAGTGACCTTGCCGATGAGTTCTACGGGGCCGCTATCGCTAATGTGGACGAAAAAGCAGCCTTAGCTTTTAACGCCACGCTCTATTCTTGGCTGGCATTTATCGGCTTTGTGGTTGGTGGGCCGCTTGGCTCTTTCTTCGCCTCGGTTTCCATTGAGGCTTTATTGCTGACAAACCTGGTTTTGTCGCTGTGCGGGGCGAGTTTGCGACTATTTGCGCGGACCACGTTTGCGGCTGAGCCAATCCTTGACGTTGACGATGACGAATACGCAGTGACTGGTAGCCGCTTGCCGGTAAAAGAGTTTTTCAAGGATCTTTTTGCCTCGGGGCCGGCGTCTCCGCTGTTATCGCTGATGATACGAATCGCTAGTGCGATGACTGGTGAGTTGTTCTTGCTTTGGGTGGCAGGGGTGTCTGCTGAACGGGTCTCTCACCTGGGTGCTTTTACAGGGATGGGGCTTGTGCTGGCGGTCTTTGGTGTGGGCGCCATGCTTGGGCCGACGGCGGGGCGCTGGCTGCGACGTATTGGCTCGGCTAAAACTGTGCTTCTGGCTTCCGCGCTGGTGTCGGGCGCTATTTTGCTGCTGTTTGGTTTATTTGAGTTGACTGTGGGTAGCTCGTTTATTTTGGCTTTGGGTTTCGTGCTTGCCATAACCATTCTTAACCGGGCGCGGATGGTTGTTCTTGAGACGTTTCGCCAAGCGGAGTTTAAGGGCACGCGTTTTGTGCGGATCATGAGCTGGTCGTATTCGTTTGGGGCGCTTGGAACGATTCTTGGCTTGCAGATTGGTTACTGGCTGCACCTGTCTACGCAGCCGGTTGCTTGCCTGTTTATTGGCGGGATTTTGTGGGTCTTTATAGGTGTCATCGTCAACCTTAAGGTCACGGCTCCCGTGGACGCATAGCAAAGTTCCTAAGTTGTAGTAGCGAGCCGTGAGGTAGTGGCCAGGACGGGCACTGACTTAGCTAGGCAGAGTCTGTTTTTTGGCTGATCTAGTGGTTGCAACGGGGGCGGCGAGTGCTACCATTGTGGTGACTGATTCTTAACAAGGGCCGACTCGTTAGCGGCCTTCTGGAATGCTCCACCGGGACTTTTTGGATTTATTTTCAAAAGGTTCCGGTAATTTTTTGCCTCCCATTACCCCTGTTACGTGCCATAATGAACTATGGCCGTTACGCTCCCCAAAGATGATGTTCGCTATAAGGTCGGTATTGATGTTGGCCTTAACTCCATTGGCTTTTGTGCTGTCGAAGTCGATGACGACGATTACCCAATCAGGCTGCTCAACTCGCTAGTATTTCGGCATGATGCTGGTATTGACCCAGCTAGCCGTAAAGCCGCACTGACTCGGAAAAATGTTTCTGGTGTGGCCCGCCGTAACCGGCGGGCGAAGCGTGAAACTAAAAAGCGACTAGTAGCACTTGATCGCTTACTGTCAGAAGAGTTTGGTTGGCCCCTGCCTAACCTTGAGGAGTATCCCGATCCATACGAGCCTTGGCATGCGCGCGCTCGGCTTCTTGACGGTTATATTGCTGATGATGTTAAGCGCAAAGAAATGCTGTCTATTGCTATGCGGCATATTGCTCGGCACAGAGGTTGGCGTAATCCTTATATGAAACCTGCTTCGCTTGCTAGTTTGCCGTATCCTTCTGAGTTTCTTACTAAATTAAATGAAGATACTTCTCGTGCGATCGGGCGAAAATTTGCTTCAGATGCTACCCAAGGTCAGCTGGTAGATGCGTTTATTTTGGGCTCTTTGCGCTTAGCTGCAACCCCTGCGCTGCAGGTACCAGAAGAGCCTGAAAAGGATAGTAGTAAGAATAAATCGCGCGATATAGTCTTAGGAAAGGTGCGTGGTGATAAAGGTGTCATCGAGGGTAAACTTCACCAGAGTGATAATGCCGAAGAGATCCGCCGTATTTGTGCTACTCAAGAAGTTTCACAAGACCGAGTTGAGCGCCTAATTGAAGCTGTCTTTAAGGCAAAAAATCCGCGTGAAGTAGATGCAGCCCGCAAACTAGTAGGACACGATAAACTTCCTGGGCAGAAAAAATACATTCGTGCAGAGAGAGCCCATCCAGCTTTCCAAAAGTTTAACATTGTAGCTACCCTTACTAACCTACGTATTAATGAAGCAGGTAGTAAACGTAGGCTGAGTTCCAAAGAGCTACAAATGCTGACAAATTACCTGAGTAATGTCGGTCCTAAAGATGAAGTTACCTGGTTTGATGTAGCTGAAAAGCTGGAGATTGATCGTTCTGACCTGCAGGGAACTGCACGTGCCTCATATGACGGTCAAGCGGCTTTAAAGTACCCTCCGAAGGATGTAACTTCTGCAAGCATTAAGCAGAGCAAAGTTAAGGCTCTTAAGGACTGGTGGAAACAGGCTTCAGAGGACCAACGTGGGCAACTGATTGATTACCTATCTAATTCAGGTGGATCAGATACGCCTAAAACGGATGACGAGCATAATGATTTAACTAAGTTAACGCAGAGCTTTAGTGAAAAAGACCTGGAAGAACTGGAGAAGATTTCATTACCTGCTGGACGTGCAGCATACTCGCTTAACAGCTTAACTAAGCTTACTCAGCTGATGCTAGAAGAGGGGATTGACCTTCATGAAGCTCGCAAGAAGTTGTTTAATGTAGACAATGACTGGAAACCTGCTTCAGAGCCTATCAATTCACCCGTAGGAAACCCTGCTGTAGATCGTGTATTGAAACAAGTAGCACGCTGGATTAATGCAGCTACTGAGCGTTGGGGTATTCCAGCATCTGTGAATGTTGAACATGTGCGTGAAGGGCTGGTTTCGGAAAAAGTTGTTAGAGAACTAATCCGAGATAATGAGGCTCGCCACAAGAAGAACATGGAAGTTGCTGAAGCGACTGCTAAGCGGTTAGGGCTATCTGGGCGTGCGCTCAGGAGTCACACTATAAAATATTTTGCACTGCGCCGCCAAAATTGTCAGTGTCTCTACTGTGGCACTAAAATTAGTTTTGTAACCGCAGAGATGGACCATATCGTTCCGCGAACAAATGGTGGATCAAACAATAAACGTTCAAACCTGGCCGCAGTATGTAGAACATGCAATGCTAGCAAAAGCAACATTCCTTTTGCTGTCTGGGTGTCATCTGGTAAGGCTGGGCCTGGGGTCTCCTTGGAGGGCGCTAAAGAGCGCGTAAATTCATTGCTTCTCGAAAAAGCTGATTTGCCAGAAGATTATGACGATGATTCTCTCATCGAATTTTATTCGAAGAACGAAAGTAAAAAATTCAGAAAAGAGATTATTGCTCGCCTAGAATCTAAGAAGCCGGATGAGGAATTTGATGGCCGCTCGCTAGAGTCTGTGGCTTGGATGGCTGTTGAGCTGCGCGAGCGTATCGTGGGATATTACGAAAGCCTTTTGAAAGATACTGGTCAGAAGGCTCCTCAAGTAGGGGTTTATCGTGGCGCTATAACCGCTGAAGCTAGGAAAGCTTCAGGATTTGAGAATCGAGTTCGGCTGCTTGGTGGGAAAGGTAAGACTCGCCTAGATCGCAGGCATCACGCGATGGATGCCCTGGTTATTGCATTGATGAACCAGTCTGTATCCAAGCTGCTGTCATGGCGTATGCAGCTGCGTGACTCACAACGAATCTCTGGGATGCAAGAGACTTGGAAAGAATTCCACGGTTCTAACCGTGACGAGTATCGTCGGTGGAATGCTTGGACTAACGCAATGCGAATTGCTGTAGAGCTATTCAATGATGCTTTAGAAAAAGATGAAGTACATTTCAGTGAAAACAAGCGTCTTGGTATTAGTTTGGCCAAAGCGCATGATGACACTATCAAGTCACTATGTAGTTATGCGTTAGGTGATGCCCTTTCTGCTGAACTAATTGACAGGGCTGAGACGCCGGCACTATGGACAGCTCTTACCAAGCAACCTGATTTTGATGTTAAAAATGGGTTACCTGAAGATCCGACGCGATGCATTACCGTAAACGGTAAACAATTTGGCCCCACGGATGAAGTAAACTTCTTTGCTAGTGGCGCTCCTGCGATTAAAGTGCGCGGTGGCTTTGCTGGTATTGGTGACACTATTCATCACGCACGTATTTATCGAATTGATGGTAAGAAAACTACCTACGCTATGGTCCGCGTGTTCCAAACAGATTTGCGTCGTATGAAGCACAAGGATTTGTTCACCGAACCTCTTAAGCCATCAACTATCTCAATGCGAACTGCTTCTAAAACTATCCGCAAAGCTCTTGCAGATGGAACTGCAACGCAAATTGGCTGGTTGGTTGAAGGTGATGAGATCCATATCGAAACGGATCGTTATTCTTCAGACAAAATTGGTAGTCTACTTAAAGAGTATCCAGAAGCATCTTCCTGGCGAGTTTGTGGTTTTCCTAGTGCTATTAAAATCAGGCTTCGCCCTAATCTATTGTCTGAAGAAGGATTTGATTCTTATACATCAGAAGCTGTAAGTAGTTTGGTGAGTGGACCAGGCTGGTATGTGTCAATTAATACTGTGCTTGGAAATGGTGCTGTAACGGTTATACGTCGTAATACTCTTGGTGAAGAACGCTGGGTGTCACGGGCTCATCTTCCCGTATCAGTGGATTTGAGTTAACCATGGATGGTGCATGGCGAGTTCTTGATTTGAGTAGTTTTAAAGGAACGCTTGAATCAGATCGTGGTGGTATTACTGTTCAGCCAGAATTTGGTGAAGCAGTGCATGTGCCAGTTGCTGACTTGGCAATTGTCCTAGTTGGTATGAGTACTAAGCTAAGCGCATCAGTTATGCATCGGTTATGTACAGCGGATGTAGCACTACTGTTCTGTGATTGGCGGGGTATCCCTGAAGGCGGTGCTTATAGCTGGTCTGAACATGGACGAGTAGCCGCAAGGCATAGAGCTCAGGCTGCTATGACTTTGCCACGTAAAAAGAACGCATGGGCACGTCTAGTGCGCGCCAAAATTACCGGTCAAGCGGCAGTGCTAGAGAATCTTAAAATTCCTGGTAGCGGCCAGCTATTGGCTTTGGCGGATAAAGTGCGTTCTGGCGATCCAGGAAATGTAGAAGCCCAAGCAGCTAGGTTGTATTGGTCTAAAACTTTAGAGACCAGGCGTATACCTGGATCAGGTGAACGCATAGGCTCTAATTCTTGCTTAGACTACGGCTATTCCGTACTGCGTGGTCATGTTATGCGAGCTGTACTTGCTGCTGGCTTGGCTCCTGCACTAGGTATTTTCCATCATGATAGGGGAAATGCTTTTGCTCTTGCCGATGATCTGATTGAGCCGTTTCGGCCCGCAATAGACGAGGTAGTTTTTCAGCTCCCTAAGACAGCTAGCCCAACTGATAGGGAAGTGAAAAAGATATTGGTTGCGGCTGCGGCACAGAAATTTAGTGCTGATGGCCACGGCATCCCCGCTGTATCAGAGGCTCTAGCCCAAACTTTTGGTCGCTACGCGGAAGGCGTTGAGGATCGACTACAAGTTACTGCTTGGGCGGGTCCAACTTTGGTTGATTTCGGCGGTGAAAACGATGGCGGATGACGCAATGTGGTGTCTAGTAATGTTTGATCTTCCTGTGGAGACAAAAGAGCAACGTCGCGAAGCAACTAGGTTTCGCCATGATTTACTGGATTGGGGCTTCATAATGGTCCAGTTCAGTGTTTATGCGAAATATTGGCCTACCGGTGGGCAGGACCATGCTGTGCTTCGCGCTATCAAAACGCATCTTCCAGAGGGCGGGCAGGTGCGTGTGATTGGCGTGAGTGACAAACAGTGGGCTAGCGGGCTCCATTTTCGTAATGCAAAGCCTCAAAAGAACGAGTCTGCACCTGAGCAGCTGATGATTTTCTAGCCAAAAATTCCTAGAAAACGCAGTGATTGCAAGGAAAACCTCTCCCTCTTAAGTCTATCAAAGGGAGAGGTGACTGATTCCCAACGTCGTAAATGACGGGCTGATGCGTGTAATAAGTCTATCAAAGGGAGAGGTGACTGATTCCCAACGTGGCTGGGCGTGTGTGAGTAGGTAGTGTAAGTCTATCAAAGGGAGAGGTGACTGATTCCCAACCTGACGACTACCTCAATTTCACCGGTAGGTAAGTCTATCAAAGGGAGAGGTGACTGATTCCCAACGCACAATCAGGGTTACTCGGAATGTGCATAAGTCTATCAAAGGGAGAGGTGACTGATTCCCAACCAATAGCAGCGGCAATAGCGGCCACAATTAAGTCTATCAAAGGGAGAGGTGACTGATTCCCAACCCTCAAGGTGGGTTCGCATGATGTTAAATAAGTCTATCAAAGGGAGAGGTGACTGATTCCCAACTAATGCCATGGCAAAAACAGGTAGCCGCTAAGTCTATCAAAGGGAGAGGTGACTGATTCCCAACCCGTTATCTGCATGGGCACCGTCGGTTTTAAGTCTATCAAAGGGAGAGGTGACTGATTCCCAACAGCGTGATCCTTTCCAGCTGCCTGGCGTTAAGTCTATCAAAGGGAGAGGTGACTGATTCCCAACCTTGCGCCCCAGTGTTGGAGTTGGAGCCTAAGTCTATCAAAGGGAGAGGTGACTGATTCCCAACACGGATTTCGCTAATCAGCATGGCCACATAAGTCTATCAAAGGGAGAGGTGACTGATTCCCAACTAGCAGCCCGGCGGCTAGGCGATACCCGTAAGTCTATCAAAGGGAGAGGTGACTGATTCCCAACCATCTCGAAAGGCCCTGGCGGCCGCCTGTAAGTCTATCAAAGGGAGAGGTGACTGATTCCCAACAAAATTTGAGGCTAGGGTGCGATGCCTGTAAGTCTATCAAAGGGAGAGGTGACTGATTCCCAACGCGTACCTACCGGCACACTGACTACAGATAAGTCTATCAAAGGGAGAGGTGACTGATTCCCAACTAGACAGACGCGCCAGGCCGGTCTCGCGTAAGTCTATCAAAGGGAGAGGTGACTGATTCCCAACAAAAACCTCAAACACACTACCGGCCTTGTAAGTCTATCAAAGGGAGAGGTGACTGATTCCCAACTAACTGCGGATCTGGTGCTAGACACCATTAAGTCTATCAAAGGGAGAGGTGACTGATTCCCAACTAGTTAAAGGTTCTGGCGCTAATTCAGGTAAGTCTATCAAAGGGAGAGGTGACTGATTCCCAACAGGTTAAAGCCGCTATGCCGCAGGCAGATAAGTCTATCAAAGGGAGAGGTGACTGATTCCCAACGGGTCACGCAGGTGGGTGGACGTCAGCGTAAGTCTATCAAAGGGAGAGGTGACTGATTCCCAACGCACTATCACCGCGCTGCAGCGCAGGCTTAAGTCTATCAAAGGGAGAGGTGACTGATTCCCAACTGGCGTGTAGCTGGTTAGCCATCTCAGCTAAGTCTATCAAAGGGAGAGGTGACTGATTCCCAACTTAGCGCCACGCGGCCATTCATTCAGCCTAAGTCTATCAAAGGGAGAGGTGACTGATTCCCAACTTGCGCACGTTGTGCACTCTACCCTGTGTAAGTCTATCAAAGGGAGAGGTGACTGATTCCCAACATGCGTGTGGTTGCGCGGGATACGGTGGTTAAGTCTATCAAAGGGAGAGGTGACTGATTCCCAACTACAAGATCAGATAGGCGACAAGGTCAATAAGTCTATCAAAGGGAGAGGTGACTGATTCCCAACACAAATTAGCTAGCTGATCGTACCAGCGTAAGTCTATCAAAGGGAGAGGTGACTGATTCCCAACGACCTATCCAGGCGTGCGCATCTACGCTTAAGTCTATCAAAGGGAGAGGTGACTGATTCCCAACCGCCATTCCAAATAGGGCCGAGCTTAGCTAAGTCTATCAAAGGGAGAGGTGACTGATTCCCAACAGGTCGATAACTGCTTGATCCTGGTGGGTAAGTCTATCAAAGGGAGAGGTGACTGATTCCCAACTCAGGGCCGCTGTGCGCATCTGGGTAGGTAAGTCTATCAAAGGGAGAGGTGACTGATTCCCAACGCGGTGGGTGGCCCTGAGGCTGTGGCACTAAGTCTATCAAAGGGAGAGGTGACTGATTCCCAACCTGTCCACAGGCGTTAGAGCGCTCCGTATAAGTCTATCAAAGGGAGAGGTGACTGATTCCCAACTCTGGTGAGGCTATCCAATCGCTTGATATAAGTCTATCAAAGGGAGAGGTGACTGATTCCCAACTCCGCCAACTCTCTAACCGATAGGCCGCTAAGTCTATCAAAGGGAGAGGTGACTGATTCCCAACTGATGGACATGATGAAGGGCGTGGCTTCTAAGTCTATCAAAGGGAGAAGTGACTGATTCCCGATCATCTTCTAGATTCGAAGTGTTTAAATTTAATGTCGCGCGATGTTTGGATATTTGATTTAGAAAAGATGGTAGATAATGCAGGAATCGATAAGGAAATCACCCTGCTAAAGTAAGCCAGCATTCTGTGATGCTGGATCACTCTCACCCGTCTAGTTATCAGCTTTAGGTAGGCTACCCTCCTACCTGAACCTAACCACCTGCCCAGCTGCGCCGTCGTCGGCCCTAAAAGCAGAGAACCGCAAGTCTTAAGGGACTGCCGGGTCCAGAGCTGCGCTGCATCCCTGGCTTAAAGTGAGCGAAACCCTAAAAGTGAGCGCAACCCTAAACCCACTGATCTTGCAGAAAGCCGCCAGAAAACCGCGCCTTTTGGGGCCATGTAAAGGATTACCTAAATTAGGGTTAACAATCTTTAGTCGTACAAAAGCGGTGCTAACCTCTTGCGTATTTGTATGCCCTAACTAAAGCCGCGCACCGTTGGAATTTCAAGGAAAAGTGGCAATGATTGAATTTTGCTTGCGTCGGGCTGAGCATTAATTTAACAAGCGCTGCTTCCTGCGGCGCCCCGGCGCAAAGGAATCAAAATGGAAACTGCACACGTAACCGACTGCTCGGTCAGCTCCTGCTCTTACAACCACGACGGCTGCCACGCCCTGGCCGTGAACGTCAAGGGTGCCGGCTGCTCCACCTTCATCTCCCTCGACGAGCGCGGCGGTCTGGACCGCGTCGTCACCTCCGTGGGTGCTTGCCAGAGCGCTGACTGCGCCCACAACAGCCACCTGGAGTGCACCGCCGCTTCCGTGCGCATGGGTGAGCGCGACGGCCAGGCCACCTGCCTGACCTACTCCGCCGCCTGATAGCTCGCGCTTGGCGCGCAAATACTGACATTTCATCCCTTCCCTATAAAACCCCATGGAATTTTTATAGGGAAGGGATGATTTTGTGTGTAAATAGGAGGGTGCTGCATACCGTTACCATTGACACCCCGGCGGGCGAGTTCACCATGCTGGGTGATAACTCGTGCCTGTACGGGGCTGGTTTTACTGGGGATTTGGCTCGGGTTATGGCTTCCATCCGGGCTCTTCCCGACGACGTGGGTTGGGAAATCCGCCCCGGCGCCAACCAGCTACTTGAGCAGGCAGTAGACGCCGTCAAGCAGTACTTTGAAGGAAATTTTGAGCCAGTTGCTAGCTTTCCAATTTGGCAGCAAGGCACTCCGTTTCGCCACCAGGTTTGGTCTACTTTGCGCCAAACTAAGGCTGGACAGCGTCTAAGTTACAGTCAGCTAGCTGACGCATCTGGTTTTCCAGGTGCCACCAGGGCTGCCGCAACCACCTGCGCGGTTAATAGTGTGGGGCTGTTTATTCCTTGCCATAGGGTGATTAGAGCCGATGGATCGATTGGTAAATTCGGCTGGAATCAACAGGTCAAAGTTGACCTGCTAGAGCACGAGGCGCGCCTGGCCAGGCAGGCCTAGCGGCGCGGGCTTGGGCTCTAGCGGAGTTGGGATTAGAAGTGAAACCAGTGGCAATGTTGGGCCTTCGCGGCGGCGTCGAGCAAGGCGGGAGCGGCGGTGTCAAGAGCTGCAGATTTTGCAGATTCAGGTGCAGGGCGCGGTGCTGCAGGCCCAGCCTCGGAAAATGGTATTGCAAATTCATAGGTAGGCCAGGCATATGGTGTAGGGCCACATGCCCAGGACTGGTTTTGGGTGTGCCTTGCAGGCTGGCGCGCACAAATACTGACATTTCATCCCTTCCCTATAAAACCCCATGAATTTTTTATAGG
>ERZ772799.399-NODE-399-length-16747-cov-3.080578_pt1 | contig 16747 bp, 16 predicted proteins | sample MGYA00511345_ERZ772799 | MGnify/ENA primary metagenome ERZ772799 (study PRJEB29015, sample SAMEA2738037) | human oral metagenome | biome: human oral; feature: human-associated habitat; material: saliva | place: China | collected 2238 ... | reverse complement strand
GCCATCCGCGTCGGTCGCATAATGTCCCGGAAGGATATATTCTGGAAAGGGAAGCCGTATTGCCGCGGGGTATAACGACGACGGCCGATACGTTCCCGAAAGGCTTGTATAAGGAAATACTGAAAGAGGCGAAGCGGCGGCTCCACGTGAAGGTGGCCGATAAGGAAAGTAAATACATTGACACGGAGCAGGCCCTTGCCGGCCTGGAAACGCTTCGCGCCGAAAGGAGGCACAATGAAAAATGCTTTTGCCGCCGTTCGGATGGATGAACGCCATCCGAACTGGTCATATGCTTCTGCCCGCAAGGGGAATCTCTACACGCGGCACGGTGATTTCCGTACTGAATTCGGCAGAGATTATACGCGTATTATCCATTCGCTCGCATACAGCCGTTTAAAACATAAGACACAGGTATTTTTTACGACGAAAAATGATCATATTTCGACGCGGATCGACCATGTGAACCAGGTCAATTCCGTAGGCAATACGATCGGCGTTTATTTGGGGCTTAACACGGAGCTCATCAGCGCCATTGCCCTCGGTCATGATGTCGGACATACTCCCTTTGGTCATGCGGGTGAGTATTTCTTAAATGACGTGTATCAAAAACACACGGGGCGCTGGTTTTTCCATAACGTCCAGAGCGTGCGCGTACTCGATGGGCTCTACAAGAGAAATCTTTCTTTGCAGACGCTTGATGGGGTCATTTGTCATAACGGTGAGTTCGAACAGCAGATTTTGGAAATGAGCAATCTCGGCTCGTTTGAAGAATTTGACCGGATTGTTGAAGATTGCTGGGTGAGAGGAGCTCAGGCCATTGGTCATCTGCGGCCTATGACGCTTGAAGGCTGTGTGGTGCGCATCTCAGATATCATTGCGTATGTGGGAAAAGATCGCCAAGACGCCATTCGTGCCGGCGCAGCCACTGAAAATTCCTTTGATGACGGTCTTGGTGGTGCGTATAATACGTGGGCTCTTTCTGCCTTTACAGCAGATATTATTGAGCACAGCTTTGGTAAGAACCGCATCTCAATGAGTGAAGCGGCGTTTCAAGAGATGAAGCGTGCTAAACGTGAGAATTATCAGAAGATCTATGGTTCAGCGGAGGCCAATGGAGATTTTTCTGAGGATATTAAAGACCTTTTTGCCAGGCTTTATGACTATGAGCTTTCTGTTCTTGCCTCAGGAAATACGTCACACGCTCTGTTTAAGCATCATATAGAGCCACTTCAGAGACATCTTTCCTATTACGGCAATACCTATGATTGGGAACAAGATCCCCATCGTGTCGTGGTAGATTTCATCTCTGCAATGACTGATGATTACTTTGTAGCAACCTGTGAAGCTCTCTTTCCGGAAGCTCGCAAGCTGTTTCCTCAAAGATCTTATTTTGGGGATGGGGTTTATGTGTAAGTGCAGGTGTCTCTTGGCAGTCGGTTCGTTACAATAGATGTATGGATACATTGTTTTCAGGCATACATCGTGCTGCCAAGCACGCAAATGCGCCCCTTGCCGCTCGCATGAGGCCCCAGACACTTGAGGGGTATGTGGGACAGACGCAGGCGGTGGGCGAGGGTTCATGGCTGCGTCGCGCCATTGAGCACGATACCCTTTCTTCTGTGTTGCTCTATGGGCCTGCGGGTACCGGAAAGACAACGCTCGCGCATATTATTGCAAACAGCACCCATGCGGCGTTTGTTGAGGTTTCGGCAATTACGGGTACGGTAAAAGACTTGCGTCATGAAATAGAGGCCGCTGAGTCTCGTCTTCTTACCGCAGGAACGCGTACGATTCTATTTATTGACGAGATCCATCGATTTAATCGCTCGCAGCAAGATGCCCTGCTCCATGCAGTAGAAGATCGTACGGTAGTGCTTATCGGCGCCACTACGGAAAATCCGTATTTTGAGGTCAATAGCGCACTGATTTCACGCTCTCGCGTCGTGGAGCTCTATCCGCTTGATGATGAAGCCATTTCTCATCTGATTGAGCGTGCATGTGAAAGTTCTGATGGTCTTGCGGGCGTGTATACGCTTAATCCTGATGCGCTGCAAGAGATTGTTACCCTTGCGGGTGGTGATGCAAGGGCGGCCCTTACGTCTCTTGAGCTTGCGAGCCAGATGGCGTCTCCGGCTGAAAATACCGAGGCAAAGGGTGCAGGCCAAAAAGATGCGGACCAAAAAGAACCCATTGTTATTACGTTGCAGCATGTTTTGGAGGCAAATCCTCGCCGCGGTCTGCCCTATGATAAGGCGGGTGATATGCACTATGACGTTATCTCCGCTTTTATCAAGTCCATGAGAGGATCTGATCCTGATGCCGCTCTTTATTGGCTTGCACGCATGATTGATGCCGGAGAAGATCCTAAGTTTATTGCTCGCCGTATTATGATTTTGGCATCCGAAGATATCGGTAATGCCGATCCGGAGGCCTTGCTTATTGCGGAGGCGGCGTTTCGATCGGCGGAAGTCATCGGATATCCGGAGTGCCGTATCAATCTTGCCCAGGCGGTACTCTATATGGCGTTGGCTCCCAAATCAAATGCCGCTGAAGCAGGCATTGACGCTGCTTTGGCAGAAGTGCGAAAAGGTCCTCGCCGTGAGGTCCCCTCTTATTTGCGAGATCGTCACAGACCCGGTTCGGATGAGTATGGAGCCTATCTGTATCCCCACAATTACCCCGGAGGATGGGTCGAGCAACGCTACTTGCCCAAAGGTCTTTCCCGTGGCGCGTTCTTCTCGCCGTCCGATCGAGGTTGGGAGGCGTGGAGGCTTGAGGCCATTGCCCGCGACAGAGGGGAAACAACATCTTCACAAACAAACAAAAAATCCAAGCCCAAAGGGTCAAAGTAGTTTGAGATGGGTAGAATAGGAACTGTTATTGATTGCTTAGTCCGTGGTACTGCATCGTCTGTAAGGAGAGGTACTCAATGAATTACATAGATATCGTACTGATACTTTTGGTAATCGCCGGTATTTGGGCAGTAGTTGAAATTGCCTTGACGGTGCGTTCGGCACGCAAGTCGATTGAAGAGGTAACCGTTTCGGCTAATCAGACTATCGAACAGGCGCAGCCTATCATAGCTAAACTTGACGGCATGATGGATGACCTTGATCCCACAATCAAGCAGATTCCTGCTCTTATGGAAAAGGTTGATACTACCGTTGAGAGCGCTAATACCTCTCTTGAGAGCCTTAATGTGGTTTTAGGAGATGTTGCTGCGGTGTCAGGAGCCGCATCGGCAGTAACGGCAACCGTAAGCAAAGCCGCCTCCGATGCAGTAAGCGGTGTCGTCGATTCCGTCTCTAAGCTCGGAAGCGGTATTGGCTCTGTGGTAAATCCCTCAAAGCTTGCCGCCGCCGCTCAGGCTCGCCTTCACGGTGCTTCAAAAGAAGCAAGAGAAGAAACGGATGAAGTTTTGGAAGAGCTTCCTTTGCTGTCTCAAGAGAGAACATCTCCAAAGCAAAAGCATGACGGCCCTGCATATGTTGACTATGGTGATGAGGCTAAGGGAACAAAATCCTCTTTTGTGGTAAACACCACACAGGATACCAAGCCGTCAAAAGATAAAGAGTAGTGGTGGGGATGAATCAAAAGGTCGTAACCCTTACGGTTCCAGCTGATGGTACCTTTGCTCGCTCGGTTCGTATGACTGCCGCAAATTTAGCGGTTCTTGTGGGCATGAACGTCGATGAGCTTGAAGATATCCGTATGGCTGCTGAGGAAGGGTTTGTGTATGCCTGTGGCACGCAGCCGGAAAACGTTGAAGTTATATTTACTCTCCAAGATGGCTCCATAGCCATGGACTTTAGCCTTGGCGAGAAGGATCCCGAGGATTTCGGAGATGTGGCTGAGGGTCAGCCTTTGGAGCTTGTCGAGTTACTTCTTTCGGCAATTTGTGACGATTTTTCTCTTAACGATGAAGGCTATACACTCCACCTTCTTAAGGTGACAGGCGGACCTTATGCCGGATAACGATGCTGCCAAACAAAAAGCGGCACGCAGGGCGGCACGTAGGATTTCCAGGGGCACTCCTGCATGGGATAAAGACCGTACGCGCAAGCTCTTCGCGCAGTATCAAGAGACACATGATTCCGAGGTAAGAGATCAGCTTATTGTGAGCCATCTTAATCTCGTGCGCTTTTTGGCTTCAAAATTCAAAAACCGTGGCGAGCCGCTTGATGATTTGATTCAAGTTGGAACAATCGGTCTTATCAAAGCGATTGACCGCTTTGATCCTTCAAGAGGTCTTGAGTTTACTACGTATGCCACACCTACCATTATGGGAGAGATCAAGCGTCATTTCCGCGATAAGGGCTGGTCTGTCCGGGTTCCTCGTCGCCTGCAAGAGCTGTCTGCAAAAGTGAATCAGGTAACTGATGAGCTTACGACAGAGCTTCAGCGCAGTCCTTCCATTGATGAGATTGCCAAAAAACTTGGGGTTTCCGTCGATGAGGTACTTGAGGCGATGGAGTCTTCGGGTGCGTATAGCTCGGTTCCTCTTGAGGGAGGAGGATCATCGGTTGATGGCGATGAGGCTCCCTCCATTATTGATCAGTACGTTACTGAAGACGAAGCGCTTGCCGGATCTGACGATCGAATCGTCCTGGAAGATGCCATCGCTGATTTTTCTCCTCGAGAACAAGAGATTATTCGCATGCGTTTTGTTGAAGGTTTGACACAGGTTGAAATTGCCGAAAAGCTCGGCATTTCTCAAGTACAGGTATCTCGTCTTCTGAGACGTACGCTCAAACGCATTCAAGAAAAGATTGATCCTGAAAGTGTGACCCGATAGGGCCGGAGGAGAGGCTTGTGCAAGGTAAAAACAAGCGCTTTACCAGCGTTCCTTTGGTAAATGAATCGGCATGGCGACGCCGTGGTATTGTTGCGTGGGCTTTGCTCGGTATGGCCGGTGTGTTTGTTGTGGTAATTATGGCGCTTGGAAGCGTGGGTCAAGCGGTAGAGCTTCTCGCCATTGGTGGAATTGTTGCATTTATATGTGCGCCTCTTACCAATAAGCTTGAGACGTGGAAGGTGCCGCGTGCTCTTTCGGCACTCATTGCGCTTATCGTTGTGCTGCTTATTCTTGTAGGCTTTATTGCGTTAATTGCGCAGCCGTTGATAGACGAATCGCTCATCTTGCTGAGAAACGCCCCTCTGTATGCAAGGCAGATTCAAGATATGGTGCAAGAAGCGTGGATAACCTATGACGCTATAGGAAATTCGGCTGTTCGTAGTACCGTCAATTCGATTATTCTGCAGGCATCCAATCTTGGTGTTTCTTTTGCGGGGGAAGCGTTTCGGTGGCTTTCCACAAATGCCCTGAGCAATATTTCCACGCTAGGCGAGCACTTCATGAGTTTCTTTTTGGGACTGGTACTCGCGTATTGGCTTGCTAAGGATTATCCCGTTATGGTAAGAGAGCTGGCCGTCATTGCGGGTCCTCAGCGAGACGATGAAGTGAGGCTGCTTCTTGCCATTTTAAGCCGTTCCGTTGGCGGATATATGCGCAGCACCATTGTGACGTCCATAGCAAACGGTGTACTTGCCTATGTTGGTTGCTTATGTATCCAAAACCCCTATGCGGGGCTTATCGGCACCATTGTGGGTGTTTTGCATATCATACCGGTTGTTGGCCCCGTTTTTTCTGCCGGTATTGCGTTGATTCTTTCGGTATTACAAAGTCCAATGCTTGGACTTTGGACGCTTTTAATTCTTGTTGTTGCTCAAAACGTAACCGACAATGTTCTATCTCCCGTGGTCATGGCCTCAAGTGTTAAGGTACACCCCGGGCTTTCCCTCGTGGGTATTATGATTGGCGGCGCCCTCGGGGGCATTGTGGGAACGATTTTAGCCATTCCTATCACCGCAGCCCTTCGAGGAGTTTTTGTATATTACTTTGAGGCGCATACCGGCAGACAAATTGTCTCCTATGATGGAGCGCTTTTTAACAGTACGCCGTTTCATGACGCAGACGGCAATATTCATCCTGCGTTTGATGCCTTAGATGACGATTCGTTCTTTGAGTCTACGCGCTTGGTTGACAAGAGTGAGGCGGTTCGTGCCGAGGCAGATGAAAAGCCGGAAAAAACAATCAACATTGCCGAAGATATTGCAAAAGTTTTTTCAAAATTTCCAACTCCTGAAAATGTAGGCGACCAACAAGTGTCGAGTACGGTAGACTCAGAAGCCGAAAACAAGTCGTCTTCGCCGAAAGAGAAATAGAACTGGAGCACTTTATATGTCTAATTACAAGACCATGACCACAGCTGAGATTCGAAAGAACTTTCTTGCCTTCTTTGAGTCAAAGGGATGCAAGGTATATCCCTCATCGTCGCTGGTACCCTCAGATCCGTCGCTTCTTCTCGCCAATGCGGGAATGAATCAGTTCAAAGAATACTATCAGGGCATTAAAACGATGAAGGAGATCGGTGCCACTTCATGTCAGAAGTGTTTGCGCACCAATGACATCGACAACATCGGCGATAATCGTCACCTGTCCTTCTTTGAAATGCTGGGCAATTTCTCGTTTGGAGGTTATACCAAACGAGATGCGTGTACATGGGCCATGGAGTTCATTTCAAGTCCAGAGCATCTTGGTCTGCCGCTTGATCGTCTGTATTTTACGGTATTTACCGATGATGATGAGGCTGCCGAGATTTGGCACTCGTTAGGTGTTGCCGAAGATCATATTTCTCGTTTGGGCGAGGAGGACAACTTCTGGGCAGCCGGTCCAACGGGTCCGTGTGGCCCTTGTTCTGAGATTTACTTCGATCAAGGTCCTGAGTTTTCTGGCGAGAAGCCCGGCGATGACGGAGACCGCTACCTTGAATTTTGGAATCTTGTCTTTACGCAATACGATCGGCAAGAAGACGGCTCCATGCCGGAGCTCCCGCACCGCAACATTGATACCGGCATGGGCCTTGAACGTATTGCCGCCATCATGCAGCATGCGGGCTCCAACTATGAGGGCGATATTATGACGTCTCTCATTGAGCTTGGTGAGAAGCTTTCGGGCAAGCACTATCAAGCCGGAAACGAAGAGGTTGACCGTAGCCTTCGTATTTTGGCCGACCACAGCCGTGCGGTGTCATTTATGATTGGCGACGGAATTCTGCCCGGAAACGAAGGACGCAGCTATATCTTACGACGGCTTCTGCGCCGCGCGGTGTATCATGGCCGTCTTGTGGGTATCCAGAAAACATTTATGGCTCAATATGCGGATGAGGTTGTACGCCTGCTTGGAGATGCGTATCCTGAGCTTGTTGAGAAACGCGCACTTATTGAGGGTATTTTGACGGCAGAAGAAGAGCGGTTTGGTACAACGCTTGAGGCCGGTGAATCCAAACTGGAAGATGAGCTGAAAAAGCTTACCGGAGATGAGTGTCTTTCCGGAGACGTGGCCTTCCTGCTTCATGACACCTACGGTTTTCCCATTGATCTTACGCGCGAGATTGCGGCCCGTGCGGGACATGTCGTTAATGAGGCGCAGTTTGACGCCGCAATGGCAGAGCAAAAGCAGCGCGCCCGTGCAAATGCCAATCGCGATGCGTGGGGCAAAGCACAGTCCGTGTGGGTGGCGCTTTCCGATCGCCTTGACGAAACGGTCTTTGACGGTTATGACCACAATGAACTGGAAGGCTGTAGGGTTGTCGCTTTGGTAAAAGACGGACAAGAAGTTGATTGTGTGGCCGCGGGCGATGAGGTTGAGGTAGTGCTTGACCGTACGCCATTCTATGCGGAGATGGGCGGTCAGGTAGGGGATACCGGTACGCTTTCGGCGGATAATCTTTTTGTCCAAGTAAGTGACACAAAGCACAAGGAAGGCAACCTCATTGCGCATGTGGGGCAGGTAGAAGAGGGAGAGCTTCATACCGGTGATGTCCTGGTAGCCGCGATTGATGCCGGCCGCCGCGAGCTTATCCGCCGCAACCACACCGCAACGCACCTTCTTGATGCGGCCCTCAAACTGATACTTGGCTCCCATGTGAATCAGGCAGGATCGCTTGTTGCCCCTGATCGTCTGCGGTTTGATTTCACGCATTTTGAAGCGCTCACTTCAGACGAGCTTGCCCGCATTGAGGGAATGATTAATGCCGAGATTTTTGCCGCCAAACCCGTTGTTACTCAGATCATGAACATTGATGAAGCTAAAGCCGCAGGTGCAGTGGCACTTTTTGGCGAGAAGTACGGCGATGTGGTCCGCGTTGTTTCGGTGGGAGCGGAAGACCATCCGTTTTCTCGGGAACTTTGTGGTGGAACCCATGCGAAAAACACCGCCGAGCTTGGTCTTTTTAAGATCGTATCCGAGAGTTCCGTTGGTGCGAACTCCCGCCGTATCGAGGCGGTAACCTCGATGGGTGCTATCAGCTATGTAGATGAGCGTCTTGTCCAGCTTGATATGGTTGCACATGGTTTAAAGGTTCGCCCCGAAGCGGTGGCTGCCCGCGTTGAACAGCTGCAAAGCGATCTTCGTGAGGCACATAAAAAAGCAGAGGCGGCAACGGTTGGCGCCGGTTCAAACCGGATAGCGGAAGCGCTGCATAATGCCCATGAGCTTGATGGTTATCGCTGCGTCATTACAAGGCTTGACGATCTTTCCGGCAAAGATCTGCGTTCCGTTTGGGACGGAATACGAGATGCCTCAGACGGCCATCCCGTGGCGTGCGTTATCGCATCCGTAACGCCCGATAAAAAAGTTGCTCTTCTCGCGGGGGCAACGGATACGGCAGTGACCGCAGGCTTTAGTGCCGGTGCTCTTATCAAAGATATTGCCGGCTTGGTGGGAGGTCGCGGCGGCGGTCGTCCAAACATGGCTCAGGCCGGAGGCGTTGATATCTCGGGTATTGATGCGGCACTTGAGGCGGCAAAACAAAAGCTCGGAATATAGGCTCATGAGGGTCTTGGCGTTGGATATCGGGGATGCGCGAGTCGGGATTGCGGTAAGCGATCCCGATGGTCGTATTGCATCTCCGGTATGCGTACTTCCGGCTCAAGAGGTCTTCTCGCATGCGCGTTCTTTTAGATTGGTGCTTGAAGATTGGGAGCCTGAGCTTTTGGTGTGCGGAAAACCCCTTACACTTTCGGGAGAAGAGGGACCTCAGGCGCAAAAAATCATAGAACAGGCAAAAAAAATTGCCGACCAGACGGGTCTTCCAGTAGAATTAACCGATGAAAGATTGTCTTCTTCAGAGGCTAAACGAATCTTACGGGCACAAGGGCTCAGCGAGAAGACCATGCGGGGCAAAGTTGATATGGTGGCTGCATCACTGTTTTTACAAGCTTGGCTTGATCGCAGCGCGACTGAGGGAGAATAAATGGCAGTTGAGCCTGAAACTGATACATCTTTGTTGGTGGGACACACTTTAAAGAGGGCAAAGAGGCCCCAAAAGCTTCAGAGGAGCCCCCCGAAGAGCTTGCTGTAGAGAAAGAATCGCTGCAGGATACTACAGAGGTAAGATCCGAGCTGGAAACCACACGGGCAAAATCTCCCTTGAAGATGGCGCATATTTCAACTCGGAGTGCCGCCGCCACTAAAAGAGCCGCTCGCGGAGCCATCAATCACCGAAACAAGCAGGCGCGCCGTCGGTCAAGGGTATTTATGGCTCTGCTTACGCTGGCACTTATCGTAGCGGCCGCATGTATTTTTATCTTTGTGGTTATTCCAAAAATCACCAATGCCGTCAATCCGACACAGACCATAACAAACGGGGAAGAGGTAACCGTAACAATTCCTGACGGAGCGGGTGCGTCTGCCGTTGCGGATATCCTGTACAAGAATAAAGTCATTGCAAACAAAGCTGAATTTCTTGCGCAACTGAAAAAGCAACAGGCAGATCAGACGATTAAAAGCGGTACGTATAAGATTGTTACCGGTATGACGCCGGCAGAGATTATACGTTTGTTGTCCGAGGGACCAAACGTTGCCGCTGAGGGCTTGGTCATTCCTGAAGGATACACCGTTTCGCAGGTAGCAGAAGCTGTCGAGAAGTACTACGGTATCTCGAAGGACGACTTTATGGCTCAAGCCAAAGCATCAAACTACGTAGATGACTATCCGTTTTTACAGGATGCCGTCAACGCCAATGATTCACTTGAGGGGTATCTCTTCCCAAAGACGTATAACCTTGACGGCACTCCTGATGCCAACAGCGTCATTCGTGCCATGCTTGACCAGTACCAGCAAGAGATCGAGGACGTTAATTTTGATGCGGCTCGGATCAACTTAAAAGCTCGCTACGGTCTTGACTTTACCGATCAGCAAATCCTTACGGTAGCATCAATCATTGAGAAGGAAGCCTCAAATCAAGAAGACAGGGGAAACGTCTCATCGGTTCTGTATAACCGTATGTCGCAGGATATGCCCCTGCAAAGTGATACAACACTGGCGTACTCACTTGGCCGTGAGGCAACTGCCGATGAGCTGCAAAGCATGACGGACGATCCATACAATACCTACGCTCATGACGGACTTCCGCCCACACCCATCTGCTCGCCGGGACTCAATTCAATCAAAGCGGCTCTTGAGCCCAATACAACGGAATACCTGTATTTCTGGATTACCAAAAATGAGCACGTATTCTCAAAAACCTACGATGAGCACCTTGAGGCAATTCAAAATTCAAAGGACAAAGCATAGAGCCATGGGGATCTTTTCTGCGTCAGCATATGTTGCATCGGTTGATCGCATCGACGTTGATGCACTGGTAGATGGTGGGATTAAACTCGTTCTTCTCGATCGAGACAATACCTGCGTACCAAGAGACGCCAAGGTGGCTCCCAAAGATGTCTGTTCTTGGTTTGAGTATGCGCAATCAAAAGGATTGACGCTTTGTCTTGTCTCCAACAACATCCATCTTGATCAGGTGCAGAGAAGTGCGCGCGAACTTGGAATTGACGGTGTTGGCTGTGCCCTGAAGCCTCTTCCTACTGCAGTTTTTGCGGCACTTCGGCGTTTTGGCGTCAAAAAACATGAGACCGTTCTCATTGGGGATCAACTTTTTACCGACATTGCGGCAGGGAATTTGGCCGGTGTCAAAACAATTCTCGTGCGCCCACAATCGGAAGTTGATCTTTGGTATACGAAGCTTTTGCGTCATGTGGAGCGTATTGTTTTGGGCCATGTAAAATTTGAAGGGGAAGAATAAACCCAATAGAGTTCACCGGACGTTGCCGCCAGATGATACACTTTTCTTGATTGTCTGGAGGGATTTTGAAGTTTGACGACACAAGATATATCGTTCATGAGGGCTGTGACCATATTTTCTTTGTAGGATTTTTGGGTGCAGGCAAGTCAACTTTGGCGCGTAATTTGGGCGAGATGTTTCACCGCAGATATGTTGACACGGATCGATTGGCTGAAAAGGCTGCGGGAAAGTCGCTCGGTGATATATATGCCACAGACGGAGAGATTTACTTTCGCGACATAGAGACCAAAGTTTTGCGGGATCTTCGATCAAAAAAATCTCTCTTGGTGAGCTGTGGGGGAGGTATCGTTGAGAGAGCAAAAAACGTTGAGCTCATGCATGAGATGGGAGTCATTGTGTATCTTGACGGTAGCCTTGAAGATTCACTGCGACAAATTCAGCGGGTTGATCGTCGTCCCGATTTAGGAACACTCGATCATGCGCGCCGTCTCTATGAGCATAGACGTCCACTTTATGAAGCGGCCGCTGATATAACCATTGACATACGAGAAAAAACATTCCAGCAAGTTACCTTGGCTTCAGGCAAACTGCTCTGGGAAAGGGGTCTTTTATGAATAAGGAGCTTGAGCCTACCTATATCAAGCAGTGGGTTTCTCTCCCCATCGGGTCCATGGCCTTGCGTGTAGGCTCCGGTGTTCTTGATAGTTTTAGCGCGGAGATGCGAGTTGCGGTAGGTCATCCGGAGCGCTGTGTCATTACATATTCAACGTCCGTTCCGGATGATATCGTGGAGCTTCTCACGCACGATCTTACAACGGTTGGCTTTATTGTTAAAAAGTACCCCATGCCCGATGGCGAGCAGGCAACTTCATATAACCAAGCCGAGAAGCTCTTCTCGCAGCTTGCTGAGGCAGGGCTTACCGGCGATGACTTACTTGTCGCAATTGGTGATTCGGGAGTCGTATCAAGTGCATCGTTTGTGGCAAACGCGTGGTGTGGAGGTGTTTCTCTTGTGCTGGTGCCGCTTGATTTGGAGGCGGCAACACTGTCTTGCGTGCAGCCAAGGGCGCTGAGCGTTATGGCAGACAGACCGCGGACCATTACGTGTCCCGGAGTTGCTCGATACTGTTTTGTTGATCTGGATACGATTCCTTTGGGTCCTGACGATGAACATGCCAATTTTGCCCGTGCGCTTATGGTGTCAACGGCAATGTCGGAAAGCGTAACGGCGTTTAGCCGCGTATGGGATACCGCCGATGACCTGCGGGAAGGCAATCTCGATGCCATGGCCGAGCAGATTGCTGATGCAATAAAGGTGCGCGGGCGTCTCACTGCATCGGCGGCAATTGCCATCAGGCAGTCGGTACAGTATGGTTTCGATTTTATGTATGCAATGGAGCGCTTTGTTCCCGGCCAATCACGTGCGGCGCTTTTTGCCGATGGGCTTCGTTTTGCCGCACGGATTTCGGTAGCCAAAGAAGATTTGGACATTGACGATATGCTCGCCCAAGACGAACTCTTGGAGAAGTTGGGAATAGGGTCGGTAACGTGCGATATCAGCGCAGAGCAGATGATTGCGGCGCTCAAAGCCGAATGTTTCCGTTCGACAAATCGTTTTATGATTGTCTTGCCCCTTGATATAAGTCGTGTAAGACTGTCATCGGTCGATGAAGATCTTCTCTGCGAACATGCACAGGCATGGTGTGACGCACACAGGGCATAGCGTAAGAAGCACTTCTCGCCACAGCGTTTTATAACGGCGGTTTTAATCATTCTCGAGAAGGGATGTTATATGGCAAATGCACAGGTTGGCGCAAAGCGGGTTGCCCGTTTTCGCGAGGTTATGGCCGAGAAGGGCTATGATGCGGTTGTTCTTCGGCATAACCCGGATCTTCGGTGGCTGACGGACTCTGAGCGTACGTTTGACTTTGAGGACGCCCACACGGCGTTTATTACGTCCGATGAACTCTATCTGCATACGGATTCTCGCTACTTTGGCACCTTTAAGGATCGCTTGGGCAACGATACTCCTTGGCAGATTGATATGGACAACATCGGCCATGCGGCATGGGCGGCACGGCATGTGGCAACTTCCCGTGCCCGTGTGGTGGCTGTCGAGGATACCGTTGAACTGGCATTTTTTGACGATCTTGAGCGAGAACTTGCCGATCGGAGCGTTTCTGCATTGATGCCTCGTATGCACGGTGCCATCGCCGATCTTCGGATTGTCAAAGACCCTGCCGAAATTGAACTCATGCGTCATGCTCAGAGCATTACCGATAAGGCGTTTTTGCACATGCTTGACTACATCAAGCCGGGTCTTACCGAGCAGCAGATTCGCGCCGAACTTGAGAATTACATGCTTTCTCACGGCGCGGATGCACTTTCTTTTGACTCCATTGTGGCCTCCGGTCCTAACGGTGCCAATCCACACGCACAGCCTGGCGAGCGCGTGGTGGAGAAGGGCGATATGATCGTTATGGACTATGGTGCGGGATATCTGGATTATCACTCGGATATGACGCGTACCGTCGTACTCGGTCAGCCTTCCGAAGAGCAGCAGCATGTCTATGACGTCGTGCGCCTTGCAAACGAGACCTGCGCACGTGCAATCCATGCGGGTGTTTTAGGCTCTGATATCCACAACCTCGCCGTTAAGGTCATCTCCGATGCAGGGTATGGTGAGTATTTCGGACATGGTTTGGGCCACGGCGTTGGTGTCGAGATTCATGAGCGTCCGTTCTGCAACGCTCGCTATAACAAACCTCTTCCTGCCGGTTCTGTTGTTACTGATGAACCGGGCATTTACCTGCCAGGTAAGTTTGGTATCCGCTTGGAAGACTTTGGAGTGGTTACCGAGGACGGCTACGATGTCTTTACTCAGTCTACGCATGATCTTATGGTGATAGATTGCTAAGCAGGTGCTTCTTAGAATTTTTAGATAGCTATAAAAATAGCAACATAATTTCTGAAGAAGTAATAAAATTAAAAGCACATTGTCCGGTTATGTAAAGCCGGACACGTATGAGGTAATGTTTGCGGCAACACTTAAAAGGAGGTAGAAGTGGTTAGTATCGTTCTTGCCAGCCATGGTAAGTTTGCCGAGGGCATACAAGATTCTGGCGGTATGATCTTTGGCCCACAGGAGGGTGTGGTTGCTGTCACCCTTACACCCAATATGGGGCCGGATGATTTGCACCAAAAGCTTCTTGATGCAATTGCCACGCTTGAAGATCAAGAACACGTACTTTTCTTGGTTGATCTATGGGGAGGCACTCCCTTCAACCAGGTTTCCCGTATTCTTGAGGAGCAGAACAAAGAGGATTGGGTGGCCGTTACCGGTCTCAATCTTCCCATGTTGGTGGCAGCGTATGGCTCTCGTTTGGGCGCCACAACCGCACAAGAGGTGGCAAAAGAGATCTTCCCTGAGGCTCGTTCGGGTGTAAAGATCAAGCCGGAAGACCTTGAACCAAAAGATGCCACAGCTTCCGCTCAGGCACCTGCAGCAACCTCCCGCGGAGCCATTCCCGAGGGAACGGTTATCGGAGACGGTAAGCTCAAGATTGTTCTCGCACGTATTGACACCCGTCTGTTGCATGGTCAGGTGGCAACCACGTGGACCAAGATGACCAAGCCGGATCGTATCATCGTCTGCTCCGATGGCGTTGCAAATGATGAACTGCGTAAGACGATGATTGTTCAGGCAGCTCCTCCAGGAGTTCATGTACACGTCGTACCAATCAAGAAGATCATCGAGATTGCACACGATCCTCGCTTTGGCAACACCAAAGCCATGTTTCGTATTGTCTTTACGGCAGCAAGACGCACTTGATGAACCAACTTTTCCAAAAAAAAAAGCTACCCTTTTTACAAATTCGGCGAAGTGCAATACTTGAACCATATCCCATTAAGCGCTTGGTCAACTTATATTTCTGACCGATTTGAGCGAGAAGGGAAGATAATTTCTGAAAGGATCATCCGACAACTATGCGAAAGCGTTGAATACCAATCGTCATACGTGCAGCAATTGGCCTACAACACCTTGCTGCTGACTGAGAACGAAGTGTCTGAAACCATCTTGGCACAAGCCATCGAAGACCTAACCGATCAAAATTCAGGCATTTTCATCGAGCAAGTCCAATCCCTGACTTCCTATCAACTCAATTTTTTGAGGGCAGTGCTGGATGGCAACCACAAAGGATTCGGCAACAGCGAAATACGAGAGACTTATGACTTAGGCGCTCCATCGAACATCTCCCGGTTGAAGCGGTCGCTCATCAACAAAGAGTTGATCGAAGTGACCGAAAAAGGCATCATCATCGGCGACCCCCTCCTTCGGCACTGGCTGAAAAAGGTACTGTGACGGTAAAGGGAACATGACGAATCAAATACAGAACATCCCCACTGCCGCGACCGGGATGATATCTATGGCGACCGCATGGAGAAGACTGATACATGCTTGACGGAGTGAATTTTACCTTTATTAAATCCGTGGTTTTCAGAAATATTGTATTTTTGCGCTGGATATTAAGAAAAAAGCCATGGGCATAACATTCGACAACGAGAAGCAGATGTTCGTGTTCGATTTTGAGTACGACGGCACTGAAGACATCATCCATCTGACGGGCGGTGGCTATCAGGTAAAAGGCCTTCGGCAAGTGCTTCTATTATGGCTATGAGTTCTCGGAACAGGTTAGCGGCAATATGCGCAGCGCTTTCATCAACCATGTGAAGTTTGCGAAAAGCTTGCGAGACAACCCCATCCTGACTGATTTCATCAAAAACGCTATCGACAACCTTGGCAAGAAAATCAACCTGTACGATTACAATCTTGTTGTGATGCCGGAATTGTCGAGTAGGGCCAACCAGTATATGTTGCGCTACATCTATCGTTTCGCCCAGCCGACTTTGCGGAAAATGGAGTTGGTGAAAGCATTGCCTTCCCATATTTCGTTCGACACGGATGCTTACTCGGAGCAATACCTTGATGATGTGTTGGAAGACGGCCGCCGTCGTTACACCGAGGCACAAAAGGAAGAAGCCAAGCAATCTATCAACCAAATGCTTGACCTTATCCATAAAAAGGACTATTTCACCATTGCTAAGGACGTGAAAAAGAGCCGTTTCCGCCCGTATATGATGGATTTCTTGAAGTTTTCCACCGAAACAGACGAAAGACTTTGCGCCACCATCCGCCAACAAAACGTGCTGATTATCGACGATGTAACCACCAGCGGATCTACCTTGAACGAGATTTTGAGAACCCTCCGTATCCTCAATGAGGACAACGAAATCACCATCTTTAGCCTGATCGGACGGAAGGATTTGATGGCGGAGGTCATGTAAGGATTCTAATAAAAAGACCATCTAACAGAGCTTTTCCCACAAGATATCATCGTCTCTACGCCGAACCCAACACCAAGTGCGACCGGTTTTCATATTGTGATTAATAAAGCCGCAGCGATGCCACCCATATAGATTTGGAAAATAGGCTCAGTGTAAAGATCTTCCATCAATGTGCATTTTGCTGAATACATACCATTCAAATTCTGAATACCGTAACATACAGCTTGATTTCAAGGTTAACCCCTTGTAAATCA
>ERZ772799.396-NODE-396-length-16844-cov-3.109476_pt1 | contig 16844 bp, 18 predicted proteins | sample MGYA00511345_ERZ772799 | MGnify/ENA primary metagenome ERZ772799 (study PRJEB29015, sample SAMEA2738037) | human oral metagenome | biome: human oral; feature: human-associated habitat; material: saliva | place: China | collected 2238 ... | reverse complement strand
CGGATAATTCTAATGATGAACAATTTTTTTGTTCACAAAACCAATAATCGCTGACTAGAGGTGTGGCGCTACCGAGGATCAATTTAGCGTGATGTAATTTTGCCAATACGCTAGCGATCTGGGTGCTAGAATATTTGGGATTTTTGTCTTGTTTGAGACTGCTGATCTCGTGCGCTTCGTCAATTACAATCAAACCGAGCCGTTGGACAGGCAAGAATAGGCTTGATCGCGTGCCGATGATGACCATTGGCTGTTCGGTCGTTAAAACAGTTTGCCAAATCTGATGGCGGACTGATTCGGTCAAGTTAGAGTGAAACATGATTACGCGCCCAAACTGACTGGTAAATTGTTGAGTCAGTTGGGTGGTGAGAGCGATTTCTGGGATGACAATAATGACTGATTTTTGAGCAGTGAGCGCCTGGCGAGCAAGTTCAATATAAACCGTCGTTTTGCCGGAACCGGTAACGCCCCGCAATAAATGAGTTTGAGGTGGTGAGTTGGTGATTTTGGTGATGATTTCGGCTTGGGCGGGCGTCGGTGTGAGCGAAGCTTCGGGTTGGCTCTTGGCGAAAATCGCTTGGCTAGCGCGACGTTTTTTCAAGACACCAGCTGGCAAAGCAGTTTGAATAATACTCGCCAGTGGAGCTAAATAAAATTGGCGCATCCAGAGCAAGGTTTTAATCAAGGGCAGTGGCAGAGTCTGGTCAGTGACTACTGCGAAAATCGGCTTAGTCGCAAACTCGGGTTTTTCAACTAACTCAAAAATAATACCCAGTGCTAGATTTTTTCCGATCGGCACCTGAACGATTTGACCAGCGCTATAATCATGTTCACTGTGATACGTGAAAAATTCGTGCTGTTTGGAGACGACTTTATTGATCCCGATCAGATAATATTTCATAGCCATATTGTAGCATTTTAGATACAAAAATCTCAATTGGACCCTGGTTAACCTAATGATTTTTATGATAAAATAAGCATATGTATTTTGAAAATCGACAACAGGCCGGGGCGATATTAGCTCAGCAATTGCTAGAGAAATATCGATATGAGAATAGTGCTGTTTTAGCGATTAGTTTTGGTGGCGTGCTGGTGAGTGAGCCGATTGCTCAACTTTTGCACTGTCCGATTAGCGTGTTGATTAGCGAGGGAATTGACGTTCCTGGTGAAGGTTTGCAAATCGGATCGGTGACTCAGACGGGGCAATTTAGCTACAACGATAATCTGTCGCGGTTCGAAATCAACGAATATCGTAATGAATTTTATAATTATTTTGAGGAACAAAAACGCTCGATATTTCAAAAAATCAATCGAATGATTGGCGATGGTGGGCTGTGTGATCGGCAACTGCTTAAAGGGCGTAATGTGATTTTGGTGAGTGATGGTTTTGATGATGAAACTTTGCTTGGCGCGGTGTTGGATTTTTTAAAACCGGTGACGATCGAGCGGTTGATTGCGGTTGCGCCGGTAGCTAGTGTTCAGGCGGTTAACCGATTGCACGTGATGGTTGACGAGATTAATATTTTGGATGTTAAACAGAATTTTTTTGAAATAAATCATTATTATGAAGACAATAATTTACCGTCAAAAGAAGAGATTATTGAGCGAATTAATCAAAATATTTTAAATTGGCAATAAAAACATTTGAAAAAGTGTTGTAAAAAGTGTAATATAGAATTAAGTAGTTGTTAAAGCAATTTAAGGGGAAAAGGCAGATGTTAGACATATTTATAACTTCACGAGTTCGGCGCAAGGTGATAGTGGTATACGCTAAATATCCTGATTTTAAGACGCACGTTCGGGGTTTATCAAAATTAATTAAAGAAGACCCGGGCAATGTCCAACGTGAATTAAAAAAACTGGAGCGGGCTGGTTTTTTGCTGAGTGAGAAAACCGGCAACTCGCGTGTCTATTTTACCAACAAGCAGTTCGTAATTTTTAAAGAATTACAAAGCATCGTTATCAAAACCCAACAATTGTCTAATTCTAAAAATAAAAACCTAAAATAGGTTCTCAGCGTGAAAACAGCTGTAGAAATTATCGAGATTTTACTTAAAAATCGTCAGGTCGTCGACCGTGATGATTTTTTAAGCCCAAATTATGAACGAGTGATGGCAAGTCACGATCCGTTTGGACTGGTTGACATGGATAAAGCGGTCGAGCGTCTGGTGTTGGCGCGACATCAGCAACATAAAATCGTGATTTTTGGTGATTATGACGCTGATGGGGTAACGGCAACGGCGTTGCTATTGGACGCTTTGGCGAGCTTTGGTTTTGAGTGGGTGGATTATTTTTTGCCAAATCGTTTTACGAATGGTTATGGCCTAACAGTCAAGGCGATTGAGCAGATTGCTAAAGAACAGCAACCAGATCTAATTGTGACGGTAGACTGTGGCAGTTTGAATCAACTGGAAATTGAGCGGGCTAATCAATTAGGGATCGATGTGATTGTGACAGATCATCATAATGTGGCTCAAATCCAACCACCGGCAGTGGCGGTAGTCAATCCGAAACGCTCCGAAAACACCTATCCGAATTGCTATTTGTCAGGGGTCGGGACGGCTTTTACGCTGGTGCGGGCTTTGCAAACGCGTCTGGAGGGTTTGGCGCCAGGTCAAGAAAAATGGCTGTTGGATCTGGTGGCGATTGGCACAATTGCCGATTTGATGGAGTTAAAAGGTGAAAATCGGGCGCTAGTGAAATTTGGTTTGGTGGTGCTTACTAAGACTCGGCGATTTGGTTTAAGGCAATTGCTTGATCAAAATAAACTAGAACAGCTCACAGCGGAAACGATTGGGTTTGTGATTGGCCCGCGAATTAACGCTTCGGGTCGATTGGAATCGGCGGATTTTGCGCTAGCCGTGTTGACAGCTCAAACGTTAGCCGAAGCTCACCAACGGGTTGAAAAACTCAACTATCTCAATACTAAACGTCGGGCTTTGCAGGATAAAGTCTATAGTGAAGCATTCAGTCAGGCGGTAAAGAGCGATGATCCGGTACTGGTGCTAATCGGTGATGGCTGGCACGAGGGAGTGGTGGGAATTGTGGCATCACGCATTCAGGAGGAGTTTCAAAAGCCGGTGTTTATTTTGAGTCGTCAACCCGAGCAAATAAAGGGTTCGGCCCGCAGTTTTGGTCAATTTTCGGTGTTTGAAGCGATTGAGGCTTGTCGGGATCTGTTGTTGACTGGGGGCGGTCATGATGCGGCTGGTGGACTGAGTTTGAAACTAGAGAATTTTGAAGCGGTCAGAGCGCGTATCAATGACTTTTATCGGTCGTTAAATTTAAGTGACCAGCAACAATTTTTGGAGCCAAAACCAGAGATTAAATTAGACTCATTGGCGGTTTTGACTAAAGATTTTTATCATCAGATGCATCAGTTGGAGCCGTTTGGCGCGGGTAATCCTGAGCCAATTTTTGAAGTTGTGAATTTAACCACAGTACAAGTATTGTTTCTGGGGAGTGATAATCAGCATTTGAAGATTCGGTTGCGGGATGGTGATGGACGAGAGCTGGAGATGATTAGTTTTAATTATAATAAAGACTGGAAATTGCGACTTGATGATCGAGTTAAAGTAATTTTTACCTTATCAATGAATCATTGGAATGGTCGGGAAACTCTTCAAGGGCGGTTGCTACGGATTGACAAGATGTAACTAGTTGATTTTGCTACCAATATCTGATAAAATAGCGATATGGTAAAAGTTACACGAAAAGACGATAAAGAAGCGAACGAGAATATTATTCGTCGTTTTAACCGTAAGGTTGTTCAAAGTGGTGTGCTTTCAGCGAAAAAAGCTAGTTTGCGTTTTGAGAAACCAATTTCCAAAACTGAACGTCGCAAAAATGCTATCGTATCGAAGCAACGCCGTAGTGAAAAATTAGCAAAAATTAAAATGGGGCTACGCTAGTGTCCCTAAAAGAGACTATCTCAAACGATTTAAAAGCCGCCTTTTTAGGTGGCGATCGTTTTATTAGCGACACTTTGAAAGGCTTAAAAGCGGTAATTCTTAACCAGGAAATTGCGCTAGGCAAGCGCGATGCTGGTTTGACTGACGCGGAAATTGAAACAGTCGTTCAAAAAGAAGTCAAAAAACGCAAAGAATCGGCTGAGATTTACAAACAGGCTGGGCGAGCTGAATTAGCCCAAAAAGAGCTTGATGAAATGGCGATATTAGAGAAATATCTGCCACGGCAATTAACCGAGACGGAAATCGAGGCATTATTGCAACAGATTATCGCTGAGGGCAATTTGGCGCTTGAGGTTAAAAATCAGGGCATGCTGATTGGCCAAGTCAAACAACGAGCTGGCTCGGCAGCTGATGGGGCGGTGGTGGCGCGAGTAGTGTCTCGCCTGGTCAGTAGTCAATAAACAATTATTTTACAATAAATTAACTAAATTGGAGGTAAACAATGATTATATTTTTTGGGATGGCTGGGTCTGGTAAAAGCGTCCAGTCTAATAAATTAGCGGAAGCGATTGATTGGCCACGTGTTAGCGCCGGGGAAATATTGCGGACGCTCGAGGACCCTCAGGTCAAAGCCGATCTTGAGCAGGGTAACTTGGTGGATTATCGGATTACTAATCGGGCGATACGCCAGGTTTTAGACGTTAATAACAACCGACTTGTTTTGGATGGCTATCCTCGTCAAATGGAGCAGGCACAATGGATAATTGATGAGAAACGACCGATTGAATTATGCATTTGGTTGGATGTTTCAGAAGAAACTATTCGTCAGCGTTTGGCTGAGCGAGGACGCCATGATGACACTGAAAACGCTATTCATCGCCGATTAGAAGTTTTTAATCAGCACACGTCTCAGGTGTTAAATTTCTTTAAACAGCATAATATTAAAGTGATAAAAATTGATGGCTCGGGTTCGATTGAGCAGATTCATCAATTGATATTAAGCGAGGTAAAAGATGTCCTTGCAACCAACTAAAACCCCTGAACAAATTGAAGCGATGCGTCAAGGCGGACAGATTTTGGCTCAGTTACTGGCTGATCTTAAAAATTATGTTCAACCGGGAATGACCGGCCAACAGATTGACGCCTGGATGGAGCAGGAAATTCTCAAGCGTGGCGCTGAAGTTACTTACAAAGATCCGGCGGAAGGGGTTGATTTTCCGGCGAGTATTTGTGTTTCGGTTAACGAAAATATTGTTCACGGATTGCCCAATGAATTACCTTTAGAAAAAGGCGATGTGGCGAAATTTGATTTGGTGATTACATATCGTGGCATGAAAGTCGATTCGGCTTTTACGATGGTGGTGGGCGAGGAACCGACTGGTTCCAAAAAGCATTTACTAAACAATGTCGAAAAATCGCTTTATGCGGGGATTGCTCAGGTCAAACCAGGCGCGCGGATCGGTGATATTTCCTCTGCGGTTGAAAAAGTTCTCAAAAAAGCCAAGCTCGGCATTGTGCTCGAGCTAGTCGGTCATGGTGTTGGTCAAAAAATGCACATGGATCCAGAGGTGCCGAACTATGGCAAAAAAGGCACCGGACCGGTGTTGTCGGTTGGCGATACGATTGCGATTGAACCGATGGCTAGTCTGGGCAAGGGGGCGATTACTACGGCGTCTGATGGTTGGACAATTGCGATGCGCGATGGGTCATTGTCAGCACATTTTGAACATACGGTGCTAGTAACCGATAAAGGTTGTGAGATTTTAACTAAATTAAAATAAATACCCAGCGAAAAACTTGTCATAAGCGTTGTTTTAGACTATAATGAAGACCATGGAAAACGACTCTAAGGTTATTGTTGGACTTGATGTTGGCACAAGCAGTATTAAAGTGCTGGCTGGTGTAGTAAAAGATGGTCAAATTTCAATCGTTGGTGTCAGCGAAACACCGACTAGCGGAATGCGCAAGGGCGTAGTCTCGGATATGACCAGTTTGTCAAAATCAATTGACGAGGCTTTAGGTCAAGTCGAAAAAACCACCGGTTATGAAATTAACACGGCAATGGTCAATATTAACGGCTCGAGCATTATTTCCACCAAAACCGATGGAATGATCGTGGTGGCGGGGCAGGAAATCAACCCTGATGACCTTCGTCGTCTTGAAGAACTAGCGACCATTGGTAAAATTCCAGATAATCGGGTAATTTTGAAAGTAATTCCGCATGACTACATCCTTGATGGTCAAGCAGGCATTAAAGATCCACTTGGTATGACTGGTTCGCGACTAGAGATTAAAGCTAATGTGATTTCAACCTTGACGCCGCATCTTGATGGTTTACACAGGGTTGCTAGTTTAGCTGAAGTGACGCCATCTCGAGTAGTAGTGTCGTCTGAGGCGTCCGCTCGAGCAGTTTTAAATGAAAAACAATGTGAAAACGGTGTAATGCTCCTAGAACTAGGGGCATCAACCACGGGAATTGCAATTTATGAAGGGGGCGACTTACAGTATCTAGCGGTGTTGCCAGTTGGTGCTAACAATGTTACTAATGATTTAGCGCTTGGATTGCAAATCGACCCAGAGCTAGCTGAGGTCGTAAAACTGACTCGGGCTAGTGCGGTCTTCAGCGACAAAACCAAAAAAGTTTCGGTCAAGCACAATAAGCAAACTTATGAATTTGATCAGGCGGATATTGATGAAATTGTTGATATGCGCCTTAAAGAAATTTTTGAAATGGTTAACGATAAATTGCATGAATCGGGCTATGCTGGTAAACTACCGAGTGGGGTGGTGCTGACTGGTGGTGGGGCTAAACTAGCTGGCATTGATAATTATGTTAAAAATGCGCTTGGTCTAGTTACTCATATCGCTAATTGTCAGCATCAATTCCGCGGTTTGAGCGACAAAATCACTGGCCCAGAATACATGACAGCGGTAGGCTTGATGTTGTATGATCTAGAGGCTTATAATACTGACCAGACAACTGAACCAAAAGCTAGCGGTGGCTTGTTTGGCGGTTTGAGGAAATTATTTAAAAAATAAAAGATAACGAGAAAAAGGGAGACATAATGCCAGAAATTAAACCGACAGAAATTGAAACTTTTGCTAATATCAAAGTAGTGGGAATTGGTGGTGCCGGCGGTTCAGCGGTTAATCGTATGAAAGAAGCCCAATTAAGCGGCGTGGAATTTATTGCTATGAACACTGACGCTCAGGCGCTACATAATTCACTGGCTGATGTCAAAATTTACCTCGGACGCGAAGCTACGCACGGTTTAGGGGCTGGGGCTGACCCGTCAAAAGGTGAAATGGCAGCTGAAGAATCCCGAGAAGATATCAAAGAAGCTCTTAAAGGCGCCGATATGATTTTTGTGACCTTTGGTGCTGGTGGTGGTACTGGTTCGGGCGCGGGGCACGTGGTGGCTGAAGTGGCGCGCGAGCTCGGTATTTTGGTGGTTGGTGTCACTACTCGACCGTTCTCGTTTGAAGGCATTAAACGCAAAACCAACGCCGAGTGGGCGATTGATCAATTGCGTCGCCAAGTTGATACTCTGATTACCATCCCGAATGACCGCTTGTTGCAGACAATCGATCGTCGTACGCCGCTGCTTGAGACTTTTAAAATTGCCGATGATGTGTTGCGTCAGGGTGTGCAAGGGATTTCTGATTTAATTACTGAACATGGTTTGATTAACCTGGATTTCGCTGATGTTAAAGCGATTATGAGCAACGCTGGCTCAGCTCTGATGGGGATCGGGCGAGCTAGTGGTGAAAACCGGGCTGTCGAAGCCGCCAAGCAAGCGATTGAATCACCGCTGATCGAAGTGTCAATTGATGGTGCGCGCGGAGTGTTGTTTAATATTACCGGTGGCTATGATATGAGCATGAGCGAAGTCCAAGACGCGGCTGAGCTAATTACCTCGGCGGTGTCGCCAGATGCTAATATTATCTTCGGTGCTACCCTTAAGCCAGAATTAGAAGATGAAATTATCGTAACTGTGGTAGCGACTGGTTTCGATTCGATGTATCACAATCCAACTGAATACGAACCAGCCAAGACCGACTCTGATCAACCAGCTGAACCAGCGCCTGAATTCGACGAAGATATGGCTCGTTCGATTGATTTAGAATTAAACAACAAAACAACCGATGAACAAGCTCATGAGGAATTCCAAGGCAAAACTAACGAAGGTGGAGTTTGGGATTTGTCTGAAGACGAATTGGACACGCCACCGTTTTTGCGTCGGCGCAAGGACAAGCGCTAAATTATGCGGATAGTGGTGATTTATAAGACGGCTTCTGATCATGCTCGAGAAGTGCGCGATTATTTACGCGATTATCAACATTTCACAGGCAAAACAATTGAAGAAATTGATCCGGAATCGCGCGATGGCGAGAGTTTTTGCCGGGCTTATGGGGTGGTTGAATACCCGACAATTATGGCCATCTCTGATTTTGGTCAGATGCAACAGATGTGGCGCGGGCGTCCGTTACCGTTGATGGATCAAGTTAGTTATTATGATCGCTAGTTAAAAACACCCAATAAGGGTGTTTTTAAAGATATATTTTACAATAGTATTGACAAAACATAAAGATTATGCTACACTGAAAGTATAGTTACAATAAAAACAAACAAAACAGGATTTAATAAAAATGTCAGTGGAACAATTCACCATCCCACATAATACAATCGAAAATCTAGAGACTGAAGCCTCTGAGGAACGTCTCGATTACCAATTGAGTGAAGAACAAAAGCGATTTATTGCTAGACAAGCGCTCAATCTTTTGACATAATATTAATATCAACCATCAACAATAGAAAAAAATCAACAAAAAAAGGAAATCTCATGGAAAAAATGCCCACCGCTCGCGAACGATTCGATAATTTCGAGCAAAATAAATTAAAAAAAGAAGCTGAAGAATTTGAGAAAGCTGTCTATGGTGAAACAGCTGGGATTGTTGATTTTTCAGATGAGGCTAAGGCCCGACTAGAAGAAGGTTTAGCTTATGAAGAACATCTTAAAGCCATGTCAGAACGTCATGAGCATGATCCTTTGGAGATCTTTGATCAAAATAAAGCCCAGGCTGATTATCAAGAAACCATGCATCAACAACAGCTGGCTGAGCAAGAACAGCTTCAAAAACACCGTGAGAACCAAGATGATCCTCGGGTTGAAGGTTTGATGAGTTATGCTCAACAAATTGGCGAGTTTAAGCAATCACAAAAAGCCTATATTGAGGAACTGAAGTCGAAATACGAAGAAGGCGTTAAGCACGGTTTGGCGGTTGATTTTGTAGATTTTATGAATGCCGATCCGCAATATCAGTCCATGCAAAAACAATTATTGCAAAAAGAAGACTTGCTTAATGATCGATTATTTGAATTGAGCGAACAGGATGGCGAGGTTTTTACTGATCAAATCATCAATGAAATTATTGATGCGACTGATCGGGAAGCTTATTTGCAAAAAGTGGCTGATTGGAAAGCGGTTCGAGAAGTTGATAATGCTGAGTCTGTCGTGAATCAGTTTAAAGCCTACGAGCAAGGTGAAATCAGCAAAGAAGATCTTGCTCGGACTGTCGTGGCGAGTTTTTCGTCGGAGGGTGATGGTTTTGCGGTAGCGGTTGATCAATTGCAAGACGAGAACGATCCATCGCTTCTTGATAAAATAGTAGAAAAAATTAGAGCGAGTCGTTTTTATAAAAAAGCAGTTGCCGTTGCAATGGTGTCATTAATGCTAAACGGGGGACTCTTCTCAGGCGGAAATGGTATTACGTATGCTGGTGAAGATGATTTAACAAACAATAACCAATACGACAACACCCCTAAGGCTCAGGCAATGGTAGATAATCCAAAAGCTCCTGAAGTCCTAGAAGGTTTAGACGTTGATTTTAACAATGGTGAGAATACTGAAACAGATCAGAGAGTTAATGAAAGAATCACTTCTTATGACGACTTTTTGGCTAGCCAAGAATACGCAAATCACAAACCGGGTGACGATATCGAATATGATTATGAAGTCGGCACCATTATTGATAATCAGCGAGATGGTAAATTCGATATGTTCCCTGGAATAAAGGGGGAAACCGCTGGTCAAAAGTTTGAATATGTCAAAAAAGCTAGTTATTATTCACCAGAATTGGTGGCGTCGTTGGCGATGCATCAATTGACTGGTTTTGAATTGAAATATATTGACGCTAATGGTAATGAAGCAATCGCCCGAACTCCAGATCAAATCAATCAATCGGTTGATCAAATGAAGAATAATCCGGACTTATTTGGTAAAAACTACGATGCTTTCTTAGATATTGTAGAGAACGCAGAGTTCGGTATGACTTCAATTACCAAAGGAACTTTTAACGTTTATAAATATATTGACCGAACCGATTCAAAAGAAAAATTGGCAATTGGCCAGGGTGGCGGCGGTGACGCACTGCAGTTGACACTTGATGGCGGTGATAAGCTGATTTATCTTGAACATTGTGCTAACGTGATTGTTCTTAAAATGCATAAAAAAACTACTTTACTTATTCCTCCAGATGAGGACCCAATCCCACCAGATGAGGACCCAATCCCACCAGATGAGGACCCAACTCCAGAAACCCCACCGGAAATTCCACCTGAGACTCCGGAAACCCCACCCGAAACGCCAGAAACGCCACCAGTTGTCCCACCGATTACTCCACCTGAAACCCCACCCGAAACAACAGTCCAACCTAAAGATCCTTCGCTCGACATTAACGTTAACCCAAACTTAAGTGATCAGGACAAAATGGGCGATCAACGAGTTAACAGTGGTGGCTTGCGACCGTCGGAAGACGTCACCGAGGATACTTACCAAGCTCCAAGTGCTCCCGAAAACACCGTTGACCAACAAAAAATGACCGAAGCTAAACAGGAAATTGAAAAAAACATCGAGAATTTAAACAACAGTTACAATAACTTAAGCAACCAAGAAAAAGCCACCATTGAGGAAAACCAAACTGGCGTCGGCGAAGTTAACAAATCTTACGAAGACGTAGCCCAAAACGCTCAACCGATAGAAATCACCCCTCAGCCCGGACAATCTCAAGACTCAGGCGTAGTCACCGGCGAAGTTGACGGCTTTTAAACTAACCAAACACAGAAAGGATAATTATGAAACAAAACAAACACACCAACCTAAAAGCTACCTTGCTAGCGATCGGCATCGTTGTCGGAATGCCGTTAGCTAGCGCGCTGGCTTATTACCCAGAGCGCAACACTTTTAGTATTAAAAAACCGGCTAATTTTATCACTTTTAACTCGATTACTGACAATCCCAATTATGGCGATGAACGTAATTTTACGCTAGCTAAACCGTCGAGTAACACCAGCGCTGGCGGTTGGAGTGATACTTATGTTAATGTCACTCATGATGACGAATATTTGGTGCGGGTTTATGTGCACAACAACGCTTCTGCTAATTTAAATCTAGTAGCTGAAAATACTCGCATACGAGTTAGTTTGCCAACCAACACCGCTAAAGAAATTCGTTTAGGTGCTTTTATTTCGGCTAACAACGCTAAACCAAAAGAAGTTTACGATGATGTGATTTTTCGAAGCGATAAACTGTTTAATATTGCTTATGTCGCTGGTTCGGCTCGTTTTAAAAACAACGTTAACCCTAACCCTGGTTTTAACATCTCTGATGATTTAGTAACTAACAGGGGGGCACTGATCGGCTATAACAAAATGGATGGTCGATTGCCGGGTTGTTTTGAATACAGTGGTATTTTGACCTTTAAGGTTAAAATTCAAACTCAAAAACAGGCTAGCTTTAATATCCAAAAACAAGTTCGCAAGTCTGGCGAAAAAAAGTGGTCAAAACAGATCAAAGTCAATCCTGGCGAAAAAGTTGAGTATCAATTGATGTATAAAAATACTGGTCAGGCTACTCAAACCGGTGTGATCGTCAAAGACTTTTTGCCAAATAGCGTCAACGCTATCGGTTCAAGCTTAATGCTAAAAAACGCTCACAATCCGAATGCTGTTCAAATTAACAATCAGGAAGCTTTATTTAACGGAGCCGGTTTGAAAATTGGTGATTATGCGTCCGGTGCTAATGCTTTTATGAAATTTAGCGCCACCATGCCGACTAATGACCAGCTCAAGATCTGTGGCGATAATATCTTTCGTAACCGGGTGGTGATTTATACCAAAGAAGGTAATCTCGAAGATGTAGCGGATGTGGTGGTGACCAAAACTGGTTGTACCCCAGAGAAACCTCAACCAAATCAACCAACGCCTAATCAGCCAACCCCTAACAAACCAACGCCCAACAATCCGGGTGAGCTGCCAAGCACTGGTCCAGCCGAAATCGCCATCAGCATGATCGGTTTACTGCTAATCACGGCTTCGGTAATCTACTGGTATAAGTCGCAACAAGAAATCAAAAAACGGATCACAAACAATGGTTCAATTGAGATGAAAATTAGCGATCAACCAACAAAGGAGGTGATAACACCACAGTCAACCGACAAAAAATAACAATCAATAATTATCCAAAAAATCCCACTCTGGCTAGCTAGCAGTGGGGTTTTGATTGGGTTAGATAGTTTAATCTGGGTGTGATACAATAACAGTATGAAGAAAATTACTAAAGCAATTATCCCTGTGGCTGGTTGGGGAACTCGGCGTCTGCCAATTACTAAAACAATCGAAAAATGTATGCTACCGGTTGGCAATCGACCGATTATTGACTATGTGGTAGAGGACTGTATTAAGGCCGGCATTACTGATATCTATTTTGTAGTGTCTGAGGGCTCAACCCAAGTCAGGAGTTTTTATTCTCATAACCAAAAGCTTGAAGAATACCTCAAGGCTAATGGTAAAGAAAAATATCTCGAGGCGGTGACGCCACCGGCTAGTATTAATTTTCATTTTATCGAGCAAGACCCGAACGGTAAATACGGTACAGCGATCCCGGTTTATCTGGTTGCAAAAGAAATTGGTGACGAGCCGGTTCTGGTGCTAATGGGTGATGATTTTATCTACAATCGTGATGATTCGAGTGATGTGGCGCGCTTGGTTGAGCAAGCGGGCGAGGGCAGTGCTCTGTTGGGCGCGCAAGTAGCGCCTGATGAAGTATCACGTTATGGTGTGATTGAGCTGGATGCTGAGCATAATTTTAAGCAAATTGTTGAAAAACCAGCGCCGGAGGATGCACCAAGCAATTTAATCAATATCAGTAAATATGTCTTGAACGCAAAAGCGGTGGCGATGGTTAAAGATTACGCTGAGCGTGATGACATTCAAGGCGAATATTATATCACTGTGCCGTTAAATGATTACGTTAGTAGCGGTCAGGCACTGAAAGTTGTGCCAGCCGAAGGCGTCTATCTTGATGGCGGTACAGTCGAAGGCTGGGTGCACGCTAATCGTGTGGTGGTCGAGGGTCACAACAGCTAGTCGAGCGCCTCTTGTCAATTTTGTAAAAGTTTGATATAATATAGCCTGATATTTTTTAAAAAAGGAAAGACTAATGAAGAAAGCAGTTATCAAGGTCAGTGGCAAACAGTATATTGTCGCTGAAGGTGAGACCCTCTGGGTGGATCTCCTCCCTGAAGGTACCAAAGAGCTCGAACTTGATGCGCTTCTTACGATTGATGGTGACAAGACCGCTGTGGGTCAACCAGTCGTAAAAGGTGTAAAAGTTAAGGCTGTGGTTGATCCCGAAATGCAAAAAGGTGACAAATTGCGCGTTATCCGCTACAAGGCTAAAAAACGTGTTCATAAAGAAATCGGACATCGCCAAAAGTACTCCCAAATCACCATCAAATCGATCAAATAATTGATTCACAAATCGCTCGGAAGATTGTTGCTACGTTGTGACTACGCCGGGCGATTTTTTGTTGGTAAAAAGTTTTAAAAAGCTTCTGCTTTGTGGTAAAATGTTAATTATGGAACGGGAAGCGGTAGTAATTGCGATTACAAATCAAAAAGGTGGCGTTGGGAAGACTACCACCTCAATTAACTTGGCTTATTATTTATCAAAATTGAAGCGCGAGGTGCTATTGATTGATTTCGATCCTCAAGGTAACGCTTCGAGTGGCTTGGGAGTGAATAAACATGAATTAGGGGCTTCGATGAGTGATGTGATTATCGGCAATACACCGATTAGCACCGTGATTCAGCAGACCGACTATGAGGGGCTGTCGGTGGCGCCGACGCTGTCGACGCTAGCCAATACCGAAGTTGATTTAGCTAAAACTAACAATAAATTCCGTCGCTTAAAAACCGCCATCAATGAAATTCGCAATCAATATGATTTTATTATTATTGATTGTCCGCCAAGCTTGAGTTTACTGACGGTAAACGGTTTGATATCGGCTGATTATATGATTATGCCGGTTCAGACTGAGTTTTATGCGCTCGAAGGGTTGGGACAACTACTAGAAACTATGAAAATTATCAAAAGTGGCATGAATCCAAATCTCGAAATCCTCGGCGTGTTGCCAACCATGGTGGACTCACGCACGGTGCTGTCAGCGCAGGTGATTACCGAAATCAAAAAATATTTTAATTCAAAAGTATTTAAAACTGTCATTCCGCGTAATATTCGCCTAGCCGAGGCCCCAAGTCACGGCGTGCCAATTGGCGTGTATGATCGTTTTTCAAAAGGTGCAAAAAGTTATAAAGCTCTCGCAAAGGAGGTACTAAATCGTGTCAAATAATCCTAAAACACCCAAAAAATCAACCAAATCAGCTCTAGGGCGGGGCTTTGAATCGCTGTTGCCGACTGAGTTGTTTGATGAGGCGTTCGACCCGACTAGCGAGCAGGATGCCAAGCTCAGTAATTTGCGTGAGATTGCGCTTGATAAAATCGAGGCTGACGCTGAACAACCGCGTAAAGCATTTGAGGAGGAAGCAATGCAAGCTTTGGCGCGATCTATCAAAGTCCATGGCGTGTTGCAACCGATTGTGGTGATTAAAAAAGGCGACAAATACCGCATTGTGGCCGGTGAACGGCGTTATCGTGCCAGTAAAATCGCTGGTTTGAAGAAAATTCCAGCCCTAATCCGCACTTTAAGCGCTCAAAATCGCCTGGAATTGTCGCTGATTGAGAACGTTCAGCGTGAAGATTTGAATGTAATTGAGGTGGCGACGGCTTATCTGAAGTTGCGCGAGCAATTTAATATGACGTTGAAGCAGATTAGCGAACGAGTCAGCGGTAAAACGGTTGGGGCGATTAGCAATACTATGCGGTTATTGACTTTGCCAGCGGAAGCAATCGAGGCGTTGAGTCAAGGTGAATTAACTGAGGGGCAGGCCAAACCGTTAATCGGTATGGACCACGCGATAGTTTTGAAATTATTACCGCAAATCATCAAACAAAACTGGTCAGCCCGTCGAGTGGAGCGAGTGACGGCCAATTACAAAGCTCAAACTGATAAACAAGCTCAAACCGAAGCACTCAAAGATAAAAAAATCACTGAAATATTACGTGCCGATAAAGTATCGCAAGCGATTGCTAAGCGACTAGACGCTAAAGTCCAAGTTAAAGCCAAGGCCAACGGTTCGGGTACGATTGAAATCAAATTCAAAAACCAAGACGAATTTGATCGATTAAGTCAGATGCTTAGCCAATAATCTGATTCGGTGACGATTTGTAAAAACTCCCACGTGTATGCGGGAGTTTTTATTCGGCTTAAAAGAAGCGGAAATGGGTTAAGGGAAAAAGACGCATGTTGACTGGTCCAATCACCAAATGAAACGGAACTTGACCGAGACCGTTGCGCGAGTCATAAGAATGACTGCCTTCTCGATGATCACCAATGACGAACAGATGATTGTCTTGAACTTTAACATTGTCAACCTCACCGGAAACTAGCGTGCTCATCTCGTCTTTGAGCTGGTCATTTGGATTAAATCCTTCGGGATGCTCTTTGTTGGTGATAGTTAGCTTGTTATTTTTGAGATTAACAGTATCGCCTGGCAAGCCTACCACGCGTTTAATTAGATAACGGTCTTGTTGTCGAGAAGCGTTTTGGGGGTTTTCAAACACAATAATATCGCCTCGTTTTGGCACGTAAGGGGTGTTTTTAATCTGGGCCCAGGTTACTGGCAGGCGATTAACGATTACTCGGTCGTTTTGGTAAAAAGTATTTTCCATACTGCGACCAACGATACTATAACTTCGAAAGACAAAAGCGTTAATCAATAATGTGCCACAAATCACCGACGCCACGAAAAAAACAATATTGGCAATATCTCGAGTGCGGTTTTTGCGATTGATACTAATTTGCGTCATAACATAACTATTATACCAAAAAAAATAGTTTTTTAAATATTGAATAAAAATGTTATAAACGGTATGATAGTTAATGGTTATGAACAAAAAACCTGTATCAATTGATGGATTTATTCGTCGTTCACGGTCAACCAATGGAGTGGCCAAAAAACGACCAGATGTTAGCTATTATCAACCTAAAGTTGCCACAAAACGGTCGCTTAACTCAGTTGGCTCGACTAAGAAGCAGCTATCAGCAAATGTTTCGAAGTTGGCTAATCGAGAGCTAAATTATCAGCGTTCGGAGCGTCAACGGATTACCCAAAAAAGCAAAACTGTCGATAAGCAAGATTTTGATGTGACTGATTTTTTAAATCAGCCATCAACACTATCTCGATCTGTCAATTCCAAACCGCCTAAATCCCCTAAAGCTCCGAAACCAAAATCGAAAAAACGCAAAATTATCAAATGGCTGTTTTTAGGGTTGTTGGTGGTTGGATTGGCGACGGCTTATCATTATGGTTCGCGATTGATGAAAGCGACCAAGGTGATCGGTGGCGGTAATATTATAGATGTGCTTTTTAAAGCCGATCCTCTAAAAACTGATGAAAACGGCCGGACTAATTTTTTAGTCTTTGGAACGGAAAGCAATAACGTTAACAGTGCTCATGGCGGACCGTTACTA
>ERZ772799.387-NODE-387-length-17109-cov-3.441890_pt1 | contig 17109 bp, 16 predicted proteins | sample MGYA00511345_ERZ772799 | MGnify/ENA primary metagenome ERZ772799 (study PRJEB29015, sample SAMEA2738037) | human oral metagenome | biome: human oral; feature: human-associated habitat; material: saliva | place: China | collected 2238 ... | reverse complement strand
GCCCGGGCCGCGGTCGACAAGTACAGCACGTCCAAGCGTCCCCGCTTCGTGGCCGGCGCCCTGGGCCCCCAGCCCAAGACGGCCTCCATCTCGCCGGACGTGAACGACCCGGCCGCGCGCAACATCACCTTCGAGGAACTGCGTGCCGCCTACCTGGAACAGGCCCGCGGCCTGGCCGAAGGCGGGGCCGACGTGTTCCTGGTCGAGACCATCTTCGACACCCTCAACGCCAAGGCCGCGCTGTTCGCGCTGGATGAACTGGCCGAAGAGCGCAGCGCCCAGGGCCTGCCGCGCATCCCGGTCATGATCTCCGGCACCGTCACCGACGCCTCCGGCCGCATCCTGTCGGGCCAGACCGTCGAGGCCTTCTGGAACTCGGTGCGCCATGCCAGGCCGCTCACCATCGGCCTGAACTGCGCCCTGGGCGCGGCGCTCATGCGGCCCTACATCGAGGAGCTGGCCCGCAAGGCCGACACCTTCGTCTGCGTCTACCCCAACGCCGGCCTGCCCAACCCCATGGCCGAGACGGGCTTTGACGAGACCCCCGACATCACCTCCGCCCTGCTGAAGGAGTTCGCGCAGGCCAACCTCGTCAACATCGCCGGTGGCTGCTGCGGCACCACGCCTGCCCACATCCGCGCCATTGCCGAGGCCGTGCGTCCGCTCACCCCGCGCGTGCCGCCCGTCATCCCCGTCGCCACCCGCCTTTCCGGTCTGGAGCCCTTCAACATCGACGAGGACTCGCTCTTCGTCAACGTTGGCGAGCGCACCAACGTCACCGGTTCCAAGGCGTTTGCGCGGATGATCCTCAACGAGCAGTACGACGAGGCCCTGCAGGTCGCCCGCCAGCAGGTGGAAAACGGCGCGCAGATCATCGACGTCAACATGGACGAAGCCATGCTGGACGCGATGAAGGCCATGCCGCGCTTTTTAAACCTCATCGCCAGCGAACCCGACATCGCCCGCGTGCCCATCATGATCGACAGCTCCAAGTGGGAGGTCATCGAGGCGGGCCTGCGCTGCGTGCAGGGCAAGGCGGTGGTCAACTCCATCTCGCTGAAGGAAGGTGAAGCCAAGTTCCTGCACGAGGCCCGCCTGGTGCGCCGCTACGGGGCTGCCGCCGTCGTCATGGCCTTTGACGAACAGGGCCAGGCCGACACCTTCCAGCGCAAGATCGAGATCTGCAAGCGCGCCTACGATCTGCTGGTGAACGAAGTGGGCTTCCCGCCCGAAGACATCATCTTCGATCCCAACATCTTCGCGGTCGCCACCGGCATCGAGGAGCACGACGAATACGGCAACGACTTCATCCGTGCCTGCCAGTGGATCCACGACAATCTGCCGCATGCCCGCATCTCGGGCGGCGTCTCCAACGTCTCCTTCTCGTTCCGCGGCAACAATCCCGCGCGCGAGGCCATCCACACGGTCTTCCTCTATCACGCCATCAAGGCCGGCCTCACCATGGGCATCGTCAACGCCGGCATGATGGGCGTCTACGACGAAGTGCCGCTGGAACTGCGCAACCGTATCGAGGACGTGGTGCTCAATCGCAAGCCCGTCTTCCCCGATGACCTGCCCGCCGATGCCCCCGAGCGCGAACTGACCGCCACCGAGCGGCTCATCGAGATCGCCCAGACCCTGAAGGATGACGGCGGCAAGAAGGAAGCCGACCAGGCCTGGCGCAAGGGCAGCGTGCAGGAACGCATCACGCACGCCATGGTGCATGGCATCACCCAGTACATTGTCGAGGACACCGAAGAGATCCGCCAGGAAATCGCGGCCCGTGGCGGTCGTCCCATCGAAGTCATCGAAGGTCCGCTGATGAACGGCATGAACGTCGTCGGCGACCTGTTCGGCGAAGGCAAGATGTTCCTGCCGCAGGTGGTCAAGTCCGCCCGCGTCATGAAACAGGCCGTGGCCCATTTGCTGCCCTTCATCGAGGCCGAGAAGGCCGCCCTGGCTGCAGCCGGTGGCGACGTGCGCTCGCGCGGCAAGATCGTCATCGCCACCGTCAAGGGGGACGTGCACGACATCGGCAAGAACATCGTCTCCGTCGTGCTCGAATGCAACAACTTCGAGGTCGTCAACATGGGCGTGATGGTGCCCTGCGCCCAAATCCTCGAAAAGGCCCGCGAGACTGGTGCCGACCTCATCGGCCTGTCCGGCCTCATCACCCCGTCGCTGGAAGAAATGGCCTTCGTGGCCGGCGAGATGGAGCGTGACGAATACTTCCGTTCACGCAAGATTCCGCTGCTGATCGGCGGCGCCACCACGTCGCGTGTGCACACCGCCGTCAAGATTGCGCCCAACTATTCCGGTCCGGTCGTCTACGTGCCCGATGCCTCGCGTTCCGTGCCCGTGGCCCAGGCCCTCGTGTCCGAAGAGCAGCGCGAAGGCTTCCTGGCCGACCTGCACAGCGAATACGACCGCGTGCGCAACCTGCACGGCAAGAAGAAAGGCCCCAACTTCATTCCGCTGGCCGATGCCCGTGCCAACCGCGAGCAGACCGACTGGAGCACCTACGTGCCGCCCCGGCCCAAGTTCATTGGCCGCCGAACCTTCAAGAACCAGGATCTGTCCAAGCTGGCCGAATACATCGACTGGGGCCCGTTCTTCCAGACCTGGGACCTGGCCGGCAAGTTCCCGGACATCCTCGATGACGCCGTGGTGGGCGAAGAGGCCCGCAAGGTCTTCGCTGACGGCAAGGCCATGCTGAAGAAGATCATCGACAACCGCTGGCTCACCGCCAACGGCGTCGTGATGTTCCTGCCGGCCAACACCATCAACGACGACGACATCGAGATCTACACCGATGACTCGCGTACCCAGGTGGCCATGACCTGGCGCAACCTGCGTCAGCAGAACGCCAAGCGTGAAGGCATCCCCAACAAGTCCCTGGCCGACTACATCGCGCCCAAGTTCATCGACGGCAAGCCCAGCGGCATTCAGGACTACATCGGCATGTTCGCCGTCACGGCCGGCATCGGTGCCGACAAGAAGGAAGCCGAATACATGGCGGCGCTGGACGACTACAACGCCATCGCCTTCAAGAGCATTGCCGACCGTCTGGCTGAAGCCTTTGCCGAAGCCCTGCATGAGCGCGTGCGCAAGGACCTGTGGGGCTACGCTTCTGACGAGAAGTTCACCAACGACGAACTCATCGCCGAAGCCTACACCGGCATCCGTCCGGCGCCTGGCTATCCGTCCTGCCCCGAGCACACCATCAAGAAAGAGATGTTCGAGCTGATGGACTGCCAGGAGATCGGCATGCACGTCACCGAGGCGCTGGCCATGTGGCCGGCCGCCAGTGTCTCGGGCTTCTACTTCTCGCACCCGCATTCCGAATACTTCGGTATCGGCAACATTGACGAGGACCAGCTGCAGGACTTCATCCGCCGCTCCGGCCGCGACGAGGCCGAGGTGCGCAGGGCACTGGCACCGCTGCTGGGCTGAGCGTTCAGGACGGGGCCGTATTCGGCCCCGTCGTTTTTCTGGGCTCCGGCATCACGGCATGGCCTTGACAGGCTGGTCGCAGCCAGCTGATTCTGTACCTGAGCATTTCGGATGCCTGCGAGTCAACGGAACCGGGCTGTTATCACGCAGGACGCAATGCCTTGAGCAATGAAGCCATGGTGCGCGAAACGGTCCTGGAATAGCCGCCGCTGCGTCGTACCAGCGCCACCCGGATGCACAGCGCATTGCCTTCGACCAGCGGACGGAAAACCACACCCCGACGGCGTGTGCTGCGCAGCGAGGCCGGAACCAGCGCCACGCCTAGACCGTCGGCCACCTGTGCCAGAAGTACCGCCTGATCCTGCGGCTCCGGCAGTCGGGGTGTTGAGAAACGTTGCTGCGAAAAGATCTTCTGGCAATGGTCGTAGTAAACCGGGTTCTGTCGGCGCGCAAACCAGAAGAGCGGCTCATGGCCGATGTCCTGTAGCGACAGCCGACGACGACGTGCCAGCGGGTGCTGACTGGCCAGACACACCCATAATGCTTCTTCGTGCAGCTCCGTCACGACCAGTCCTTCCGTGCGTGCGGGCAGGCTGATGATCGCAGCATCCAGTTGGCCACGAAGCACGCTGCGTATCAGCTGTGGTGTGCCCTGCAGGACGGTTTCCAGCTGCAGCAGAGGGTGTTTCTCACGCAGTACTGCTTCGGTTCCCGAGAATTGCGCCGTATCGATGGCGGGAGTCATGCCTAATCTGAACGGTGTGTGTTTGGCTGCGTCCTTTCGTTCAGCGCTTCTGGTGCTGTTCAGCGCAGCGCGACCGGAGTGATCCGCCGGGCAGGGTACGCAGCCTTCTTTCTGGATGCGCGTGCCCAGGGCGGCCGCTTCGTCTGAAAGACGACCGGTGTTCAGGGATATGCCGGCATGCGGGTGCAGGTCGTCAAAACCCTGAAGCATGGTGTCCACCTGAAGAAGCAGTTGCCGGATCCGGGGCAATAGCCAATGTCCTTCCGTCGTCAGATGTACACCCCGTTCGGGGCCGGATCGCTGACGTAGCAGAAGCGGTGCGCCCAATGCTTCTTCCAGCTGCCGGATCTGTCGGCTGAGGGGCGGTTGCGTGATGAAAAGTCGTTCGGCTGCCCTGCGGAAATTCAGTTCATCGGCCAGAACCATGAAATAGCGAAGCTGTCGAAGCGTGATTCGGTCTGACATGGTGGGGGGTACAGGAGATGAAAGGTGTCATGTGCTGCAACGCACCGAAGAATGAAAGGTGTTGCGTGCGTCACCTTTCATGGCAGCGTCAGGCACGTTGTTCATGCGGAAGGTCATGCCGACCCATGACCCCTCGTGCACACCATTAATGATACTGAATAGGTATCAAAAAAATGGAATTGGCCTTGATGCGTCGCTGGTTGTTACCTTCATGAAATTGCCAATGCCACGCTGTTCCCCCATGAGACATGGAAGGGAGGCGTCAAGGAGAGGAAAGACGACATGAGTCACGACAACCACACCCCAATGCATCATTCCAGTTCCTCAAGCCCGACGAATCCGCTTCCTACCCGTCAGGCGCGTGCCGATGGTCTGTCAGTCAGCGCCATCGGCCTGGGCTGCATGGGCATGTCCGAGTTCTATGGTCCCAGCGATGATGGAAGATCGCGTGATCTGATTTACTACGCCATCGACCGTGGCGAACGATTCTTCGACACGGCTGACATCTATGGCTTTGGCCACAATGAGGAACTGGTGGGAAGCGTGCTGCGCGACCACCCGTTGCGGGCAGACATCGTTCTGGCCACCAAGGGAGGCATTCTTCGGGATAGGGCCGATGTCACCCGACGGGGTGTCGATACTTCGCCGGAGTATCTGCAGGGGGCCATCCAGCGCTCACTGGATCGTCTGCAGACGCCCATCGATCTTTACTACCTGCACCGGGTGGAAGACGATGGCGCCCGCATCGACGAGAGCATGGCCGCACTGGCCGACGAGATCGGGCAGGGACGCATCGGCGCCGTGGGTCTGAGCGAGGTCTCTGCCGACACCCTTGAACGGGCCGATGCCGCATTGCGCAAGCATACGAAAGGGCGTCATGGCCTGGCAGCAGGACAGTACGAATACTCGCTGATGACCCGTAACGTCGAGAGCAACGGAGTGCTGGACACCTGTCGGCGCCTGGGCATCCTGCTGGTGGCTTACAGTCCCGTGTGCCGCGGGCTTCTGGCAGCATTGGACTTCGACCCAGCGCGGCTGACGGAAGGTGACTTTCGTCGGCAGATGCCACGCTTCACGCCAGCGCATTTCTCGCACAACCAGCAACTGGCCATGGCCTTGCAAAAGGTCGCGGCTGATGAAGGCATCTCTCCCGCTCAGGTGGCACTGTCCTGGGTCCTGTCCCGTTCGCCCAACATTGTGCCCATCCCGGGTACCCGAAGCCCTGGGCGGCTGGACGAGAACCTGCGCGCGCTGGACATCACCTTGAGCGAAGGGGCGCAGCAACGGTTGGCAGAGGTCTTCAAACCTCATGCCGCGGCCGGCTTGCGCTACACGGCCGAATCGATGAAGGCCTATGGGCTGCGGGAGTGAGAACTTCATCTAGCTTGTCTGAGAATGTATATTATGATAATATACACGACATGATAAATATGTCTCTTGTGGCTGGGTTTGACTGGGACGAGGGAAACGTCATCAAGAACAGCAAGCACGGGGTGAATAACGGAGAAGCTGAGCAAGTGTTCTTCAATGCCCCGCTTTTGTTGCTTTCAGACATGAAGCACAGCCAGCATGAACCTCGATTTCACGCTTTGGGGAAAACAAACGATGGCAGGTTGCTTCATATAACGTTTACCCTGAGGCAAAGTCAGACCTTGATACGCATCATATCCGCCCGGGACATGCATAGAAAGGAGCGAGCCATTTATGAGCAAGCCAAATAAGCATATCCCGGAATTCAGCTCCGAGTCGGAAGAGCGGGAATTCTGGGATAGGAATGACTCGACAGAGTATCTGGACTGGAGCAAGGCAGAGACTGCCATGTTCCCGAATCTCAAGCCTACGACGCAAACGATCTCGTTGCGCTTGCCCAAGCACATGCTTGATTCCATAAAAATGGCAGCAAATGCTCAGGACGTGCCGTATCAGTCTTTGATCAAGACGTGGTTGCACGAGAAAGTGAACTCCAAGTGAGCGATATCTTCTTCGCTAGTGCTGGGGATGATGCTACAGGCGATTACGGTTTGCGGGAGTGATCAGATCTTCGTAAACATGGAGCTCAGCGGCGCCAGGATCTTCTCATGAAGCTCGACATTGGGCACGCTGCCGCTTGCAAACCGGGATGCACGAGGTGCGCTACTCAAGAAGTTGAAGGATGTAGGACATGGGCTGATTCGTCGGTACTTGGCAGAATGGCCCCGGGCTCAGCAGTCGTGCTCGCGGGCGGGTTGTGAGGTTATCCCTGTCCTGGGCATCATCGCCCGCTGCACGCCGATGATGGACAGCAGCACCAGCACGAAGCCGGCCAGGGCCCGACCGCCCAACTGCTCGTTCAGGAACACCCAGCCCAGCACGAAGGCACACACGGGGCTGAGGGGGCCCAATGACGACACGATGGCGGGCGGCAGCCGGCTGATGCCCCGGAAATACAGCACGTAGGCCAGCACCGCGCCCACCAGGCACAGGTACAGATAGCCGCCCACGTTGGCTGCCGTGAAGTGCTCGGGCCAGGGTTCCAGAACCAGCACTACCGGCAGCAGGCATAGCCCACCCAGCAGCAGCTGCCAGCCGGTGTAGGCCAGGACCGACAGCCCGTGCTGAAAGCGTGCCGAGAAGAAGATGCCGGTGGCCATGGAGGCCGATCCGGCCAGGGCAGCGATGATGCCCAGCGTGTCGAAGCGTGCCTGCGGTGAATACACCAGCAGCACGATGCCCAGCACCCCCAGCGCGGCCGAGGCCCACGCCATGATCGGTGGCTGCTTTCTGCCCACCCACCATGTCAGCACCAGGACCATCAGTGTCTGTGTGGAATTGAGGATGGCGGCCAGCCCGCCCGGCAACCGATAGGCCGACACGAACAGCATGGCCTGAAAGAAGGCGATGTTCAGGATGGACAGCATCAGCAGCCACCCCATGTCCCGCCAGCGTGGCCATTCCCGTGTCCAGGCCAGAAGCAGCAATCCGGCCGGAAGCACGCGCAGCAGCGCGGCGGTGAAGGGGCGCCCAGGGGGCAGGAATTCGGTCGTGACCAGATAGGTGCTGCCCCAGATGAGCGGGGCCAGCGCCGTAGCCAGGATCACCATGATCGGACTTCCCTGGTGTGTGTCGTTCATGGTGGGCACGTGCAGATGGATGCTGTCAAAGGATGGGCAGCATCCTATGCGGTAAATTATCTTGATGTCAAGATAAAGATGCCTGAATCGGAATGCTTGGGGTGGATCGGAATGCCCATGGATGGTCGCTATACTTTCCCGCAGCTCAGCAATGTCCAGGCTTTCCCTCATGTCCAACGCCAAGGTACAAGGCCAGTCTCAGACGTCGTCCGCAGATCCTGCCCCCGATGCCGTGGATCACATCGTTGCCCAATGGCAGCGGGAAATGCCCGGGCTTGAGTCCGGCAACATGGTCCTGTTCGGCCGCCTGAAGCGCTGCACGGCGCTGCTGCAGGCCCGGCTGGAAACCGTGTTTGCCGAGCATGGGCTGAATGCGGCCTCGTTCGACGTGCTGGCCACATTGCGCCGGGCCGGCAAGCCCTACCGTCTTACGCCCACGGCATTGTTCGAGTCGCTGATGGTCACCTCCGGCACCATGACAAACCGCTTGCAGCGGCTGGAAGACAAGGGGCTGATCCGGCGCCTGCCCAATCCGGAAGATGCCCGCAGCCAGCTGGTGCAGCTCACGCCCCGGGGCAAGGCGCTGATCGAGAAGGCCGTGGTGCCCCATGTCGAAAACGAAGGCATGATCCTGGATCAGTTGCCGCCACGTACCCGGCAGCAGCTGGAAGATGGGCTGAAGGTGCTGATGAAGGTATTGGAGGCGCGTTCTTCACCGACATGAAAGTACCGTGGATGCCCATGGCTTGCGCCCCGCTGCTACGCCCTGCCGAAAACCTTCTCCAGATGCGCTCGGCAATCGGTTTTCAGGATGCCATCCTCGTCGATGGCCAGAATTCGCGGAAAGCTCATGCTGGGCGACTTGCATTTCCGAGTGAAGTTTTCGAAAAACGGTCAGAGAATGCCACAGGAAAGAGAGCTGGCCACCCGAGGTGCGCCCATGAAGGGCGAGACCGGGCGCTGAGGCCGCCAAGACGGCCTGATCATGGGCAGTCATCGCCTGTTTGAGGTCAGGTTTTCGTTAGACGAAAGCGCCTGGCCTCGTTTCGCGTCCCAGAGAGGTTCGTTCAGACTTTTCTTAACATTCGTTAGCCCTTTCCTCCAAATATTTGTAGGTCGACACTTGGGGTTGACCTCATAGTTTGCGTAGGATAGACAGAAACGCCACTTAGAGCTAGCCAGGTAGTACGCACGATCATACGTCCGAATGATAGTCCTTCTCCGCATAGCCTTGGCCCTGACAGAACATTGATGGGGTCACGCGTGTGATCCATGCGTCCGGCGCACTGAGGAAAATGGAGACCCCGATGCCTCTCTTTCAACTCGACAATCTCAGCAAACATTATCGGTTGGGAGAAACAGAAGTCCGAGCTTTGCAAAACATCAACCTTGAAATCGACCCCGCCGACTTCATGGTGATCTGGGGCCCTTCTGGCTCGGGCAAGACCACGCTACTCAACATGCTTTCCACCGTCGACCGCCCTTCTTCAGGCACGCTGAGGTTCGATGGTCAGAATATCGGACAACTGGACGACCAGGCGTTGACCGTATTGCGATTGCATCAGATCGGTGTGATCTTTCAGAGCTTCAACCTGATCCCGGTCATCAGCGCGCTTGAGAACGTCATGCTGCCCCTGCAGTTGCAAGGTGTTGCCCACGATCAGGCTGCCGCCCGCGCCCAGACCCTGCTGGATGAGGTTGGCGTGGGTCAGCATGCCGATCGCCGGCCCGACAAGCTAAGCGGCGGTCAGCGGCAGCGCGTGGCCATTGCACGTGCGCTCGTCACGAATCCCAAGGCTGTCATCGCCGACGAACCCACCGCCAACCTCGATTCCGAGAACACGAAGCGCATCATTGAGCTGATGTCCCATCTCAACAAGGAGCATCAGGTCACTTTCATTTTTTCAACACACGATCCGCTGCTCATTGATGTCGCTGAACGAAGAATTCAACTGCGCGACGGTGCCATCGTGCAAACCAAAGGGAGGCATGGATGCTGTTAAGACTGGCCTTCAGAAACCTGTCCCGCAACCGACGCCGCAGCATTGCGACGGTGCTCACCATCATGTTGGGTTACGCGGCTGTCACGCTCTTTGGCGGGTACGTTGCCAACGTCTATGGCAGCCTCTCAAAGCAGGCAATCCATGGCGAAAAGCTCGGTCATCTGACCATCGCCAAGCCCGGGTACTTTGATCTCGGCAACACCACTCCCGAAAACTACATCTTCGACGCCGAGGATCAAATGAAGATCAAGGACGCCCTGAAAGACTTGCCGGGGCTTGTCGCCATCAGTCCAAGGCTTTCGGCCAGCGGCCTGCTCAGCAACGGCAACACCTCCACGATCTTCATTGGCGACGCCATCGCTCCCAAGGATCTGACCATACTCAGCCAAGGGCTCGCGAACAATCGCGCCGGCGTTCTCTCCCCCAATGACGAAACGGGCATTGCGGTCGCCAAGAACCTCGCCAAGGCGCTCAGCTTCTCCAAGGGAGACGAAGGCGTGATCTTTGGCAGCACCTTCGAAGGTCAGGCCAATGCAATGGACTTCCGCGTGGAAGATGTCTATAACACCGGCAACGCCGCCACCAATGACAAGGCCTTGGTCATGCCGATGTCGCTTGCTCAGCAGCTTCTGGACACACAGGGCGCCGATCGGATGACGGTATTGCTCGACAACAAGGATCTCACCCAGGAAGCGGTCATCCAAGCATCAGAGCGCCTCAGGAGCGCGGGTATCAAGACCGAGATCAGGACCTGGGATGAGCAGTCGAGCTTTTACCGCCAGGTCAAGAATCTCTTCAACATGATCTTCATCTTCATCTTTACGATCGTGCTGATCATCGTGGTGATGAGCATCATCAACACGATGAGCATGGTCGTCATCGAGCGTACCCGCGAGATCGGCACGCTGCGGGCCATCGGCATGCAGCGTAACCTGCTGTTGCGACTGTTTTCCTTCGAGGGTCTCCTGCTGGCCATCATGGGCTGCCTGCTGGGTCTGGCGCTGACAGCGGTGGTCGCAACGACACTCAACGCCATAGGTTTGACGTACACACCGCCCAATTCTTCATCACCGGTCAGGCTGCTGATCGATCTGGTGCCGCAGATACTGGCCAGTGTGTTTGTCGGGCTTTGCCTGTTTGCCGTGATGTCCAGCGCGATTCCTGCCCGCAAGGCCGCCAATGCCGTCATCACCGACTCATTGGGTCATGTCTGATCCATCATCCGATTCACTGAACCATCAAAGAGTTTCGTCATGATGAACCGATCGTTGAAGCACCTTTGCCTTGCTACCTCCCTGACGCTCATCTCTCTGGGCGTTCAGGCACAAGGCTCGGAAACCGATGTTCAACTGCTGCGCGATGCGGACAGAACCCGCGGCGGCAACCTGCCCGGCATTTCGTGGCGTGTTGCGGTGGACGTCTACGAAAACGACGAGAAGACCGACTCGCAGGGTATCCAGCTCTATGCAAACCCCGACGCATGGGTCGCGGACTTTCTTTCTCCCAACAAGATACGCGGGCAACGCTTGCTCAAGCGTGGCAAGAACATGTGGTTCAGCTCACCCAATGCGTCGAAGGCAGTCCCGATTTCCCAGCGGCAACGACTGAGCGGTGGTGCCTCCAATGGGGACGTTGCCTCGACCAACTACGCCCGGGACTATGAAATTGTTTTGGTCACCGACGAAAGCATTGACGGCAAGGCAACCAGGCGATTCGAGCTTCGCAGCAAGGACAGCAGCGTGACTTATGACCAGGTGCGCTACTGGATCGACACCAAAGCCAAGGTCGGTGTCAAGGCCGAGTTTCTTTCCAAGACCGGCAAGCTTCTGAAGACCGCCGCCTTCCAGTACGGCAACAAGATCCAGTACGAAGGCGATACCCTGCCCTTTGTCAGCCAGATGGAGATCAAGGACGCACTCAAGCCAGCCGAGGTGACACGACTGAGCTACAGCGAAATCAGGGTCGGATCGATACCGGCCAGCAAGTTTGCGCGCTGACACCCGGCACCAGCGTACGCTCCTGCCCCCAACCGATTCGCCTGTTCAGCGATTTTCGATACCGATGCAATCGATGCCAAGGCCTGCCCATAAACAGCGCGTCTTCGCCCCCGCCAGCCTGCTCATCATGACGCTGATGGCCAGCATGCCCGGCAGCGCCAACGCCAGTTGGTGGGACGATCTGTCACCTGACGCAAATCTCGCAGTGGTAGGTTATGCACGGCTGCAGCACCTCGATGAGTCGGCCAGGTTCAATCCCGGTAACCAGGTGTATCGAATCCCGCGCCAGCAATTCAGGACGGAGTTGCGACCCGAGATCAACATGCAGCTCGGTTCGGCAAGCCTCGAACTCAGTCCTCGTATATGGGCGCAACAAAGCCGCCTGTCGGTAGCGGGCGTCTCGGACAACGACAACTCTTTTCGCGCACGCCTTCAGTACGCCAAAGTGCAGTACGACACCGATGAAAGCAGCTTCATGATGGGACGTTACGTCAACTTCTGGGGCCCATCATTGTTTGTCGCGCCCAGCGCGCCCTTTCATCTGAACAGCGGCCAGATCACCCCGCAACTCGAACTGGCGGCCCGCGATTATCTTGAGTTCGACCATCAACTGGATGCCGAGTACAGCCTGTCGATCATTGCTAACATTGGCAAGGGCAACCAGGACATCACGGATTTCAGGAGGAGCCTGCTGGCCAAGCTCGAATACACGAGCGATGCTGTCTCCTCAAGTCTGCTCCTTCAGTATCAGGCAGGCGGCAGAGTTGCATTCGGCGTCAATGGTCAGTGGACACTCAACGACGCCTGGTTGCTGTATTGGGATGGGATGCTGCGCCAGGGCCGTTATCTAAGGGCTTACCCCCACGCCGAGACAGGCATGCTGGGGCCCGACAGCAGCCGTGCGGGCACGATGGATCTGCTGTTGGGCGGTGCTTACAGCTTTGAAGATGGCACGACCTTTGGCGTTGATGTGTATCGTCATGGCTCCGGTCTCAGCGACAGCGAGCGGGAGATGGCATTCTCGATGGCGAGTCTGTCGACTCCGCTCCTCCCCACATCAGCGACCAGCCTCCGCCTGCAGAACATTCAGGCGCTGTCCTCTGTGCCGCTGTCACAGTTGGGTAGGCACTATATGATGTTCCGGCTGCAACGACAGAACCTCTGGGATCAAGTGAATCTTGGTTTGCTGTACATCCGTAATCTCGATGACAGGAGCGGCCAGATGACCCTCAATGCCGAATGGTATGCAACCGATCAGCTGCAGCTGTTTGCGTATGCGTCATTGATGAACGGCGCGTCCGATACCGAATACGGGCGCTTCATCGAACGCCAGCTCATCGCCGGTGTCCGATGGACGCCCTGGTGATGATCAGTCTGTCGTGCTGTCGTTGAGCGCCCGGCTGTGCCGTCAGACTTCGGACCATTGTTCGATCGGACGGACATTTGCAGGCCCCATTTGAATTCCGAGCATTCGCTTTGTTCCGTGATGTTATTGAGGCCATCATGATGCTTGGCCCGGCTTGTAGCGATCGGAGCCATCGCATCAAAGGTCACACTGGATTGAGATGTACTGTCAACCGTAGACAGCAGGGCACTTTGAGCCGGATTGTCCTCCTGTGCGGTACCCTCCTCAATGTATTGTCCAAGCCACAGAAGCGCTTTTGCAGCTCATCCTGCCGAGCAGCGATACTCCATCTACTCGTCCGACAGGTTGTACAGTCGCTTCAGAACCCGTATCTGCACCATCGTCTCCGTCAGGTACTGCGGCCGACCTCCTTTCGTGCTGTCTGGCCTCGGTACGCTTTCGTCCATCCTGTCGGCTTACGTTGCGAAATCGTCTGGCGCTCGATCTCCTGCAGCAGATCTCCACAGCTCACATCCTCGTGCGCATTCTCCGGCCGCCTTTCCACGCCCTGGTAGCGCGCATCACCCAGAGCCATCTCTTCCTGTCTGTGCAAAGCAGCCTGAACCTCCTCTTCCAAGGTTTTCAGGCTGCTTTTCCATTGCTCCCGCCCCGCGGCTACGCCTTGCCGAACACCTTCTCCAGGTGCGCGCGATAGTCGGACAGGTAGCGCTCGACCTGCGGATTCTTCACCACATCGTTGCAGGTGAACGTGGGCAGCCGCGTGGTGCCGAGGAACTCGTTGGCCTTGTGGAAATGGAAGTGCACACCGTCCACACCCGCGCCCTCAAAGAAATCGCCTTCCCGGGTGAACGCCTCGATCGGTGCATTCCAGGTGGATGAAATCATGTGCTTCTTGCCGTGCAGCAGTCCCCCCGTCCCGTAGCCCACGGTCGGGTTGACACGGTGACGGCCATCGTTGGCAACCAGCTTGTTTTCGCCCACGCCTTCGCTGAACACCTCGTCAACATATTTTTTTACCGTCCACGGCTCGCCCATCCACCAGCCGGGCATCTGCCAGACCACCGCATCCATCCACAGCCATTTCTCCACCTCGGCCGCGCTGTCGTAGCCCTGTTCAATCACGGTTTCCTTCACCGTGTGGCCGAGTGCGGTCAGCGTCTCTCGGGCGGTCTGGTGGAGCGTGTGGTTCAGACGGCCTTCGGTGAAACGGAAGGCCTGTCCGCCATCAATCAACAGAATGTTCATGCGGATTCCTCAGAAGTCGTGTTGAAAACACGCCATTGTCCGTCTATCCTTCATGCAGGAAAATGGCAATAATCGCAAAACACTTTTCCAGTAACAGCAACAATGAAGAGCCATTCCGATGAGCTGGCCGTATTCGTGCAGGTGGTGGAAAGCGGCAGTTTCAGCCGTGCGGCAGAAAGTCTGGGCCTGGCCAACTCCGTCGTCAGCCGCACCGTGAAACGGCTGGAAGAGAAACTTTCCACCAATCTGCTCAACCGCACCACACGCCAGCTTCGGCTTACCGAAGAAGGCAGCCGTTTCTTCAGGCGCGCTCGGCAGATACTGCACGACATCGATGCCGCAGAAGCAGAACTCCTCTCCTCGGGCGGTACACCGCAGGGCATTCTTCGGGTGGATTCCGCCACGCCCACGCTGCTGCATCGCATTGCCCCGCTCGTGCGCCCGTTTCGTGAGCGTTATCCGCAGGTGTCGTTGCAGCTTACCTCGTCCGAAGGCTATATCGACCTCATCGAACGGCGCGTGGATATCGCCATCCGCGCAGGCAGCCTGCACGACTCTGCGCTGCGCGCCCGACACCTGTTTGACAGTCGCCTGAAGCTTGTTGCTGCGCCAGACTATCTTGCCCGATACGGCAAGCCGGAAACCGTTGCCGATCTGTCGCGGCACACCCTCATCGGCTTCTCCGAACCCAGAACCCTGAATAACTGGCCGTTTGCTGACAGTGGTCATGCTCCTTATGCCGCCGCGCCCCAACTGTCTGCCAACAGCGGAGAAACCATCCGTCAGCTCTGTCTTTCCGGCAACGGCATCGCCTGTCTGTCGGACTTCGTCGTGACCAGTGACATTGCCGCCGGCGACCTGAATGAACTCCTGCCGGACCGTGCCCTGAACGAAGCCAAACCGTTTCACGCCGTCTATTATGGCGACACCACTGTTAGCCCGAAAATCCGGGCGTTTGTGGACTTTCTGGCAGAGCACTGGAGGCCCGGTCGTCAGGTCTGAGATGTCGCAGATACTGCGCCATCAACAGATCTCCCGGATACAGCTCAATGTGTAAACCCATGTCAATCTGGCTGGTACCTTGAGAACTCCCACCATCTACCGTGTGCTACGTCGGCATCGCTCCACAAGATCGTCGAGTTGCTTTACCCGCCGTACTCTGCCCGCAGTATCTCCGTCATCCAGTCGAACACGGCCAGCACGCGCGGTGAGGTGACGGTGCGCTGAGGTCGATAGAGGTACATCTGCCAGGGTGTGCGAGGTATCTCGGGAAACAGTTCCACAAGCGCGCCGCTGGCCAGATGGGCGTGGCACAGCTCATCCGGGATGTAGGTGCAGAGATATCCGGCCAGGGCTGCCGCCAGCTCGTTTTCGTTGTCATCGGTCACCAGTCGTGCCCGCTTTGGAAAGACGTGCAGGCTTTCACGAAAGGGCCAGCCCCAGGAACGGTTTGTCCTGACGTTGATCAGGCTGCTGACAGGGAAGCGATCCAGCAGCTCCTCCAGGCTCTTCGGGACACCGTACCGCGCCAGCAGAGCTGGTGCGGCGACAATCCGGTCAGTGTAGTCGCAGATCCTGCGTGCGATCACCAGGTCCTCCGGCTGGGGGCCGATGCGTATACCCATGTCGATCTGGTGCGTTACCGAGTCGAGTCTTGCCGTGTCCACCCGCCAGTCGATGACCAGTTCGGTATAGCCCTCGCATCGGGTCAGCAGCTTGCTCAGGATGGCGGCGTTGTGTGTCAGCTTTGGCAGGGTGATGCGCACCATGCCTCGCATGTCGTCTTGTGCGGAGCGGGTCGAGAGATCAGGATGGACCCCAACGGCCAGTACGACAGAACGGCGCCGATGATGGATGCGGAAGGCCGCTACAAGGCGAAACAGGCCATGAATCTGCAGCGGTGGGCGGATGCGGAAAGTGGAACGACCGCCCACACGGCCGCCGAAGAACACCTGCCACCACCTGCCAGTCACAACGCCCTGACGCCGAAGTTCGTGCGTGAATACGCCGACTACTACAAGACCCCGCGCGGCTACCATCCCCGGTCGGTGAACTCCAATACCAGCTGGTCCAGGAGTACGCCGCTGGCCTTCATCAACATGCCGATGCTGCAGCGTGCGGGTGAGCTCAAGGCACCAGCCCTGATCGTGCATGGTGAGAAAGCACACTCTCGCTACTTCAGCGAGGACGCCTTCAAGTCGCTGGGAAGCCAGAACAAGGAGCTGTTCCTCGTCAAGGATGCCTCCCATGTTGATCTCTACGACAAGCAGTCCGGCAAGATCCCCTTCGACAAGTTTGAGCAGTTCTTCAGAACAAACCTGAAGTGATCCATCCTGAGCCTGAGCGCGGCCATGTGCATGTCAGCACCATGGCCGTGACAGGCCAGGTCTTCCCGTCAAGGCAGGATCGTCGCCATGCATTCCTATCCCATTGACGAATACATTCCCGCCGACAGCACGCTGTTCGAGGAGATCCACCGTATCGTGACAGCGAACGCGCCAAAGCTGGCGCCTCCATTCTGCCGTCTCCTACCCCAGCAGCCCGCGGATGTCACTCGGCGCAAAGATGCGATGCACGGGCTTGTCACGGGCAGCAGCATCCAGCGCTGCGGTCAGCATCGCCTGCGCCAGCTGTCCCACAGGCAGCGGTTGCTGGCTGCGCAGCAGGCCTAGGGAAAGTCTGAACAAGCCCCTCTCAGGGCATAAAACGAGGCCTACCGCTTTCG
>ERZ772799.382-NODE-382-length-17212-cov-4.593868_pt1 | contig 17212 bp, 13 predicted proteins | sample MGYA00511345_ERZ772799 | MGnify/ENA primary metagenome ERZ772799 (study PRJEB29015, sample SAMEA2738037) | human oral metagenome | biome: human oral; feature: human-associated habitat; material: saliva | place: China | collected 2238 ... | reverse complement strand
ACAGCGATATTGCTGAGAAGCTGTTCGTGGCGGAAAAGACCGTGGCGAAGCACATTAACACCCTTTTCGCGAAGCTCGACCTGCCCGATACAAACAGCAACGCCCGCCGCGTGCAGGCCGTACTGCACCTGCTGCGGAACGGGTGATAGGGCCTTTCATAGAAAAAATCCCCCGTAACGTGTGAATAGTGTTCTGTATTTAAAGTGGTAATGGGTGCCGTGATTGTGCGGCACCCATCGTAAACATTGCTTACTCGGAAGTATCTACTCCTTGCTCCTCAAGTAACTTCTTGAGGCGAGCGATTTCTTCCTCAGCTTTACGTCCATTCTGTTGTTGTTCTAGTTGTTCCAATTCCAAGCGCATTGCTTTGACAGTGTTAGCCACTTGAGAATACGGACTGTCACCTTTACCAACACGCTGGGGATCAAAGCCAACATCACGCATGTTTCCCATGAAGCTTCCAACAATCTTAGATAAATTGGGTAATTCTCCAAAAAACTTCATAGGGTCAACTGCCCAGCTTAAAGTTTTAGATTCTTCATCGACTTTCACTAATTCACGAAGACCATACACTACAGGCATCATATACCCTGCTGGTGGAACCATTTTTTCAGGGCCTTCAATGTTCTTACGGCCAAAGGGAGTAATGAAGTTTCGGCGCTGTTTAGATTCATTCTTTACTGCTTCTATACGCCCAAATTTTCCATCGTTTTTATTGTAAGCATCCTGAAAATTCTCGTATACGTAGTCGTATACTTTAAGAACTGTAGGAACCATCTCTAAAGCAGACTTAATGTAGCTGTTGTCAACTACCCAAGTATTTTTATCCCCACCAGTTACTTTATGGGAGATAGCTTTATTTTTAATCAGCTCCCTATACCTTTTCACTGCTTCGCTTTTGGAACTGTACGCAGTAGTACCCGGAAGTGGTTTAACACTCGTTAAAGTGCCTTCATCATTCAAATACTTAAGAGCAACACCTAAAGGTATCCATACTAGAGATATCAGGAAACGAATATCGATATCACCAGACTGGTTGGTTTTCCAAGAAACTTTATCATATACATTCGGCATCTGATATTCAAGGATTTCTTTCAAGCTGTCAAAAACGCCATCTTGATTTGCTAAAGTTTCATCCTTTAATTGAACATTGTTATTACGTGCTGCACAGATAAGAAGAATGCTAGTCAAAAATTCATGGATATTTCCTTCACTGTTCCCGCCGGGAACTAGTAGCTCAACAGGGACAAGAGCATCAAGTGCATTCGATTCTTTTTGCTTGAGATTATTTACAGAGCGAATCATTTTCTCCCAAAATTTTTTCATCTCATCCCATGTTTTAACCCGATTGAGCTCTTTCTGCTTTTCAGCTATAAATTTTGGATTATCACTCAACAGAATTGACTCTTCGAGCAGGTATAAAGCGATAGCCAATGTGTTATGACCACCATCAAGGATACCTTCTAACTTAAGGTTCTGAAATGATAGGGAGTATCGGTTTCGTTCAAGCTCAACACACTCGGAAGCACCAATAAGTATTCCCTTTGACTTAAAGGGGTAAAGTTCAGGTGTCTCCCGAATAGTTTCAATGATCTCCTTAGTTACTGGAGATTTTTTAGCATTTCGAGGATTAGCATCAAGATTAAGGTTTGTGATGATATCAATTAAACCACGAACCTTAATAAACCCTGTGATGCGTTGAATATTATTAAGAACCCTCAAATTTGGATTCTCAATCTTAATTATTGCAGTTGCATTTGAGTAGCCAGCGTCGATGCCAGTCATCAGTTTTTCTCCTTAATTGTTCGTCCCCTATATGTCTCAGACTCCATCCGGAGCCAACCGGGGTAAGCCAAGAGTGGCTTATCTATCAACAATAATACCGAGCCAGAGCCCCTTCTGCAACTTCTAATTTGTATTTATATAGTGATTTAAATTACTTTTTAGAACCTTCTGGGTTTGAGAATGGAGCGTCAAGATATGCACTCGGGCGATCCTCTGCATCTCAAAAATTTTGTGGAGGGCCTGTCAAACAGCGATATTGCTGAGAAGCTGTTCGTGGCGGAAAAGACCGTGGCGAAGCACATTAACACCCTTTTCGCGAAGCTCGACCTGCCCGATACAAACAGCAACGCCCGCCGTGTGCAGGCCGTACTGCACCTGCTGCGGAACGGGTGAGGCGGCTGCCCTATGCGGGGGCAGCACCCCACAGGTCTTTCGCCAAGCGGTCAATATGAATCGTCAAATAGGTCAGCTCATCCTGGGTGAGCGGCTGCTGAAGCTGCATCTCAAGAAGCAGCAGCACCTTCTGCGCGCACGCGTAGGCGCGTGGCGCATCCGCGCGTAAAGCCGCCAGCAGGCTCGGCTGCGAAATCCCGGCACCTGCCGCCCCGATCTTGCCCTGATCGGCGCGCACAAACAGGTACCGCAGGTGCGTAATGAACCGTGCTGCGGACATGGAGGCCGGGTCGATAGCGCGCCTGTACGCAACCTCAATCACCTCAAAAACCTGCGCGAACACCTCCGTCATACGGAATGCCCGCGACATGTCGGCGGTCGCAAACTGGGCGTTTACCAGGTGCAGCGCCAGCGGGATCGCCTCGTTCGTGTTCAGCTCCACGCCCATGCGCTCGCGCACCAGGTTCAGGGCACGGTGGCCGTAGGTCACCTCGTGCGGGTACAGCAGGTTCACCTCGGGTGCGAGCGGGTAATCCACGCGCAGCCCGTCACGGGCGCGTATGACCGCGTAGTGCAGGTGGTCTGCGAACGGGATAATGAACGAGTTTGAGAGCTCAATCTCGGTGTCGTTGCGGGCGTCGCCCTCTATTTCGGTGGCTATCGCCAGAATATCGGCAGGAATTTCGGACAGCGACCAGCTGAGCCGCTCCGCCGAGATACCCTGCTCAGGGACGAAGGTCTGCTCAACTTTCGCGGGGTCAACAATGTCCCCTTTACGTTTACCAAACGCCAGCCCGCGGCCGATCACCACCGCTTGCTTACCGAAAGTATCGACGGTGAGGGCCACATTATTGTTGTAGATGCGGCTGATGCGCATGGTCCTCTCCTTTCCGTCGGCTCTCGGGTATTTCCTCAAATTTTACCGTCACCCTCAGCTATAAGAGCCTGCCGCAGCGGTTCATTCCCGCAAAAAGGCGGAAAGTTCAGGGGGAAGGTGCCGAAAACCGGCAGTGTGCGACGCGCTGAAGGGGCGTAAGCACCGGTACTAGGTGGTGAAAGGTGCGCGTTACAATGAAACAAGGGTGACCAAAACGTCACCACCATGATTACCGATAAATAACGAGGGAGTTATATGTTTAAGTCCCGCCGAATTGTGGCGCCGCTATGTGCCGGTGCCTGTCTACTTCTGGGGTTGAGCGCGTGCTCTTCGGCATCTAATAGTTCACCGCAGGCGGGTGCGTCGTCAACTGCTTCGGCGAGCGCCTTAGCCACTACACCGGATGCTGCTGACGGGAAGCTCCCCCTCGGTTTAACTGAAGATAATAAAGCTGGCGATAGCCGCCCCCGCTCGAAGGTGAAAGATGTTGCCACAGGTGCGACAGTGAACCCGGACGGGTCGTGGACGTACACCGCCTCCAACGGCACCGTTATGACCACTAACGCCGACGGCACCTGGACCTGGAAAAACCAGAAAGAAGGCACTGAGGCCACCCTGCACGCTGACGGCTCGTGGGATCACATTATGAATAATGAGATGATCCACCGGCAGGTGCATGTTAACGCTGACGGCACCTGGACTATGGATGACAGGAAAGTGGGGCATTTTGAGACGCACACTGACGGCGGCTGGAAACACACCCACGGCACCACCGAAAACACCGGCAACGTCGACGGGACGGCGGTGAGTAAGAGCGCGTCGGGTCAGCGTCAGCTCTCCCGTAAGGAATGGCCCGTGGTGCCTCCCGCCCCCGCAACGGTGGTCTCTGAGGATGGGGTGGGCGGTGAGAGCGTGCTGCCGCTGCAGCCTCGTAAGGGCCTGAAACCGGGTACGAAAGTGATCTACGTTGTCCCCGGCTCTGAAGAAGACCTGAAAGCCACCGCCGAGCAGGAGGGGCTGCTGCTGACCGACGACAATAAGGCGGGCACCGAACGCCCACGTTCAAAGCACAAGCTCAAAGCAAATGCCACGGTGAATGAGGACGGATCGTGGACGTACTCTGATGCTAAGGGCGTCACCATGACGGTTGCAGCCGATGGCACCTGGACCCAGAAGGACGCTAACGGTAACACCTCCGCGTTGCACGCTGACGGGTCGTGGGATGAGTATATTGCCTCCCGCGATGAGACTGTGCACGTTAAAGCCGATGGCGGCTGGAGCTGGGAGTATAAGGGCGGTGCCGAAGACCTGGTGAAAGGTAACCATAAGATCACGGTGAACGCGGACGGCTCGTGGCGTAATGAGACCGAGTCGTTCGTGCTGTACGGTACCGCGGAGGGTAAGGCGTACCAGGAGAAACCTGTTGCGCGTGAGCTGTCGAAGAAGGACGCACCGAAGGGCATTCCAAGTGCCCCCACCGTGCTTGAGCCGAACGGCCCGGGCGGCGGCGGTGTGGTGCCGCTTAAACCGCGCACCCCGTTGAAGGCCGGGCAGAAAGTGATCTCGTAGCCCGGCGGTTCCCTGATAGCCCCGGCGGGGCGGCGCCTTCACGCGACGTTTCGCCGGGGTTCTTCTACGATTGCGCGGCAGACACCGTGATGCGTGCCCTCACCCTCAAAGGTGGCGCACGATAAAATTTAAGGGAACAGGTGCCCTACCTTCCGGAGGCTGCCGTGGCGCCTGAAACTATCGCCGGTGAAAGAGAGAACACATGTTTACGCCCCGTTACCGTGTGGCGCCGTTATGCTCTGGTGCCGTCTTATTGGTGGTGCTAAGCGCTTGCACCGCCAACCCCACTTATGAGGAGCGGGCCGCCACCCCGGCCCCGTCCACCTCAACAAGCTACACCGTGCCTGTGGGCCAAGTGGACGAGTATAAGGCGGGCAGGCCCCGGCCGAGCGCATCCGGTGGGACTACCCCGGCGGGTGCAAAAATTAATGGTGACGGGTCGTGGGAGTATAAGGACGCGAATGTGAGCATGCACGTGCACCCGGACGGCACCTGGGAGTGGTCCAATAGCGGCGGGGATAAGGCGAACCTGAAAGCTGATGGCACGTGGGAGAGCTATATCGCTAAAACTAAGGAACGCACCCGGGTGAACCCGGACGGCAGCTGGATTCGGGTGGTGGATCATGTGAGCTATGACCTAGTCCCGTCTGGGCGGGGGATGGCGGTGAACACGGACGGTTCATGGCGTCAGCAGGCCGAGCATGTGACCCTGTACGGCACATCGGACGGGAAAGTGTACCAGCAGAAGCCGGATATGCGTGAGGTTGGCCCGGACCGAATACCCGCTGAGACCCCGGCGGTGCCCACCATTTATGGGCAGGATGGTGTGGGGGATAAGAGCATCATCCCGCTGCGCCCGCGCACCCCGCTGAAGGCGGGTCAGAAAAACGTCCCCTAACTGGTGATAGAACACCACAAAACGCATAAGCATGTAAAACTGTGCATAGCGGGTGTTGAGTGAAGGTACGGCTGGTTTAGCCAGCAAGGTACACTTAAAGATGCTGCACAACCCACACTGCTGCATATTCACTGAAGTGGTGTTGTGGGGCATTATTATTCACCGTTGAAAAGAGAATGCATATGTTGACGCCCCGTCGTTTCGCCGCGCCACTATCGGCCAGTGTTGCCTTGGTTTTGGCGCTGAGCGCCTGCACCACTAGCTCCGTGAAATCGCAGGAAAGTTCCCCGACTATGAGCGAGTCTTCCGCAGCCGCCACCACGAGCGAGTCCTCCCCGGTGAACACGGCGGCTGCCTCCGAATCAGCGGACGATAAGCTGCCCGTGGGCCTGACCGACGACAATAAAGCCGGTAAACCGCGCCCGCGCTCATCCATGAAAGACACCCTCAAAGGTGCAACCATTAATGAGGACGGCTCGTGGACATACGATAAGCCCGACGGCACAGTCATGACCACTAACGCGGATGGCACCTGGCACTGGAAGGACGAAAAGAACGGGCAGGAAGCCACCCTGCATGCCGACGGCTCGTGGGATTATTCCACCCACAACGAGTACGTGGAGAAAACTATTCACATGAACGCGGACGGCACCTGGAGGCAGAAAAACGAGAAAACCGGTGACTCTACCGAAACCCGTGCCGATGGCAGCTGGGAAAACCACGAAGGCGGCGGTAAGTACGTAACCACCGGTACGACGGAAGGGACCGCGATAAAGAAGAACACGGCCACCGGGGAGGAACGTGAAATCCCCAAGGAAGGCTTCCCCGGGGTTCCCCCAGCGCCCCATACGCAGGTGACGGAGAATGTTGTGGGTCCCAATAGTGTGGTTCCGCTCAAACCCCGTGCTGGTCTCAAACCCGGTTTGAAAGTCACCTATGCTGTCCCCGGATCTGAGGAGGATAAGCAGGCCTCAGCTGAGGCGGACGGTACCGCCCTGACCGACGACAATAAGGCCGGTAAGCCGCGTCCGCGTTCCACCGATAAATACCCCGAATCCAACGCCACCATTAATGAGGACGGCTCATGGACGCACACCACCGTCGGTGGCGTGGAGGTTAAGGTGAACGCCGACGGCACCTGGGAGTGGAAGAGCACAAAAGACGGCTCGTCTGCCGCCCTGCACGCTGACGGCTCCTGGGACTTTGATGACGTGAAATATCAGCAGAAAATTCATGTGAACGCCGACGGCTCGTGGACCTGGGAGGATCAACGGAACCAATCCGTTACTATAACCCACGCCGACGGCTCGTGGCGGTACGAGGACGACAGGTCACTCGATACCGGCCTGGCAGATGGCACCGCCCACCACGTGGATAAACAGCACGGCAACTTTAACCGGGAAATCAAGAAAGAACACTTCCCGGCGAAAGTACCCGGATTCCCCACCTCTTACGTCTCAAAGAACGGCGTGGGCCCCAATAGTGTGGTTCCGCTCAAGCCCCGCACCCCGCTGAAAGTGGGGCAGAAAGCCGTTTCGTAGCTGAGCCGGTTCGCCACTGGGGCCGCGTGCGGTACCTGCTGTGGGCGAGAAATACCCGGCACCGTGCAGGCCGGATACCCCCGTTGTGTGGGGAGCATCCGGCCTGCACGCGTCTTTAAAGCTGGGGGTTTACTGGGGGAACGGTGGGAGCTGGCTACGGGTTCTCTGTACATCGTAACGAGCACCGGTGAGGTGCCGCCGTAGCCACTGCCCCGGTTCATATACTGAGGATAACGGCGCCCGGTGCGCCGCACACCGACATACGTTATGAAGAAGGAAAACTCCGATGAAGAAGACCAGCCGCAACCGTATGGCAGCCCCCGTCTCGGCCTCATTCGCTCTCTTGCTGGCGCTGAGCGCCTGCTCATCATCCGGGGTGAACCAGGGAGGGGGCACCAATAATTCGGGGTCGTCAGAATCTGCATCCGCCCCAACGGAGGACGGGCGGCAGATAGTTGGTCTGGGAGACGACAATAAGGCAGGGAAACCCCGCCCCCGCTCCGAACGTGAAACTCGTGGTAATCAGAACCAGGTGAAATCTGATGGATCGTGGACGGAGAAAACCTTGTCTGGCCAGGAAAAAATAACTGTGAATGCTGACGGCACTTGGGAGAATAAAACTGGTGAGAAGGAATTTACGCTCCACGCCGACGGCTCGTGGGAATCCACCGAAAAACTGTCTAATTCAAAAACCGTAATCCACGTTAACCCTGACGGCTCGTGGAGCATTCAAGAGCAAGGCAAAGAAAATAAAGAGCCTTCAAATAAGGCAGAGGTTCGCGCCGACGGCACCTGGGAGGTAGACGAGCTCGGCGTTAAATATGTTGGTAAGGCTGATGGTACAGCCACCAAGAAAGACTCCAAAGCAGATGAAGAGAAACCTATTTCTCGCAGCGAATGGCCCGATATTTTCCCCAAGTACGTGGCATCGCTCTACAAGGAAGATGGAAGCTTGGTAACTTCCGTCCCGAAAGACGGTGTTATTCCCCTGAAACCGCGTACCGCCCTGCCGTTGGGCGTCTCCGCTAAAAAGGCTGTACCCGAAACTGATGAATACCGCAGGGACCTTGCTGAGCTTGAAGGCACGCTTCTGACAGATGAGAATAAGGCCGGTAAGCCGCGCCCGCGCCCTGAACGTGAAGTAAACCCGCAAGCCAAGGTTAACCCTGACGGCTCATGGAGCTGGAACAAAGGGGACACTGAGCTGACTGTCGCCACCGATGGCACCTGGGTTCAACATGAGAAAGCGGTGGGGCAGAAAACAACGACCCTTTACGCCGACGGCTCGTGGGAAGAGAAAGAAACTAAGAGTGGCGGTGAGGAAGCTGTCACGCACGTTAACCCTGACGGCACTTGGCGTACGACTGAGGGTTCTAAAAAAGAAGAACTGCATGCTGACGGGACGTGGCGCTCAGAGAGTAGCGGCGGGTTCGTCACCTACAGCGATGTCAACGGCAAAGTGTACATGGAAGGCTCAAGCGGTAAGCCGTTCGAGATTACGAATGAAACGTATACAACTGTGCGCACCCCCAGTGTTCCATCACCCAGGGTGGGGTATGGTCTCGGTATTGGTGGGGGAGGCGTCCTGCCGCTGACCCCGCGTAAACCGCTGTACCCCGGGCAGCAGGCCGTTTCATAAGAGGTTATGAGGAGGTTGTACAATGAAGAACTTTCGTTATCACCGTGTTTTTGCGTCCATGTCGGCAGGTGCCGCGCTAATGCTGGTTTTAAGCTCGTGCACTACGTTCTCTGCGAAGAAAGAGGACTCCCCGGAGTACTCGGCGGACTCCAGCTCGAACAGCTCGTATAACAGCCACGGGGTGCCTGAGAAGCCGGACAGCTGCCCGGAGCCCGGTAAATTCAACCCGGCTGAGGCTACTTCATCGTCATCGGTTTCACCTAGCGCCACCCCGCCAGCGTCTGGTGGCGAGGTGCGCACCGTTGGTTTGACCGACGACAATAAGGCCGGTAAACCCCGCCCGCGCCCTCAGGGGAAAGTTATTAACAAAGTGACGGTGAACGAGGACGGCTCCTGGAAGTATCACGACGATAGCGATGATCTGACCGTGAACGCGGATGGCACCTGGTCGCGTCGATCAAAGACCTATGGGCAGCAGGAAGCTACACTTCACGCCGACGGGTCGTGGGATATCGTAAACAACGAGCCCGGCAAACAGGAGAAAATGCACGTCAACCCTGACGGGTCGTGGGATACAGTCACTAAATACGAGGCCAAAGAGGGGAAGGCGGCCGAAGAGCACTATGAGCAGGTGCGCCCTGACGGCAGCTGGGAACAGAAAGACCCCTACCAAACCATTGTTGGCAGCGCGGACGGCACCGTCACGCTCACATATTCGGATGGAAAGCAGGGCAGCACCTTCTCAAGCTCCGAATGGAGCCTTATGGAGTCCCCCTACTACAAGACATTAATTTTTAAGCAGAAGGAGAAGGACCATAAAATTAAGCACGGCGTGGGAGACGGCGGTGTGATCCCGTTGATGCCGCGTATACCCTTGCCCAGGGGTGTAAAGGCCGCGCAGGCCCCCGCTGGGTCTGAGCAGGAACGTGTCGCCATAGCGCAGCAGCAGCGGCTTGTTCTCACCGATGATAATAAGGCAGGTAAGGAGCCACGCCGCCGGGAAACAGCATCCTATGATCGAGGTTTGGGCAACGTTGAACCCAAAGATGATGGGTCCTACTCGTATTCCACTAAAGAAGGAAAAGGAACCGCTGAAGTTGCCGCCGACGGTACATGGAAAGCCAAAAGTAGTGACGGTGACACCGCAATATTGAATGCGGACGGGTCGTGGGATTCCTACACCGAAAAGTCCAAGGCGAATACCAAAGAATCCAAGATGAATGTGCACGTGAATTCAGACGGCACGTGGGTGAAGAATTATGGGAAAAACGTAAGGGTACAGATGTTTGCCGACGGCTCATGGTGCTACGATCTCAGGATTGGTGATGGCGAATCATCCACCTATTACGGTACCTATTATGGCACCCCCGAGGGTAAAATCTACGGGCTCGGTACAGACGGTAAATGGCATGAAGGGAATGAAGCCGATTATCAGGCGTGGTATGAACAGCACTACTATGAATACCTAGAACCTCCCCATACCGCCACCGTGGTGTCCCCTGTTAAAGATGGTGTTGTTCCCCTGATGCCGCGTGTCGCTGTAGCCGCCGGGCAGAAGGCGTTCTCGTAGGAGAGATTATAAGGAATCTGGTAATGACAATCTTACGCTATCACCGTGTTCTTGCGTCCATCTCGGCAGGTACCGCGCTGACACTGGTTTTAAGCTCGTGCGCTGTGTTTTCCGCAAGGAAAGAAGAAACAATACCGCGCGCCCCAGAACGCCCGGTGGCTTCCAGCTCATACAGCCCATACAGCAGGTACACTGAACCCGAAATGCCAGCCTGCCCGGAGCCCGGCAAATTCAACCCGGCTGAGGCCACCTCATCCGCCACGGCCTCTGCGTCCGTGTCACCCAGCGCCACCCCGTCAGCATCTGGCGGCGAGGTACGCACCGTTGGCCTGACCGACGACAATAAGGCCGGTAAACCCCGCCCGCGCTCGCAGGGAGGAACCAGCAAGTATGTGACAGTGCATGATGACGGCTCTTGGAAGTATTCCCCTGATAAAGACCGGGAGCTGACCGTGAACGCTGACGGCACCTGGTCATATCGATCAGACGGTTATCGTCATCAGGAAGTTACACTTCACGCCGACGGGTCGTGGGATACTGTGGAAAATAGCAAATCCACACAGGAGAAAACGCACGTCAACCCTGACGGGTCGTGGGATACAGTTACTAAATATGAGGCCGAAGAGGGGAAAGAAGCTGTAGAGGTCCGAGAGCAGGTGCGCCCTGACGGCAGCTGGGAGCAGAAAAACCGCTACCAAACCATTGTTGGCAGTGCGGACGGAACCGTCACAATCACCGATTCGAAGAATGGGCAGCAGAGCACCTCAGTAAGCTCCGCGTGGGGCCTTGTGAAGCCCTTCGACTACGAGCGATCGTCTATCGTGCAGCGGACAGATGATATTAAATACGGTGTAGGAAGTAACGGCGTCATCCCGCTGATACCGCGTACACCCTTGCCCAGGGGTGTAAAGGCCGTACAGGCACCCGTTGGTTCCGAACAGGAACGTGTCGCCATAGCGCAGCAGCAGCGGCTTGTTCTCACCGATGATAATAAGGCGGGTAAAGAGCCACGCCGCCGGGAAACGGAGCCCCATGATTGGGGCCTAGACAATGTTGACCTCAAAGATGATGGGTCTTACTCATATTCCACTAAAGGAGGAAAAGAAACCGCTGAAGTTGCCGCCGACGGTACATGGAAATCCAAAAATAGTGACGGTGACACCACAACCTTGAACGCGGACGGGTCATGGGACTCCTACACCGAAAAAACCAAGGTGAATATGCATGTGAACCCGAACGGCACGTGGGTGAAGAAAACTGGGGAATCCGCAAAGATACAGATGTTTGCCGACGGCTCATGGTGCTATGAATACAAGGACAGCGAAATCACCTACGGCACCCCCGACGGCAAAATCTATGAGGGTGTTTCGGATAAGAAATGGAGGGAAGTTGCACAAAAAACTTGGGAGAACCGGAGCAGCGATAAAAGCATAAAAGACCCGGAAATCCCCCTCGCGCCATTAACTGTTAAAGATGGTGTTATACCCCTAAGGGCGCGTAACCCCATAGCCGCAGGGCAGAAAGCATTCCCATAAAACACAGCACCACTAACACTGTAACCGGTGAATACAGCAGTACCCGCCCGCTACGGTTCGCTCCGTACGCGGGCGGTCGCCGTACCCGGCTGTACTGCCTTCGGGAAGGGCCTTTGCGTTAAATGTTAAAACGTCTGGCGTTAAATAATTGCCCGACAGGGGATTCTGAAAACCCTGAAATACCAAGGGAAAACGGCTCTCCCCGTTAAATATCAGATTCGTGCCTGTTAAATAATGCTGCATGTTGCGGGTAGTATGGGGGGGATGGAACCCATCCGCATCCCAAATATTAGGTTTAACTCTGAACTGGCCTCAACCATTATTGAGCTTGAGCGGGTGCGTGCGAGGCTACACCAGCACACCCGAACCGATCCGCCGCTCTATAACGACCTGCGTAAACTCTTCCAGAACCTCTCAAATATTATGTCTGCGCGCATTGAAGGCAACCGCACCACTGTGCTTGACGCGCTTCAAGGTGTGCGTGAAGGGCAAAGCCACGACGAAGGCGTGCAAGAGATACTTAACCTCGAAAAAGCTAGCGCCTACATTGACGAGGCTGTTACCGAAGAATTTATATTCACAGAGATGTTTATTCGGAAACTGCATGCGCTCGCCGTGTCCGGGCTTAACCGAGAGGGTGATACCACCCCCGGTAGTTACCGCAGCACCGAAGTGCGTATTGCCCAAACAGCCCATCGTCCGCCTGGCCCGGAGTCTGTACCCGCGGATATGCGTGAGCTTGTTGAATTTATGAATGAGTCCATGAGCCCGCAATACCACCTCCTTCAGGTGGCTATTGTTCACCACCGGTTCGTGTGGATACACCCCTTCGGCAACGGCAATGGTCGAGTCTCACGCCTGCTCACCTATGCGATGCTCGTGAAACTGGGGTTTACTTCCGCCAGCGGGTACCGCGCACTGAACCCCACTGTGGTGTTTGGGTCGGATCGGCAGGCCTATTACGAACACCTAAGCATCGCGGACTCGCTGCGTGATGAAGATATAGAAAAGTGGTGTCTCTACGTATTACACGGGGTGGCCTCAGATATGAAAAATATCCTTGACCTTTCCTCCTCTGCGTTCGTACTGAATGAACTGTACGGCCCCGCCTTGGAAAAAGCATATGATGAAGCGCTTTTGACAGGGAAAGAGGTGGCAGTACTCCTGAAAATTGCTGATTCTGGGGAAGTCTCTGCCGGTGACGTGAAAGACCTGCTTCCCGGCTCCTCCGCTGTGCGCAGTAAACAACTGAAAAGCCTGCTTGACCGCGACCTGCTCTACCGGCCTGAAGGCACCCGCAAATACAGTGCACGGGTGTGGGGTAACGACCTGAGTATCCACCTGGTGCGCAGGCTCGACGAGTTGGGGATGCTCCCATCAATCCTGCGGGACGGGCTATAGACAAAACCCACAAAGCCGCAATAGCGGATGGGATGAGAGCATCGCGAAAAGGATCCTGCACCCAGGGGCGTGTTTTAGCGGCCTCAAAAAACTCTAAAGGGTATATTAGAAGAGGAAAACGCCCATAAACCCATAATATTCACCGGTAAGGAATTACTATGCATAAGCTTCGCATACTTTCCGTAGGCGCGGTCATGGTTCTTGCACTCAGCGCCTGCACGGCAGCCTCCACCTCAAGCTCATCCAGTTCAAAATCACAGTCCGCCAGCAGCAGCCGAGCCTCAAGCGCAGCCTCATCAAGCTACACGGCATCCGCCACCCCCACCCCAAAAGAACAAATTGACGCCAAAGAACTCATTGAACACCCCGAAAAAGCGCGGGAATATAACTTCTTCACCGACGTAAAATTCCCCATCACCTGCCCAGCCCATGAAGTCGGCAAAAACCCCGACAAAGTTCCCTTCGAAAGCCATAATGCCCCCGGCGGCTCAGCTGCTCTCACCGATGATAATAAGGCCGGTAAACCGCGCCCGCGCCCGAACGACCCCATCAGCAGCTCCGACAAACCCTGGGTAAAAATTAACGACTCCGACGGCTCCTGGACCTACATTAAGCGCGGCAGTGACCACATTGAGGTAAAAGCCGACGGCACCTGGACCGCAGAAACAGGGATGAAAAGCATGCAGCTGAACCCCGACGGTTCCTGGGACATGACCGTTAAAGAAAACGTGGGATACGGTGCTAGGCAGGTGATTCACGTGAACCCCGACGGCACCTTCCGGTACATGAAAGACAAAGAAGTAAAAACCGTGACCTGCGCGGACGGCTCGTGGGTTGAGATCACTCCCCGCAGCGTGAGTGTGGGGGATAGAAATAAAGAGATTACCACCACGGTGTCTTCCGACGGGAAGATCAAGGACGAAGGATTCTCCGGCCCACGAAATACCCGCGACGATTTGAGTGTATCCGGCTACGGAGCCCCGGGTGCTGGTGGGGTGAAACCGCTGGAACCTCGCCGTATCCTCAAGGGCGGGGTGCGCCTCTAGCGGGGGAGGGCCGCAACGCCTGACCACTACTCGCCCACATCCCTAAGGCACTGTGACGCCAAGGGAACTCCATTCCTCCTCTGGCGTCACAGTGTCATTATTATGCGGTCCTGCCGGTAAGCACACAGGGGTGCGGCATCTTTAGAACGACCCCAGGGTGCGGGATACTGTGCTGTTGCTGTGAACGGCTTATGCATCCACTATGTTGTGCGAGAAAAACGGGAAAAACCGCCACTGCACCCCCAAACTACCGCTACCCTTTAAGACATGAGTAGCAAAGCAACCGAAATCGCTAAAAATCTTCCCACCCTTGAACACCCAGACGGCAGCCCCATCCGCGCCCTTGTAGCCGACGACGAAGAGATGCTGAAAGAACTCGTGAGCATGGGCCTGAAAATGATCGGCTGGGAAGTGCAGTCTGCCACCGATGGACCCACCGCGCTCGCCATTGCCCGTGACTGGCGGCCAGACGTGCTGGTACTCGATATTATGATGCCCGGCTTTGACGGTTTGGAACTGCTGGAACGCATCCGCAAATTTTACCCCGAGGTGCCGTGCCTCTTCCTCACCGCCAAAGACTCCGTTGATAACCGTATTGAAGGGCTGGCGGCGGGTGCCGACGATTATGTGACTAAACCATTCTCAATGGAGGAGGTGATGATTCGCCTGCACCGGCTGGTGCAACGCTCGGGTGTGGCTGCGGTTGATGACGCCGAACTAGTGGTGGGAGATTTGATCCTGAACCAGGACACCCGTGAGGTGAGCCGTGGCGGCGACCCCATCACGCTTACCGCAACTCAGTTCGATTTGCTGCGCTACCTCATGGAGAACGCTAAACGCGTGGTCTCTAAAAGCCAGATTCTTGATAACGTGTGGAACTATGATTTTGGCGGGCAAGCAAATATTGTGGAGCTTTACATCTCGTATCTGCGTAAGAAGATTGATGTGGGGCGTGAGCCTATGATTCACACAGTACGCGGCGCAGGTTATGTTATACGTCCAGCTGTATAAAAACAGCAGTAAAGTTGTAAAAATCAAGGATTAGTCCTCACAAATACTGCATATAATAAATTCCGAATATGGTATGGAAGGGTGGTTGAATGAACGTAGCGCAGAGCACGCACACAGCACCACCCCAACCCCAGGCACCCGCTAAACGCGCACGACGAAACAAAAAAGTGCGTTACTCCCCGCGTCTGCGCACCCGCCTTATTGCCATCCTCGTAAGTATGCTCGGCGTTGCCTGCATTATTATCGGCAGCTCAAGTTACGTTGCTATTCATAACTCGCTACTGGGTCAGGTTATCGCTAACCTCAACGGCACCTCCCTGCGTGCGGGTGGCGGCCCCGAAGGGGGAGAATCCAGTGGGAACCTCGCGTGCCCCACCTCGGACAATAATGCCACCGGCAAAAACCCGCTACTCATTCCCGGGCAGGTGCCTGGCACACTCGGCATGTGCTTTGACCGAGACGGGCAGACCACTTTCGCAGGCATCCTCGACAGCAAAGCGCATACTCAGGGGATCTCAGACTCCGATAAGAACCTGCTCTCTGCTATCCGTCTGGGTGCCCAAGACGGCGTACCAGTGGAGGTTGAGTTGGAAAGCGGAGGCCACTACCTGGTGCAGGTCTCAAAAGGTAAGCCAGGCTCAGGAAACCTGCTGGTTGGTGTACCCATGGGCGATATGCACCAGACCTTAGCCGCCACCATCACTGTGATGGTGATCGGATCCGTGGCTGTTATGGTGCTGGCTGGGATGCTTGGCTCCTACATTATTCGCCGCACCATGCGCCCGCTGGAGCGTGTTTCGGCGGTTGCCACTGACGTGGCGAACCTAAACCTGGGTGAACACACCATCTCCCAGCAGGTGAAGGTGATGCCCAAGGACGCCGACCCCAGAACCGAGGTGGGTGCGGTCGGGTACGCCCTGAACCAGCTGCTCGATAATGTGAGTTCGGCCCTTGAGGTGCGTGAACGCACCGAACAGCAGATTCGCGCCTTCATCGCGGATGCCTCCCATGAGCTCCGCACGCCCCTGGCCGCCATTAAAGGCTACTCAGATATGATGCGCTGGACAGAGGCAATGAGTGAGAATGGGCAGTCGTCGCTGGCGCGCATTGATTCGCAGACGGTGCGCATGTCGCGCCTTGTTGAAGACCTGCTGCTGCTGGCACGTTTGGATGAGGGGCGTGAGCCGCAGTTTGAGCTGATTGACCTGACGGAGCTGCTGATTGAATGCCTTTCCGATATGCAGGCGGCAGCCCGCACCCACGTGTGGCGGCTGGATGTGCCGGATGAGCCGGTTGAGATGATTGCTGACCGCTCACAGCTGCAGCAGGTGATTCTGAATCTGCTGTCAAACGCCCGTAAACACACGGATGACGGCACCACTGTAATTGCCGGGTTGCGGGTTTCGGCGGATCGCAGCCACGCCCTAATGACCGTGGTGGATAACGGGCCGGGGATTGACCCGCAGTTTGTGGATAAGATTTTTGACCGTTTCGCGCGCGCCGATAAGGCACGTTCCGGTTCGGATGGCACCACGGGGCTGGGGCTCTCGATTGTGCAGGCGATTGTGCGTGTGCATGGCGGCACGATCTCGGTTAAATCCCGGCCAGGCCGCACCGAGTTCATGGTGCGTTTGCCGTTGGCGAGTGCGGCACCTGCGCAGGCTCGGTTGAGCGTGCAGAAGGGGGCAGGCGGGCACTAACGGCGCTGCTTCTTTTGATACGGCGGGCATTCATAAGGATGCCCGCCGTTTGTGGGTAGCGTGAAGGAACCGTGTGCTCAGTTTGCTGGTTACCGTGTGTGTCCTGTGTTGGTTCTTGGGGCCGAACACCCCTGCATATTTGCACTCAGTGCAAAAATATGGGTGAGCTCACATTGTTAAAACTTGCACTTAGTGCAATATTGCACTTAGTGTAATAACTGTGTGTATTGCCCAAAAGATTGTAGAT
>ERZ772799.374-NODE-374-length-17332-cov-3.199803_pt1 | contig 17332 bp, 9 predicted proteins | sample MGYA00511345_ERZ772799 | MGnify/ENA primary metagenome ERZ772799 (study PRJEB29015, sample SAMEA2738037) | human oral metagenome | biome: human oral; feature: human-associated habitat; material: saliva | place: China | collected 2238 ... | reverse complement strand
CGTCTCATAGGAGAAACGGAACAGGTTTATACCGTCTCCGGCGCGACCGTAACACAGGATTTGTCAAAAAAAGGTTTTAGGCTGCCGACGGAAGCCGAATGGGAATGGGCTGCCCGTGGCGGCAACATGCTCAACCCCTATCCTTGGGGCGGTCCCAATGTCAGCAACGCAAAAGGCTGCTACTTGGCCAACTTCAAGCCCCGCCGCGGCAACTATATCGCCGACGGCGGTCTGAGAACCCTTGTGGTAGGCTGCTATCCTCCCAACAACTGGGGCCTTTACGACATGGCTGGCAATGTGGCGGAATGGACCAACAGCGCCTTCGACGCCACCTCGTACAACTTCACCTGGGATCTCAACACCGACTACTCCTTCAACGCCAAGGAAGACGACCCGCCCGTAATGAAACGCAAGGTGGTTCGCGGCGGCTCGTGGAAAGACATCTCCTACTACCTGCAAGTCACCACGCGCGACTACGAGTACCAGGATTCCTCTAAATGCTATATCGGATTCCGTTGCATCCAGCCTTACTTAGGCCGCAACAAGGGCGATAATCCACGCCTCTCAAGAGTTTACAGATAAATCAAATTGAAAAACAACAGATAAAAACAAACCTAACAGAAATTTGTCATGGCAAAGTCACAGAATGAAAACAAATCCCTTTTCCAGAGATTTCAGGAAAAGACACAGAGCAAGGGCTACAAAACTTTTATGGCCTACATTTACGGTTTCGGTGCATCCATCGTTATGATCGGCGCCTATTTCAAACTAACTCACATTCCGGGTGCTGACGTCATGTTGGCCATCGGTCTGGGCACTGAAGCTCTTATTTTCTTCCTGTCGGCCTTTGAGCCACAACATTTGGAATACAAATGGGACAATGTTTTTGTTGAATTGGACGAAGACTGGGACGGCGAAGACAAAACACAGTTTGCCACCTCTAGCAAAGGCGGAAGTGTTGCTGCCGGCAATATGGAAGAAGCCATGCTCAGCCAGATGTTCGACAAGATGAATGTGAGTGAAGACACCTTCAGAAGAATCGGAAGAGGATTGGAGAAACTGTCGGAAAACGCCGGACAGATGTCCGACATCTCGAACGCCATGGCCGCCACAACGTCCTATGCCCAAACCATGGACCGCGCCACCAAGTCCATCGCCGACTTCGCCAACAAATACACCGAGACCAACGAAAAGTTCGCCTCTTCCTTGGGCAACTTGGACTTCAGCGCTCTCGACAGCACCACCATCAAGAAGGTGGCCAACAGCATGCAAGCCCTGAACTCCATCTATGAACTGCAACTGCAAAGCGCCGAACAAAGTGCTGAAGCCAGCAAGAAACTGAGCCAGACCATGAACAAATACATGGAAAACCTTAGCGCATCCGCCGACAACGCCGGACAGCTCAACCAACAGCTGACCCAGCTTTCAACGCGTTTGAGCGCCTTGAATAATGTATATGGCGGGATGCTCTCAGCTATGAATATCAAGGCATAAATTCCATATCAGGATTTTTACCGAATATAAAGTATAGATAGATAGATTATGGCAGGTGCAAAAGAAACCCCGAGGCAGAAGATGATAGGTATGATGTACCTCGTCTATACCGCCTTACTCGCAATGAATGTCTCGAAAGACATTCTCAACGCATTCGATATCGTCAATGCCGGTGTCCAGGAAACGAACCACAGCATTGCCGGACGTATCGACGCGCAGTATGGATCTTTCGAATCGCAATACAACCTTGATAAGGAAAAGGTCGGCCCTTACTGGCAGCAAGCACAAGCGGTGCGTGGCAAGACCGACTCCCTCATCAACTTCATCGAAGCCATCAAATGGACTTTGGTGAAAAACATCGAAAAGCCCTCCTCTTTCAGTGATGCCATTGAAAAGGGACTGCTCAACTCCCCCGACACGCTCCAGCCCAACGGCCGCCGTAAAATTTTCGACGTGAACACCTCGAAAATCAAGGCGAGGGACAACTTCAACGACCCCACCGCTTTCATGCTCGGCGGCGTGGTGGACGGAACCGGAAAAGCCTACGAATTGAGTGCGAAAATCAGGAAATACCGTCAGGACATCATCGGTCCGTGTTACCACTCCGGCACAGCCTGCCACGTATCGTAGCGCCATCAGATGATCGGCCTTGGAGAAATCTGCCACCGCATCCGCCACCATGAAGGGCTGGATGTCGCGCATGAATGCATCCACAGCCGTGATCATGCAGCCGATGTGCGCATAGACACCGACGATGATCAGCTGGTCCCGTTTCAGCGCTGTCATTCTCGTTTCAAGATTGCTGCGCTGAAAGGCGCTGTAGCGCCATTTTGTCAGTACGATGTCCCTTTCGGTCGGTGCAATCCTTTCCATGACATCCTGCTGGTCAGGGTCTGCCTTCGTCAGGCCGGAGCCCCACATGTCGTTCAGCAAGGCGCGGTCTTCAGGAGGCTGGTCATGTGGCTGAGCTGTGTAGAAGACGGGAATTCCGTGTCGCAGGGCCCAGCACTTCAAGGTTGCGATGTTTGCCACCAGTGTCTGAAGCAGTGCCGAATCGGCTTCATAGAAGCGCAGAAAATAGCGCTGCATGTCATGGATGAGAAGCGCCGCCCGCTCACTATTCAGTTGCCAAGCTACCCTGTTCCCGGGGGTTTCTTCTGGTCCTGGCATTGGGTAATCTGATATTTTGGGAATGGACATGGCTTGCCTTGATCGTTTCCTGTGTGTTTCAACCTGAAATTCCGCACGCACGCAGCATGGTACCGAGCTTTGTCTGGATCTCGGCCCATTCCGAATCCGGATTGGAGGCGGGTACCATGCCTGCTCCGGCAAATAGACGGATCTTTCCATTGTTCACGACGCCGCAGCGAATGGTCACCGCCCATTCGCCGTCGCCGTCGGCGTTCATCCAGCCCACGGCACCGGTAAAGAATCCACGATGAAAGCTTTCCAGTTCGCTGATGAGCTTTCGTGCCGTGGCCGTCGGATGGCCGCATACAGCTGGAGTCGGATGAAGTGCGCATGCCACCTCCAGGGCTGTCGCAGGAGGTGCCTGCAATTCCCCTTCGATGCGTGTGGACAAATGCCAGAGTGCAGATGTGCTCAACAAGGCAGGGTGGCGCGGAACATGGAGTTCCGTGCAGTACGGACGCAGCACGCGATCGATGTCGTCGATGACGAGACGATGTTCGTATTGATCCTTTTCGGATGCCTGCAGGTCGTCGGCGATCTGCCTGTCTTTCTCCGGATCCGTGGATCTGCGCGCAGATCCTGCAAGCGGGTTGCTGACGATGCTGCGCCCATTCCGCCTGACCAGAAGTTCCGGACTAATACCGACGAGTTCCTCGTCACTGGAAAGGGTTAGCCGGAACTGGTAACCCTGAGGATTCTGCATTCTGAGATTGGCCAGCAACGCCTCGACATCGATGGCGGCATCGAAGGTCAGTTCCCGGGTAGCTGCGAGCACGATCTTTCTGATTTCGCCTGAATCATGCAGGTGTTCCAGCGCCTTTTTCACGGATGCCTTGAAATCGGCTTCGTTCGGAATGGAGGTCTGGTTACGGAGGTGGAGAACCGGTGATTCACCCTTTTGCCGAAAGGGGTTCGATACATCGACAGCCTGCCAGGAATAATGTCGGGGTATGTAGAGACAGGCGGGTTCATGGGTGTCGAATGGAATGGCCCCGACGACGATGGGGTCATCTATGCCTGATCGTCTGGCCTGCAGCAACGCTGCTTCGACGGTAGCCTGAAATTCGCTGTTTCGACCATCTTCCTGTTGGACGGCGGGTTCCAGTCTTTCATGGACGCCAAAAGCCTCCAGCGTCTGCGTGTCAGATGAGAAGAAAAATAGTGGGCGCGTATGATATTCATTCTTGATTCTTGAATCAACTGGCATATCACAGTCACTCATAGTGGGTTCCTTGTTAAGGTAATGCGATACATTCTTACCTATAGTAATCATATTCTGTCGAGGAAGTCGAGTGCAAATCAGAGACCTGACTCCAATGCAGGTTGCCTATTGGGCAGGCAGGAACCACGGAAATGATGCCGTTGGCGTCAGTTCTCATCTGTATATGGAATTCGAGGGGGCGTGCCTGGACACGAGACGACTGCGGGCAGCCCTTGCTCATCTGATGAACAGGCATCCCATACTGGGAATGCGCATCAATGATGCGGACAGGATGATCGTCGATGAAGAGGGGGGATGCCTCGATCTTGATGTGGATTGCTGTGTCGCATTCGAGGAATCCGAACTCCATGGGTTTCTGAACGAGAAACGACGGCGCTGGACGCATCGTCGGATGAACTTGCGCAAGGAGAACCCCGTTGCCTTCTCCCTGAGTCTCCTGCCCGAGGGACGTTCGCGGCTCCACGTGGATGTCGACATGCTGGCAATCGATCCTTTCAGTGCTCGCCTCATGATGATCGAACTGGCGTCCTTCTACTGCCGGGATGCTTCACCTTCGATCGAGTGCAGTCCAGGCAAAGTACCCATGTTCTTCGAATGGTTGGACCGCATGGCCACTGATCCATCGATGAAGAAGAAGTGGGACGATGATCGATCCTGGTGGAAGAAACGGCTGGCTGACATGCCGGATCCGATATCCCTGCCTTCTGAGGCCATGGAGGAAAATGGAGCCGGCAGACGCGACATCAGCACCAGCATCACGGCTGCTCTGGATAAGCAGGTGAGCATTGCCCTGAAGGGATGTGCCAGGCAAATGGGGGTGACGATGCCGGCCCTGCTCCTGACAGTCTTCTCCCTGATCATGGCTCATGCCTGCAAGACGAGGGACTTCCTGATCCCGCTTCCCGTGTTCTGGCGAGATGGTGTCACGTCCGGTGCGAACGGGATGTTGGGTGAATTCGCCAATATCCTGCATGTGCCGATGAGTGTCAGGGATCAGGACAGTTTCCGGGCGGCTGCCTCCAGGACATCCGATCGCATCATGAGCCTGCTCGGGCATCGATCCTATCCTGGCGTCCTCGTGGCGAGAGACCTGTCCAGGCGGAAAGGCGCCTTCCGGACCTCTCCCATCGTGTTCACGTCAGGCCTGGACATGGAAGAGGGTGAGGATCTTTTCCCCGAGGACGTGAGAGCCGCATTCGGCCCGATGGTTCACTCTGTCTCGCAGGGGCCTGGCATTGCTCTGGACGCACAGGTCGTGTCCATGGGTTCCTGCCTGTCCTTCAATTGGGACATCCGTCTGGACATGATGTCCGAAGGTTGGGCCAAATCCCTGCTGGATACCTATGTGGCCATTCTGGAGAGGCTGGCCAGGGATGTGGCTTTCCGTGAAGCAAGCGTGGCGGAGCTGATGAAGGAGATCGATGCCAGATATGGCGATCCCTCCGGATTTGCACATGGCGTGCCCGAGAGAGTTGACGTGCGTGCGGGCGCCGGACGACATGAAGCTCCGCTTTCGACGCTCCAGAAGGCCTACCTGCTGGGTCGTGGGAAGGATATGCCCTTGGGCGGGGTTGCCATGCAGGATTTCCGGGAGTACCGGGGCAGGATTCGGCTGGACGGGGTCAAGGAAGCGTTGCGTTCCGCCGTCAGGCGCCATGATGTCCTGAGGACGCACGTGGATGCATCGAGGTTGGTGCAATGGGTGTCCACAGAAGCGGCCCTGAACATGGATGTCCATGACCTGTCTGCACTGACGCGGGAAGCGGCCGAAGAAACCATCGCTGCATGCAGGGATGAGTTCAGTCATTCCATCGTCAGCCTGGACACGTCGCCATGGGCGGTGAAGGTATTCGTGCTCTCGGATGAAAATCCCGAGAAAGATGGGAGCAGGGAAGCTGTCGTGTTCATCAAGTTCGATGCCTTGATAGCAGATGGCTTTGCGATATCCAGCATGATCAAGGAAGTACTGGAAGGGTTCCACCCAGAAGAAGGAGCGGATCCCGGAAAGGTGCAAGCAGTTATGCAGGACAGTCTTGCGCTTCCTGACAGGGATCACGCCCGTGACTACTGGTCAGCCAGGCTCTCCTCACTGTCCGTACCCATCATGTTGCCATGGCTGAAGAATCCGGACGATATCAGGTCTTCACGGTATCGGCGTGAAACGAGGACCGTGGGCAGGGAGGAAATAAGGGCATTGCAGAAGGCAGGGGCCAGACATGGACTGTTCCTGAATACCGTACTGATGGCACTGGGCATGCAGACCCTGTCCTGTTGGGCGGAGCATGGTGATGTCGTCGTGGGTGTCCCCATCGCGCCTGTCAGACGGGGGGATGAGAATGCATCGAGTTTCATAGTGGTTCAGTGGCGGCAGGATGGGCGTGAGTTCGTCGAAAGGGCGCGTTCCCTGCAGAACGACATCCACAAAGGCGTGGAGAACAGGGCATTCTCGGGTGTGGATCTGAATCGATTGCTGCTGAGAAGAGGGATGGATTCCCGAGTGCCTCTGCCAGTGGTGATGACCAATGGCCTGGCTTGGCCCACGCTGGATGACGATGGCCCGATGGAGCTGGTCGGAGGGTGTACCCAGACACCCCAGACAGCGCTTGACATCAGGTTCACAAGAGGGAAGTCGGGGTGCCTGGTGATCGACCTGGACTATTCGGTCAGTGCGCTGGAACCATGGATGGTGGCCGACATGGCAGATTCGATCGGGAGAGCTGTCGCAGAGGCTGTTGGGGCGGGCCTTGCCGGGATGGATTGGCAGGCTGTGACAGGTCTTCCAGCAGGTGCGGCGTATGTGGATGAAATCACGTTCCCGCGAAGTGATCGCTTCCTGAGCAGAATCAGCCGGAACCTCTTTCGTGGTCATGACGGAGCCGGTCGTGTGGCATTGATCTGTGATGACGAGCACATCGATTATGAGAACCTTGGCAGGCTGGTACTGGGAGCCACGGAATGGATGAGGCTTCATGGTGTGGGGCGTGGCAGCGTCGTTGCCATATGCCTGCCGAAGAGCGTTTCCAGCGTGGTTGTCACGCTCTCCTGTGCACTGCTGGGGGCGATATGGGTTCCGGTGGACCGGTCCGCTCCCGATGAGCGGCTGCGCTACCTGCTCGAAAAATGCGGTCCTTCAGTCGTGGTCGGCGACAGCTTGCCTCATGGAATCGAATATGTCACTGCCGAGGAAGTCATCTCATGCCTTGATCGTACAAGAGTGTTTGATGCAGCACGCCAGCTTCCGGATCCCGATGAACTGTCGATCTCCCCGGAGACATCGTACTGCCTGTATACCTCGGGAACGACGGGGACGCCCAAGTGCGTTGCATTGAATAACCTCGCCACGGAGAATGTCATCGCCAACACGCTGGACAGCTGGAAGGTGTCACCGGATGACAGGTTCATTTCGGTCACGCCCTTTCACCATGACATGTCCGTCTTCGATGTCTTTGGTTCGCTGGCGGCTGGTGCTTCTCTGATCATGCCCGATGCGGGTCGAGAGAAGGATGCAAGACACTGGTACGACCTTCTCCTGAAACATCGCGTGACGATCTGGGTGTCAGTGCCCACGATCCTGGAAATGCTGCTGATTGCCGTCGGTGACGGGGGACTAGGGGCCGTGAGACTGTTTGCGCAAGGGGGAGACTACATCAAGCAGACAACGGTCCAAAGGTTGCGTGGCGAGGGGGCATCGGTAAGGCTGGTATCGCTCGGAGGGCCGACGGAGACGACGATATGGAGCATATGGCATGACATCTCTTCCGAGGACGAAGGGCAGATTCCCTATGGAATGGCCCTTCCTGGAAACGCCCATTGCATCCTGAACGATGCAGGCCTGATCTGTCCTGTGGGCGTTCCGGGCAGAATACACACGGCAGGCGTCAATCTGGCGAATGGCTACTGGATGGATGGTCAGCTGGACCAGACGGATTTCGTGGAAATCCATGATGGACGGGGGGAGGTCGCCAGGGCATTTCGGACAGGTGATATCGGCTTCTACAGACGGGATGGAGAGATCATCTTCAAGGAACGGGTTGCGGGTCATGTCAAGATAAGAGGGGTGAGGGTATCGCTGCCCGATATCGAAAGCGCCCTCGCCAAATGCGTGGGCGTCGACCGGGTGATGGTGATCGACATGATCGAGGAAGGAAGTCGGGACCCGGTGCTTGTCGTTCTTTATGTCGATAATCCGATGTCGTCCATCTCTGCCCGGAACCTCAGGCTCTTCGCCAGAAGCGTCTTGCCGGAGTCTCACGTCCCCTCGCGCTACATCCGTGTCCAGGACATTCCGATGCTGTCCAATGGAAAGCCCGACAGGGGGCAGGGGCGGGTCATTGCCCGTTCATGCTCCGCGCCGGGCGGCGGAAGGGAAATGGGAGAGACCGACGGAATCCAGAGGCATATTGCCGATGCATACGGTGAGGTCCTGGGGCTGGATCGTGTCATCGGCGCGGACGAGAGACTCGTGTGCCTCGGGTTGCTTCCGCGTCATCTGAAGCGGCTTTCAGCCCTCATCCATGCCGCTGTAGGATGTTCGTTGAGCCCGTTGGAACTGTTGCACTGCCGTTGCATCAGTGAGGTCCGGGCGCTTGCACTCCGAAAGCACATTCATGAGCGTGGTCCACGATTGTCCGAACGGGAGGCCATGTGAAGTACGAGAACCTGCATGACGGAGAATCGTTCCCTGCAAAGGAGAAAAATGATGCCGGAGAGGTCTCCTATCCACTTACCCTGCAACAGCTGGATTTCTGGGAGGAGTTCAGTTTTCATCCGGATGAACCGGTTTCCACGGTCGCCCATTATGTCGACATCCGTGGTGACGTAGATGTCGAGGCCTTGGCCAGGGCTGTGAAATCGGTCGTGGATGAGGCTGATGTCCTGTCGATCCGCTTCCTGAAAGATTCGATGGGGAACGGGGTCAGGCAGTGCCTTGATGACGGATGCAGGCCAGTGGTGTCTGTTGTCGATCTGCGGGGTTCGAGTACACCCATGGATGATGCTCTCCAGATCATGAATGAGGACTGTTCTTCAAGACTCGATCTACTCCGTGATCCTGTTTCCAGGACGATGATCATCCGTGTCTCCGATGATCACTGCATATGGTATTTGAGAAGCCATCACATCGTCGTGGACGGGTTCTCCATGGCCTTGATGGAGAAGCGGTGCGGTGCTCTGTATGGGTATTTCAGGGGGAAGGAACCGGCAGGCGCGCCTTTTGGTCGTCTTGAGGCCTTTCTTGAAGAGGAACGTTCCTACAGGACATCGGATCGCCACGCCCGGGATGGCAGGTACTGGCAAGGGCTGTTGTCTGGTGGCTGCGCTCCTGCGCTTCTGGACAAGGCAGACGAGGACTATGGTCAGGAGGGACATCATGATTCCAGGCGTCTCGATGATCACCTGATCCGTCGACTGCGGGATTTCTCCGACGACCTGATGGCTACATGGCCGGATACCCTGGTGGCATTGTCGATACTCTATCTGTCCTCCATGGGCGTCGTCGCTGACTGTGACAAGGCCTGTCAGGGTGCTTCCGACAATGACGTGATATGGATACCCTACATGGGGCGCTGGGGAAGTGTTGCAGCCAACATTCCCGCACTGGTGGTCAACATCCTGCCGTTCAGGGCTGTCATGGATGGAAAGGCGTCGTTGGGCGAATACATGGCATCCACCTACCGGAGGCTGAACGAGATGAGACGTCATGGAAGGTACCGTGTCGAGCAGATGGCATTGGACAGGAGTGTTCCTGCAGGGCGGAGATTCTTCTTTTCACCGTTGATCAACGTCCTGCCGTTCAGTGGATCACGTTTTCAGGGATGTACCAGTGAAAGCCGGGTTCTGGCTGCGGGCCCCGGAGACGGATTCAACATGACCTTCCGTAGTGCGGAGGACGGCAGCGGCCTTTTCATGCAGGTGGATGTGGACGAAAGGTCTATGACTCAGTCCAGGCTTCTGGATGTCTGCGTGGGTTTCCAGCCGTTTCTGGAGGCTGCCATGACACCAGGAAGACTGGATGGGCCGTTATCGAACCTTCTGGGCCGGGCTATCCGCAAGGCAAGGTCATGATGGTTCCTCGATCATTGTTTCTGGTATGACATGGGGCGAAAATGAAGCGTCGCAACGTATTGATCATTGGTGCCGGGGGTGTTGCAAGTGTTGCTGCTCATGCCTGCGCCAGTCAGCACCTCCTGCTCGGGGAGATAAGCATTGCATCACGGACATTGGCCAAGTGTCAGAAGATCGTCGAGGACATAGCGGCCCGTTCAGATGAAAGGCGGAACGCGAAGGTCCGAGCGTTCCAGGTGGATGCCATGAAACCGGCCGATGTGTCAGGTCTCATCAGGCATACAGGGGCTGAAATAGTGATAAATGTTGCCTCGTCGTTTGTCAACATGAGCGTGCTGCAGGCCTGCATCGACAATGAAACGGCCTATATTGATACTGCCATCCACGAAGATCCGGACCGTGTCTGCGAAGCGCCGCCGTGGTACGGAAACCATGAGTGGAGGCTTTCAGGCGAATGTCTGGAAAGAAAGGTAACGGCAATCCTGGGTGTCGGTTTCGACCCCGGTGTGGTCAACGCCTATGTGCGCCATGCCCGGGACAGGTTTTTCGATGGAGTCGATTCCATCGACATCGTTGACGTCAATGACGGACGGCACGGCAGATGGTTCGCCACCAATTTCGATCCGGAGATAAATTTCCGCGAGTTCACGGGCGTCGTCTATTCATGGCAGGGAGGGGCATGGAAGACGAACCGGATGTTCGAAGTGGAGCGGACGTTCCCTTTGCCGGGACTCGGGGAGCGTTCGGTCTATCTCACGGGGCATGACGAGATACACTCGCTGTACAAGACCGTGGGTGCGGAGAATGTCCGGTTCTGGATGGGCTTCGGAGAACGCTATGTGCAAGTCTTCAATGTCCTCAACTCCCTCGGGCTGCTCTCGGAGAAGCCGGTCGTCACTTCCGAGGGAGTGGAAGTGGTCCCATTGAAGGTCGTGAAGGCCGTCCTTCCCGATCCAGCCAGCCTTGCATCGGAGTATGTCGGGAAGACCTGGATCGGTGTGTTCATCGAAGGGACATCCGGAAACGAGCGTCGGAAGGTTGTGATCTACAACATTTCCGATCACCAGGCCGCCTTTGCCGAGTATGGGGCACAGGCCATCTCGTACACCGCGGGCCTTCCACCTGCAGCGGCGGCGGCACTGATTGCCAGAGGTGACTGGGATGTCGGCCGGATGGTCAATGTGGAGGAACTTGTACCTGACGGCTTCCTGAATCTGCTCAGCGACATGGGCATGAAGACCCGGATCATCGATCATGCCGGGAGAGCGTGGGAGATCTGACCTTTCATGAAATTGCATACTTGGATCAGGAGGTGCGTTGCGGCATGGGCATGCAGATGATCGCGGGGGATCCGGTAGTGGTCGATGACCCGGGGGAAGCTCAGGCATGGCTTGAGCAGATCCAGTATCCGGAGGTGTTCCTGGGCAATCTCATCGTCTTCAGGAAGGAGGAGGGGGTGGATGTCTTCAGCCTGGGTGGGGCGATCCGCATCCTGGGGAGCAGGTTTCCGGATCTGGCTGCCCGGTATGTGTTCGATGGGGATGAGCTCAGGAGGACGAATGGTGGCGGAAGGGAGATACCCATCAGGTTCATCGGACACAGTGATCTCGATGGTGCGCTGGAGCATCTCGTTTCATGGGTAAGGAAGCAGGCATGTGACGGGATCGTGCATCCCTTGATCATCGGCATCGTCGTCGTTGGGGGCGACATGCACGTTGCAGTCCTGGTCCATGACATCGTGGCGCGGCGTCATGTCACGGAAGACATCATCTGCAGGATCGTCGACACCTGTGGGGGGTGCCGAAACGAATCGATCCGCAGGCTGGGTGGAGCCGTGGGGGCGACCAGTCTCGTTCCTGGATTCTTGAGCCGTTCCTCGTCGTCGGAAGGGATCGAGGCAAGAGCGAGCATGTCGGATATGACACATGAAAGACAGGAGGATGGAAATGCTCATCACGTTCTCCATGCTGCTAGCGTCATTCATGAACATCGTCCGAACAGCGATTCCGAAGGGCAAGGTGGGCTGGTCAGCAACATTCTTGGGGCGTTTCGGGAAGCCTTAAATGCTCCCGACATGGAGGCAGACGAAGATTTCTTCGACAGAGGGGGGCATTCGCTTATTGCTACCCGCGTCATCGGATCCTTGGCGGAGAAGCATGGCATTGATGTTGCTTTCAATGACCTGTTCAGCCATCCCACGGCCTCGCTGCTTGCCACGGTTGCGTGCAAGCATGTTGCCGAGGTCTCCGTGCATGAACAGGTGGAGGTGCCACCTCGGCATGAAGCGCCGCTTGCGCTGGCCCAGATGTCTCTATGGAAGATATATACGGCATTCGGCTTTGGTCCCATGCTCAACATCCCGTTTGGACTCGATTTCCTGTCTCCCGTCGACGAACAGGTATTCCAGATCGCCTTTCGTGACATCATCGAGCGGCACGATGCCCTGCGAACGACATTTTTCGAGCGAGAGGACGGCCAGGTGCTTCAGCGTGTCGTGCCCGTGGACCGGCTGGATTCATTCAAGTGGTTCTGGTCAAGCGAAGAGGCGGCGGGAAACTCCAGGGCTACAGAGGCCGCGTGGGTATTCGATCTTTCGAAGGAGCTGCCCCTGAGGATCAGGTTCTTCGTCAATCCTGATACCGGTCGCCAGGAGCTGTCCCTGCTTTTCCACCATATTGCCATCGACGAGTGGTCGCTCAATATCGTTGTGGACGAACTGGTGAAGTCCTATCACTGCAGGTCTGTCGGTGAGGTTCCTTCATTGCCCGCTGCAGGCAGGCCATTCCTCGATTTCGCGCTCCTGCAGAGCGAGCAGGGGCTGGACAGGCGCCATCTTGATTTCTGGGTGGATGATCTGCATGACATGGTGCCTGGCAGGCAGCTGAAGATCGACACTGGCAGAGTCCTCGACATGGACATGGGTTTGAGTGACGGCCAGGACGGGTGGATAGAGTACCGATTCGATCCTGAAGCCAGCCGCGAGCTCTATCGGTTGTCCAGGGAGTGTTCGTCGTCACTCTTCCATGTCGTCTACGCTGCACTTGTTTTCGCGCTGAGCGATCTGACCAGGATCGATGATCTCATTGTGGGGACATCGGCCTCGGGTCGTACGGACCCTAGCTTTTTTGATACGGTCGGTTACTTCACCACCGTGGTCGCTCATCGGATTCGTGTCGATGATGCACTGTCCGTCGGCGAGTTTGTTGCCTATATCCGCGATCTAATAAACAGATCGTTACCAATGAGTGATATTCCGATCGATCTCGTCGAAGAGGCGCTAGGGATGTCACCTGGCAAGGAACATATTTTCGATGTGTTCATCCAGATACATGCAAAGAACAAATTGAACGGTTTGCTGTCCGGCCCTGAGGGTGAACGTATCGAGTTCCGGCAGATCGATCCCGACAAGCATGAGTCCATGCTGGGACTCCAGTTCGAGGTCATGGAGGAATGTGTCGATGGTCAGGAGTTCATGAGAATTCTGATGAGCTATAGGGGAAGTACCTATTCTGCCGCGGATGTCGGCAGCATTCGCTCCGCAGTGTATGGCGTCTTCGATCAGTTCTCACGGAAAGGGGCCATTCACCGGAAGCTCACCACGCTCAGGCCAATTTCCGATTGACTCCATATCTGCGGTTCTGGTGTCTCGCCCTGGTTCAGCAATGCGGATTGAGGTAAGCCTCATTGTGATAGTGGGAATCATTTGTTACCATGAACGCCCCTTCCGAATGGGTACTCGGATGCGTATCAGGGGGCATCTGCAAGTGATGACGACTGCATCAGTGACTGCATGTCGTGCTTTGCATCATTGGATTCCTCGGTCAGACTAGGAGAGAGACGGTATGCGAGACAGTGGAAGTGCATGTTCTTCAAGCCATGGACGGTGGGCGGGTAGCGGGTTGCATCGCCTCGATGGCAGAGGCTGTCCACTGACAGCCGTTGCCCTGGCCTTGGCCACAGTCCTGCCCGCATCGGCGGTGCTTGCCCAGGGCCAGAGGGCCGATGCCGGCGAAGTCGCTACCCTGGGCAGCGTGGTCGTCACCGGCGAGAAGGTGCGCCGCACGGTGAAGGAAACCGCCAGTTCGGTGGCCGTCATCGGCAACCGTCACTTGCAGGAGCAGTCCGAGGCGGCTGCGGTGCGTGATGTGACGCGCAACGTCCCCAACGTGCTGTATACCGGGCCTGGCAGTGCCCCCGTCATCCGGGGCGTCGATGGCCAGGGGGCCAGTTCCGGCGCAGGCGCCTTCTATGGAGGTACGGTGCCACGGGCCCGTGTCAATGTCGACGGCCACAACCTGAACTTCTGGGAAACCGCCTTTGGCACCACGTCCATCTGGGATGTGGATTCCGTCGAGGTCTATCGCGGTCCGCAGACGGCGGCGCTGGGTGCCAACAGCATTGCCGGTTCGGTCATTGTCAACACCAAGGATCCCACCTTCAAGCCGGAAGGTGCGGCGCAGCTGCAGCTGGGCAGTCGCAAGGCCCGGCGTGCCTCGGTGATGCTGTCGCGGCCGCTGGTGGACGAGGAACTGGCTGCACGCATTGCACTGGACTACAGCGGCCGCGACACCTACATCAATTACGTCAATCCCACCTATTCCAAGGGGAATACCGATACCAACCCCGAGAACATCAACGGCCGCATCAAGTTGCTGTGGACGCCCGGTGCGCTGCCGGGCCTGGAATCGAAACTGACGCTTTCCTACTTGCGCGGCAACCTGCCCACGTCCGAGGCGGCCAATGATCCTCATGACCGGTTGAACAATGCCACGCTGACCATGCCCACTTTCAACACCCATGGGTGGACAGGGGTGCATGATCTGGCCTATGACCTGGGCAGCGGGGTTCGGTTGGACAACCAGTTGCAGTACAGCCGCAGCAACACCGAACGGGTATCCGTGCCGATGAGCAACGGCGGTGCTCACATGGATTCGCGTGATTTCTCGGAGGAGTTGCGTGCCAGCTTCAAGGCGCCCGACAACAGCCTCAGTGGCATGGCGGGTGTCTACTACAGCAACGTGGATGCCGATGACCTGCTGTATCTGCGAGGCACGTCGTCCTTCCACGACAAGAAGGACAGTCTGGGTGTGTTCACCGAGATGACCTGGCGCCTTGCGCCGCAATGGTCGTTGACCGGCGGCCTGCGCTATCAGCACGATAGTGTCAAGCGCAACGGGACCTCCAGCGCTGCGCGCATGCCATTGGCCTTCGACGAGACCTATCACAAGCTGCTGCCCAAGGTCTCGCTGGCCTATGACGTGTCACCTGACTGGACGGTGGGAGCGCTAGTGAGCCGTGGCTACAACCCTGGTGGTGCGGGGTTGCGAACGGCCAACGGCTCGTTCTACAAGTTCAACCCGGAAACGATGTGGAACTATGAGCTCTTCACCCGCATCGACACGCTGGGCGACCGGCTGGTGGTGAACGCCAACCTGTTCTGGGATGACCGCAAGGATTCGCAGGTCAATGTGCCCGACTACGTGAACGGCAGGCTGATGGGCAACGTGGTGCGCAATGCCGATGAATCGCGCTCCTATGGTCTGGAGGTGTCGGCGGACTACAAGGCGCTGGACAGCCTTGACATCCGTGCCAGCGCCGGCCTGCTGCGCACGAAGATTCACCGCTTCTCCGATCCGGATGGCGTGTCCTTCGAGGGCAATGAGTTTGGCCGTTCACCGCGGTACATGGCGGGTCTGGACGTGAACTGGAACATTACCGATCAGCTGGCGCTGAATGCCAATGTGCACCGCACCGACGGCTACCACTCCAGCGACAACAACCTGCCAGGCTACGACGTGCAGGCCTACACCGTGGCCAATGCGCGTCTCTCGTACCAGATGGACCGGACGTGGCAGTTCTACGCCTATGTGGACAACCTGTTCGACGCCCGCAAGCCCACCTGGAAATTCGATGACCGTAGTGCCGGTGGCATCGTCATCGTGTCCGACGTGCTGGAGCCTCGAATGTACGGGGTGGGGGTGAAAGTGACGTTCTGAGTGACACCGCATGAGTCATGTAGCCTCCTCCTCTGGCAGGGATGATCCTCTGCAACGCTTGCTGGTCCCCATCCGCGGGCGATTGATGCTGACGGGCGTATTGGCTGCCGTGGGCACCATGCTCACGCTGGTACCCTTGGGGGGCATCGCCCACATCGCCACGCTGGCCCTGTCGGATGCGGCCGGGGCGTCAGACATGGCGGTTGCTGGCCGTGTCGCAGCGGTCGGCATGTCATCCGGCATCTGGCAGACGGTCGTTGTCAGTGTGCTGGCGTTGCTGGCCGGCATGCTGCTGGTACTGGGGGCAGAGATGCTGGCGCACCGGGTTGATCATTGCTTCACCGACGATCTGCGCCAGCGCGCGGTGCTGCGCCTGTCCGAGGTGCCGCTGGGCTGGTTCACCGCCCGGGCGTCCGGTGAGGTGAAGCAGGCCATGCAGGACGACATCGGCACGCTGCATGCGCTCACCGGGCACTTCCATACGTCGCTGGGTCGCTGTCTGGGGGCGATGTCGCTGTCGGTTCTTTATCTGTTTGCACTGGACTGGCGGATGGCCATCGTCTCTCTGCTGCCTTATCCGCTGTTCTGGCTGGCCTTCCGTGCTGCACGCAGGGCAGTGGGCGCCAATATGGAGATGTTCGTGCAGGGCATGGCAGCCATCAATGCTGCCACGGTGGAATTCATCCAGGGCATGCCGGTGGTCAAGGCCTTCGGCAACGGAGAACGGGCACATGCGGGCTTTGCTGGAGCAGTTGACCGCTTCGTGCAGGCCTTTGCTGAATTCACCAGGCCGTTGGTGGGGCGCGTGGCCAATGCCAACGCCATGGTGGCGCCGGTGACGGTGCTTGGAGTCGTGCTGGTGGCCGGCACCGTCTTCGTGGCATCGGGATGGTTGCAGCCGGTGCAGGTGCTGCGCCACAAGGCAGGCCGTCGGGCCCTGCTGGAGTACCGGTTGCTCCCGTCATCGGGCTCCGATGCCCAGGAGCAGGTCCTGCTGGGCAAGCTTCGCTTCAAGGGGGTTGACCGTCACGGCTTCCGGGTGCAGCAGGCGCTGCATGCACGCGGCTTCAACCTGCCTTGGCTGGCCGTCCCCGAAGCACTGGCCATCCTGCCCGAGCAGAAGCTGTGGCTGCAGCGCAAGGTTCCCGGTGTCATGGCCACCCGGCTGCTGCGCCCTGGCAGCGGCACGGAACTGGCCACACGCATTGGCCGGGCCCTGGCCGCACTGCACCATGCGGGCGCCCACCTGCTCCAGGCGTCGGAAGCCTCGTTCCTGCCCCATGGCAACCCGGCATCCGCTCCCCCTCAGGCAGCAACGGCCGGCTCGCCCCCCCATGGCGCACCGGTTCAGTCGGTTACTGTCCGC
>ERZ772799.373-NODE-373-length-17345-cov-16.842684_pt1 | contig 17345 bp, 20 predicted proteins | sample MGYA00511345_ERZ772799 | MGnify/ENA primary metagenome ERZ772799 (study PRJEB29015, sample SAMEA2738037) | human oral metagenome | biome: human oral; feature: human-associated habitat; material: saliva | place: China | collected 2238 ... | reverse complement strand
TGGGGGCGGATTTTTTCTTTAACCGCGCCCTGCTCTCAAGCCTGCGTATTCTATGAGGGTTATTCATTAGGGGTGTAACACCCCAACCGCCTAACCACTCTTCACCACACAGAAAAACAACGACCCCTAACCTCTTGTCCACGTATGATGGTAATACCAAAACCAACCACCAACCATACACGCACAGGTAGGAACCGTTGCCTTCTCACCGTACCACCGGCCTGAGACCAGCACAATTCACGACCCTCCTAGCACTCCTGACCAACACCCTCACCTGGAATACCCCGAACACTAAACCTCATAAACTCACCCTCACCCAGGGGCTGAAAGCCACCCTGCTGTATCTACGCCAGAACCAGACCGAAGAGTTCTTAGCCGAAGACTTCGGAGTTTCTCAACCAACGATCAGCCGTATCCTGAACAAGATCGAAACAGCACTGCTACACGTCTTAGCCCCAGCAGTACCGCCCATACCTGAAACCCTGCTGCAGAGTTCTGGGACCGTGATCGTCGACGGCACCCTCGTGCCCACCTACAACTGGCATGGTCCAGGAATGCGCCTATACAGCGGTAAACACCACTGTGCTGGATTCAACCACCAGATTATCTGCACTCTAGATGGTGTACCCTTGGTGATCACCGACCCTGTACCCGGGGCACACCACGACACGTTTGCGTACCGGTGGTACGGATTGGACAGATTCTTAGACCCGCACGATACTCTGGCCGATAAGGGCTACCAAGGACTAGACCTGATCACCCCGGTGAAGAAACTACCCGGCGCAGAACTCACCGACGACGAGAAACACCTGAACCGGCACATCAATCACCACCGGGTCGTCATCGAACGCGTGATCGCACACTTCAAGTGTTGGCGGGGACTCTCCCTAGTATCTTCCGCTGACCCCTCACCTCGTACCGGAGAGTGTTCTCGGTGGTGCGGGCACTGTTTTTCTGGATACAAAACCACCCAAATAAATAACCCTCTCTGAGATAGGAATGGTCAGCTCCTCCGTTCGGATGTAGACGTTCCTACAAACGGACAATATACAAATGTTTTCCTTACCCCCTATATTTAAGAATGAAAGCTTTTTCATAAGGAAGGTAGGCATCATGAAAACCAAAAAATCGAAAGAAATTTTCTGGAGCATCATCTCAATTCTCGTAGGCGGAGGAGCCTGGCTAACCATGCAGAATATTTCATGGGGTGTAGTAGACCCCGCGAAAGTCGGTCTCGTATTCGCAGTAATCGGCCTCATTTCGCTTATCTGGGCTCTCTTCGATAAAAACTCCGATAGCTCACGAGCGCACGAGACTACACGTGACACCAATAGGTCAAAGGAGGATTAAGAAAAGACAAACCGGTGGAGCACTCTCAGAATCGATGAAGCCTCTGTCATGCACCTCGGAGTCATAGATACCCCTACTCTAGTTCGCCTGCCGATGCCCTAGCTTCTCGTCGTCCAAGCCCTCAGGAGCTATTCCAACGCTGGGATACGCAACAGTGGAAAATTGCTGACATCGAATTAGAAAAGGACATCCCCCCCCCCGGGAGAAAACAACCCAAACAAGCAATACCGACAGACACAGGCAACAGGACGACAGGGCAGAGCAAGCAGGCCATCGATAGCCTGCACCACACAAGCGAGACCCCGACGCCGCGGGGTCTCACGCTCTACCCGGCAAGGGCACCTTAAAAATTGTTTGGCTGGGGTCTTCGGCTTGCGCTGGGTTCGGCTTGGACTCCACCGCGCCGGATGCTCTCGCCGCAGACTCCATACCTGCTGTCGTGCCGTCTTCGCGCGCCGGGTCAAGGAAAGCTAAGTTTATAGGTTTTAGCCGCTCTTCCAGCGATTTGATAACCGGTTCTCTGGCGATAATTTTGATGACGAGTCCTCTACGCATGCTGCAAAATATTCACCAGGTTCCCCAGCGGATCGCGAACAAAGAACCTCCGCACTCCCCAGGGCTCTTCAGCAACGCCATATTCAAGCGCAATACCTGCCGCATGAATGCGAGCGAGGATTTCATCAAGATTATCTACTTCAATCGATAAATCAGGAACCGGTGTACCTGAGCCCCCTTCACTGGCTATGCTGACTTGCACAGTCATAGTTTCCGCATTGCCGTAAGTCTGTATCCATCCGTGGTCCATGAGCAGCTCCAGACCCAGGACATCCCGATAAAAAGTAGCGGCAGACTCAGGTTTATCAGCGGCAAGGTTAGTAACGATACGCTTAACAGCCATAAGCACCCCTTCCATGAGTGTTTTACCCTGGCAAAATCTTCAAACGGCATTTACCCGGAAGCTTATCAAAAGATGCAAGCTGAGGGGTGAAGGCAGGATTTCTGGGGCTCACAGACCCTATGGATAAGCCTTCTTATTTATAGCTTGAGAAGCTCTTCCTCGTTTGTGACCACCATGGCATATGTAAATTGATGCTTCGACAAGATAGACTTCATGTCGGGGAGTTCTTTTTCTTTAATCAGCTTATTCTCGTGAAGGCTGTATATGCGCAGAGTATCCTTATTGTCCGTTGAGTTTATGTTGTAGAGGTAGTTATCGGACCAATAAAAGAGACCCTGATCTTTTGACCTTTTATAGTCTTTGAGGGTGAAATGGCGGGTATTTTTCCCGGTTTCTACATCTGTAGAAATAATAGTTCCATCGCCCGACTGCCACCATATTTCGCGGCCGATTGCATGGTAACGCCCCTCCTTCGACTGCCACATATCACGGTTCACGCGCACTGCGTGGTCGCCGCTTATAGGAACTTCATGTGCCTGACCGCTATCCGTATCAAATACTTCAAGAACCGACCCCACAACATCTTCTGAACTGCTCCTCTGTGGGTCGCTGCCGGGAGGGTAGGTATCCCTTATGATAACGACTTTATTCCCAACACACGTGATGCCATCGATTCCTTCATTGGGAAGAGAAAACGTATGCTCAGTGACAGGATCATCGGAAAAATTAGGGTACAGGCGAATCAGTTGAGTCGGTTCGTCTTTATCTTTTGAATCACTTTGGCTCTCTTTCTGCCCAAGAGAATTATGTGATTCATTATTGACAGTCCATACGCTGCCATTAGCGCACCGTGCAGGGTTCTTAATACTACGATTCGAGGTGTGAACTTCGGTATTCTGCCCATCATGAGTGACTATTTTATAAATATAGGAGGTTTTATCCTTGGTGTAGCCAATATTTTTGGTTGCTACAAACCCACCATTATCCAGTCCCCATACCTCCTCGTTATAAACAGACTCGTAGTTCCTGTCATAACCTTGAAGTGAGTCTCCTAAAATATAGTCCTTCTTTTTATCCCCGAAATATAGCTTGTTGTTATAGTAGTCAATTTCTGAGGTCTGAGAGCCTTCATTGGATAGCTTAGTCCACGAGTTGGTGTGCGGATCGTAGAAGCCCACACCCCCTCCAGGGTCCTTGCTTTCCCGGTAGTCACCAGCAACGGAGACCGCTAGGGCGCTATTCTTCAACGACTCTTCCGGGCTCTTAGACTCTTGTGCCTTCGGTGTGCCACACGTCGTAAGACATAACGCGAGCAGCACCCCAAGGACGGCAAACTTTGTACCCGGATAAGGTGCCATCATCTTTTCCCTAGTCCCCATATAAAAGCCTACTCCCTAGTTTCGTACTCATGAGCCATTGGAGAATCGGCGATATCTTTCGGGTATACGCCTGGTCCACCATCGGCATCAAGATCTATATTGGAGTCTGCATTCTTATATGAAGCCCACACTAACTGTGAGCAGTTATAGTTGTCTGAGTTTACCGACTTATTGGCGAAAAATACCCAGTTGTATCCTTTGCCAACCTGCTCCTCGGCAAAAGCAGCAGCTTTATCTTTCTCAGAGCTGTCTTTGTCATCACCCACATAATACTTATAAGCAGGAGCTGGCGCATCTACAGACTCAGAGTCGACGCGACGTACACTAGGTGAAGTAGCCTCTACGTACTCATTTTCAGAAACATAGATACCATTGTGCCCATGTTTAACACCTATTGTGCTGTTAGAAGAGTAAAAAACATCTCCCCTGTGCCGCGCTCGCCCCATAGAAACTTTATGACCACTATCATCCGAGCCACCGCTCACAATCTGAGGAACTAGGGCTCCACCGTTATCACCCGAAATGTTATCAGCCTGAATATGCTCTCGTGATTCTTGAGCCACCTGTGATACCGCAGCATCGTAGCTGATATTTCGTTCTTGCGCCGTCTTTTCAAGGCCCTGCCTGACCAAGGTACGGTCACTCTCCTGGGAAGAATCCAGACCAGCGCTAGAGACAATCTCGTCAAAATCTTGAGATTCTGTGGTTCCTGCGTACACGGGAGGTGTGGCTCCTGATAGAACTAGAACGACAGCAGACGAAAAAATTAAAGCATTATTAACGTGTTTCATTTCTTTCCCTTCACGCATTAAAACAACTAGGTACTGAAAAAGGGGATTCAATAATGTACTTACCACCTACATACTATATTCAAATAAAGTGAATAATACTCAACTTTCACTGTGCTCTGCTCTCTTAAGCTAACACCTTCCACAACTAGCGTAAACCCTCTATGAAGTAACAATTTTATAAAATTATTCACAGTAGAAGTTAAAACAAATACCACTTGAAGCACAACCACGCAGACGAACCTTCACAATTGTGTATATCTGATTAGTCACCTGCATCCCATTTGAAGATAAAGACTGCCGCAAGTACAGCGATAACGGCTGATCCTCCTACGACTGCAAAGTCAAGACCCAAACTATGCCTTTGTGCGGAGCTGCCGGATACCCAGAACAGCAAATCACCAAAATACGTGGTAGGAACCCAATCTAGAACTTTAAGCACGTTGTCGGGAAGAATGGTAAAGGGAACCCCAACACCAGATGTAAAAAGAATAATCATCTGGATCAACGTCGTTATATTAGCTGCTACCTGTCCGCTATTTATAAGCGAACCTAGGATATACCCCAAACCCAGGAAAAGCATGCAGGAGGGTACAATCACGAGAACGGCTCGCCCCAATGCTTCTATATCGGTAACATCAAAAATAAGCCCTACCAGAATAATTCCCACGCTGAGAACGACAGCAACTACCAGACGCACCAGCAGGTGGGTCAAAATAAATGTAGTACGCGAAACCGGTGTGGTTCCAAGAACCCGAAGAGTCCCATGCTGACGATAATCTGAAATGGGCGTAGCAGTGAGAGTCATGCACGTTCCGGTAAGAGCCAAACACAATCCCATAGGAACAGTCATTGTTGAAAAATCAAAGCCTGAACCGCTCATGGCATCTTTAAGAATCTTCCCCATCCCTAAAAACATGCCGAACATAATAAATGGGAAAAGCATCGTAAAGTAAAAGTTAGATGCATTACGCGACATCTCGCGCCAATGTGTTAAGAGAAGTTGAGTGGTTTGGGTGTTTTTGGAGTACTGATGAGTTGTAGTGGCAGCGAGGCTCATGATTAAGCTCCTTCCGAATTGTTCATGCTATCAACAATATTTGTGCCAGTTGCAGCAAAATACGCGTCTCCTAAAGTAGGATGCTGAACCTGAATTCCTTTAGCCTTTCCAGTACGCGATAAGAATGCCAATACATCATCGGTTTGGGAGGATGAAACCGCCGTAGCTCCCTTTGAATCTACAGTTATCTTTCCAAATTCTCGCAGTATCCTCTCTTCCTCAGTATCTAAGGGAGATATGAGTTCAAAACTCACATAGGGACCACCGCAGAAATGTTCAATGAGTTGCTCTGGACTTCCGCTTTGTACACACTCTCCCCTATCAATAATTGCGACAGACTGAGCAAGCGCATGTGCTTCTTCCATAGAGTGCGTTGATAGCACAATAGTTGTTCCTTCTTCACCCCACTCCTTCAGAACACTCCATAGCTGTTGCCGTGCCCGTGGGTCCAGCCCAGTTGAGGGCTCGTCAAGAATTAACAGTTCAGGCTGACTCACCATAGCCAAAGCCACATTCAAGCGCTGTCGTTGTCCTCCTGACAGCTTAGTAACTCGCCTTTTAATCAAATGGTCGAGTTCTAAAGACTCCAAAATACTCCCGGTAGAAGCACGGGACTCTGGGTAAAACGATGCCCACAAACGAAGTATCTCCCCTACCCGCAAATATTCGAAGACTTTTACTTCCTGAGGCTGGATTGCCACCCGTGAGTGTATTTCCCTGTCCGCCTTCTTTGGGTTGACTCCCAATGTCCGAACAGTTCCACGGGTTAAAGACCTAAGCCCCACGGCAGTTTCCAGGGAAGTTGTCTTGCCAGACCCGTTTGGCCCCAGCAAAACATGAATCATGCCTAGCTCAAGCGCTAGGTTGATCCCCCGCAGAGCTTCCACGGTGCCGCCCGGTGTCTTATAGACTTTCCACGCATCCACCATCTCGATTGCATATTCCGTGCCATACTCTTCATGCATTCGTATACCACATTCCTTATCAGTCTGCGTTTGAAGATGAATCTTTTTGTGCTGCTAACATAGCCGCAAAGCACTCCTCTAATGGATTAAGACCAATACGGTTAATATCCATATGGACTATGTCTAGAGGAAAATTCTGAGGGGCGACTATCTCACCACAAACATATTTACGAATCAGTTCAGCTGACGAAGCCGCAACATCACAGAGCTTGGGTTCCAGGAAAGTATTAGAAATTTGTAACTTCACTGATATATCTGAGATCTTCTCATTTAACTTTTGCGGACTTATGCCTGCGTATACTAACCGGGTCCTCCACCTATCCGCAATCATGTATGGTAAGTTCATTTCTATATTCATATTAACTAGATTATTTTGTACTGCAGATATATAATGAGCTACTTGAACAGCCCTTTTCTGAGCTCCCCAATTCCATATACGCATATATGTACAAGCTAGAGAGCTATCTTGGAAATGTTGCTCTACATGCTTCATGCCCTCTAGGCCCCCATATTTTTCTAGTTCTGGGGAGTAAACATCCAACGTTACACCACGGCGAGAACCTACCTGACCTGTCATTGGATCAAAAATAATACGTTCCATCTTTTGAGGAGATACAGCTTTTAAACTCTTCCTGAGCATAGGTAGAGTTGTATACCATGCGTCTACATCATTTGTATAACCTTTAAGACGTATTCGTAGATGATGACCTTGAAAGTCCATGTAACGTATAAAATGCCAACATTCTACGCCAGATAACTGGTTCATCCAAGCTACTAATACTGGCAACGTGGCTCCCACATCGTCTGCACTGCCAGTATACGTTTTTAAGTACAGCCAGTCTTTAGTATTAGACATTAATACACCTCCTTACAACATTTCCTTGGGCCAATGTACTGCTACCGCCAGCTCACTGACCCTAGGTTGTCCCGCAGAATCACGATATGGGTATTGGTCAGGGGATGGCAGAGCTTCAGTAATACGAATAGCTTTGGTACGTGGAGATATCCATTGAGTCAATACCATAAGGCTGATATTGGAAGTAAAGTCTACAAAAAGAGGTTTTTGAATAACATCAGTAGTACCTCCGCTTGACCCCAACTGCTGCACATATGCAAGGCGAGGGATACCATATTTCTTACGTAAGTCATACCAGGAACGCATAGTGTTTGTTGAGTCCAGACATCCTAATTTAGAAATAGTGTTGACAGTCATATACCATGATGCTCGTCGGGTCACTAAACGTTTTCCCGCAGTTTCACGAGGCTCATAAATCACTTGATAGTCCGAGAACTTCTGCCTCCCTGCCTTTAAAGTTGCTGCGGCATCACTCAATGGCGGGAAACGTACCCACGGGTCAGCAAGTAAAGCCACCCATCGGTAATAGGAATTCAGAATATGCTGCGGTGTTATACCCAAATAAGCTAGTCCAACTGGACCGTCTATATCACACAGTTCAAGAGTGTTAGTATCTATGTCATGTCGCAGTGTTAAATCTTCTAAAGGAACTCCTTGTGCGGATATAGGCTCTCCGGGTAGTTGCAGTTCAGGAAGCAGACCGGATGAAACTGCCTGGCCTGTATTGCAATCAGCCCAAACAGTCATTTCAAACACTCGATGTGTTTCCCACTGCTGAGTAATATCCTGAGCTGCTTGTTTTTTAAAATCTTCCCCAAACAAACGTTGTACACGTGCCAGATAAGCACCAATACCGTTTCCTGTGCCATTGACAACTGTCATATGGTTTGGGCTATTAATATCTATAGGGTTGGATGCAACAAACTGCAATAAAATACCCAAATGGCGTGGAGATGCAGTAGCCCCACCGGGTAGTTTTGAACGTTCAAGCGCTTTTTCGGCGCTAATTTGATAATCCTGTTGTTGCGCCTGGAGGAGCTCAAAATCTCCATCTCCGTCAACGGCTAGTGACATGCAAAATGACAGGGGCGTCTTACACACGCCCCCAGCTCCGTATATGCTCACAAACCTCTGCACCATCAAGTCATATACGTGTGATCGATACACCCAAGGGGACATATTATCGCTTAAATCTTTCAGATCTTCTTGAACATACTGCATCGTCATATAATCAGGAATTTCATCCGTTGTTTCACAGTCTTCATATAACAATCCGCTAGGACGCTCTCCTAGTTCCCCGTTGGGATAAACTTTTTGAGCAAGCTTGTTCAACTCAGCCATTATTTCAAGACGACAGCTAAAGTTATTATTTTCAGGATTTTGGATAGAATTATTAATTTTTTCTATATCTGTTGCCTGAATTTCATAGATCCCCTCTGGAAATGTTTGGGCGATAACCGAACCTGGGCTTTCGACATGACGATCCCACGGTATCTGAATACGTAAACTACCCGACTCCAGATGACGACGCATACGAGTAGATAAGGATTTACGGCTCAAAGTATCTAGTGAGAATATTTCTGGATACCCCTCAGGGGCCCATTCAGCACCAATAACTGTCTCATCACGATATATAATGCCATCCTGATGAACATTATGTGGAATTAACATTAACCTTTCATGTCCCGCACTGGGTACTACACCCTGTGGAGATGGATACAAAACCAACTTGGGATGTGGACGGCGATCCTGCCCAGCAAGCCCTAGAAGCCCACTCGCTAGGTGAAGTGAAATAGTCTGTACAGACCGACCCTTACCTGTACAGCCCGCGAGATTCACGGTAGTCAGCCTAGCAAATGGGCTAGTTTTTAAACTAGCTCGAGTTACATAATTATAAAGAGTACGTTGTTGCTTAAGAGCCTCTGATTTTTTACGTTTATTCTTCTCCTTGCCAGAGGTTACATAACTCACAAACTCGGGAGAAGCAAGGGAAAGACTAGACATAAAAGATTCGTTGTTCAAAGCAGAGTTTAAAGCAGAATCAACTTCCTGAGAATGAACTTCACACAGATCGTCAATACGCTTCTGAATTTCAGCAGTATCATCTACACACCGACGCCATGTAGAAAAAACAATAGATATATCGTCGTCCGCAAGATAGCTATACACTACCTCTGCCTGATCGTCACTAATAAACTTCCCAGAATATACTTTACGTTTGATTCCAAGAAGCTGTCGCCGCACAGTATTGTCCGTAATGCTAGGGATAATGTTATAGAGCAACTCTATAAGCTGTTCGGTAGTCTTTGATAATTTTTGTTCAACAACTAAAAGATCGTTAAAAGAAGACTCAACGGCCTTAGGGGACAAAGGTAAAACATCAGCTGGTAATCCTCCTACACGTACTAAAGTGTAGGTACTCCACATGGAAGACTCGGGCAACATATTCACGATACACCTGCTACTAGTATATGTTGAAATGTTAATATTAAGTTATAAATAAATGCACATATAACCACCGCCGCAAAAACATAGGATAGCACTGCATACAATATATAAAATTTACGCTGCCGCTTCGAAATATTGCGTACATATACTGGAGTCTCCGTGCGAAATATTTTCGAATACAATAAAACGTGCGAACGACCCCTGATATCAACAGCTCCCATTGCTGCCTCGAGAGCAGATACAGTATCTGATGGAGCAAAGGGATTTAAGTTTGCTAACAAAAGCAAGAACTGGTAGCCAAGCAAAACAGTTGACACTTGGTATATAAAATCGCTTGAGTTCAAAGCAACTAAAGCTGTACAACCCATGACCCACCCATCATTCACCATACCGGCAAGCGCAATAGCTACCCTTGGCGAACGATCCCTAATGCGGTATGCATCTGTACGATCAACATATGCAACTGGTATCACCCAGAACATAAGAGCTACGCCTAAACCACGGATTGGTTGACCATAGACACCGCTCACTATTCCATGCCACGATTCGTGAAATAGTATCGCAATTAACTGTACGAACATAGCAGAAAACGCTACAAGAAGTATCCTATCAATAGGAACACTCCTTATATTTGATACGTGCCCGCTAAAAAGCACGTACATACCAAGAACATATCCAATAATAGATGCCCATATCGCTAGAGCTAAGGGAGCTGGTTTGTATATCGGGCTTATCATCCTCACAAGAGGGCTTAAAACTTTACCAAACTGCGGGGCGATTAAATAACGTGGTAAGAGACGTTCCATGCCTTTACGAGGAGGACGTTTAGCTATACCACCCACAAGAAGGTGTTTATCCTCAAGGTTCTGAACAAGAGTTGCAATATGTTCTGCGGTTATATGAGCAGAGGTAATAGATTTTGAATTAATCTCTACTGCGATGTCCTCTGGAGTTTTTTGACCATCAAAAGTTTTGACAATTGTAGCCGCAAGGCTTCCTATACGATGGTATGTTCCTATAGATGAATCGTACAAAAGATTCATCCCATCCATCCCAGATATTTGCTCCACATCTTTACGGAGCATCGGCGCTTCAACAGCCATGCTATTCAATCTACCTTTGCTACCAGCCATCAGTTTACAAAAAAGTTTTAGTGTTCGGCTATTGTGCCAAAGGTTATAGCACAATAGCCGAACGGATGGCATTGTCACTAACCGTTTTTAATCGCCCAGCGTCGACGCAGAACTAGCAGTGGCTGCACACCCCGTAGCTGTACTAGCTGTACTTGCGCAGAAGTAACACCCCAAAGCATTACCATCTGCTACAGTTTCAATGTCGCCCATCATATCGACGACCTCGAGATCGACTTCTTTATTACTCATCATGAGAGTCTCCTTCCCTTGCTTTATCCAAAGCATCCAGCGGTAGATGCGCAACCTGCAGGACAGGAGGCGCTACTAGCGCTACTAAACGACCCCAGGGCATTTCCTTCTGCCATGGGTTCAATGTCCTCAACCAAATCGGCGACTTCGAGATCGATATTCTCAATCACTGGACTCTCCTTCCGTATTTAGCTGTCCATGCACATAGCTGTTGATGCGGTGCCTGCGGGGCAGGACGCAGAGCTAACACTACTCAAACATGCCAGTGCATCGCCTTCAGGCATGTTCTCAACATTGCTCACAAGGTCAGCGACTTCAAGATCAATGTTCGTCTCAGGCATTAGTACCCTCCTTACGTTATGTTCATATACTTAAGCTATAATTAAATGTTTATTAAGAACTATAATATATAGCCGTATAGAACCTATATACACTGACAAATTTGCTGAGTTGCGGTGCTGGTAAAGCTCATACAAGCCAAGTAGCTTTACCAGCACCAGCAACTAATCTGGACAAGCTCTAGCAGTCAACTTAACAGACTAGCCAGCGCTTGATGCGGTGCTTGCCGAAGATGCGGTAGAAGCTGGGCATGAGGCAGATGCAGCGCATGCAGCAGATGCCCAACAACCAAGAGCGTTACCTTCCGGAAGAGCCTCGACGTCCAGATCGGAACCAACCAGATCAACAATGTTCGAAGACATAACTAATCATCTCCTTACAATCACAAGTCAGCTAATAATAATTAACTGACACTATTACAGATGTAGGCTAATAAGGTTTATTAACCTGTCACAGATAACTTGCACATTTCATTTGCGCAAACATATCTGTCTACGAGCTACTTTATCCATAGCTCGAAGCACTGCTAACACTAGATGCACTTGTAGCCGGGCATGAAGCCGTACTGGCGCTGGTTGCGGTAGCAAAAGAGCTAAGTGCATTATCTTCTGCCAGGGTCTCCACGCCACCTACCAAATCATTAACTTCGAGATCAACATTCTCCGTCATACGGACTCACCTTTACTCTGTTCCTGATATTGAACTATGCAATTATCAAGTTAAAAAGTACAGATACCTTGATAATTACAACTTTTTATATCTTTCTCTGATTTAGCAACCGAAATTCTACATTTTCAGCCACCCCTTCCATGAATTGTTGCAATACTGAGTTTTAGAAACTAGCCATCATCAGTAATCTGCCGGTAATCCTACTGTCGTTGCAAACATCTGTTGGCGGCTAGCCCCATCGGATTTTAAAATCTCACGTACCGCAGCAGGGATAAACCCAGCGAAAACTGTCCCTACAAGTCCGCGCGATACAAACTGCAAATGAAAGTCGTATATGAGCGAAGCACACCGCGTCATAGACACCCTATAGCCATGAGTGCCGCCCCAGGAGTCAGCCTGATCGAGATTTGCAGCTACCGATACAATCGCGCCCGCACGAGCAAATTCTTTTTGAACCCCCAAATCTTCCCATCGATCTTCTGGGGGAAGGGCATCAACGCAAGTTGCAGATTCGGTATCTACCCTATAAATTCCTAACGAAATATCACTAGGGCGAAATGCAAATATATAGCATTCAAGAGGCATAGTCTGGGCAGTTACCCCCCAATCCGCTACGTCACGCCTCAGCGCCTTCTGAATCTCAGCTATTCGAGGAAGAATCTCGATTCCGTAATTGCTATAGTTTAAAGAAGAAGAGCGCTGTTCCAAGGTGTCTCGTAGTTCCATACCTTGCGGAATTTCCCGCAGAAACTCTATTTCCTGAGATTCAAAAGTAGGACAAAAACGCTCCCCAGCGAGACCGTCAGAAGTAGTGATAGCCTGACTAAAGCCTTGTATCGTCTTATGCATTAAGTCATAATCAGTCCGCATCAGTACCTCCAATTTGTATTACTGCTGTAACAGGCTCATGCCCCGGAACAGCAGAACAACAAGCACATAGCTGCTGCTCATTCCATTGGGCTAATGGATGCCATGAAATCCCCAAATCTTGACAGACCAACCGTGCTGTAGCAACGGAGCAACCAGCATCCTGGAGGCACACACGTAGAGCGAACGAACCGTATTTCTGGGCAACTTTATAGACATTCCCAAAAAGTACAAGTGTGATAGGAGAACCTTTCACCGGAACTTCTGTATTTAATCGCTTAAGGGAATGATCGCTTTCAATATAAACATACGTACCTACTGGCAGAATAGTGGAGTCTGCGACAACTACGCGTACACCCACAGAGCCGATATTCCCACCTGCTGCTGTCCAACGGCGGAGCTTTTCGGTAGAAGAATCTTGGGGACGCAGCCCTGCGCTGTAATAAAGTACAAGCGACAACGTTTCCATATTAAGCCCTTGTTTTATTCCCATAAGGTTAGGGTCGGGAACAGATAGCTCTACACGTTCTGCATTAGAAAACTCCCTGAATTGACGCTGAAGTTGCAGATTTGAAGGTTTATAATGCACTTGGTGGCCCTTCACGTCTACAAATTTCCGGGGAGGGATCGCTACCGATTGCTCATACCGTGCTGCAAGTGTTGGCTTAGGAGCAACTGGTCCTGTAGCAGAACCGCAGTCTGGACATCCAGCACGAGTCGCAGGGGCATATGATGTATTCTCAAATGTATCGAGATCTATTATCTTAGTATCGTTCGGCAGGTAGCTAGCATAACTACGACTCACTAAACCGATGATCTGGTGTACAGCAATACCCAAAGCGAGCTGGATGTCTGCTTCATCTGCCTCTTCTGATGAGGCATCAAAAGAACTAGTCCTACTTGCAATGGCACAGTTAAGGCAAGGGGTAAATGATGGATCTACGTAAGGGCCAACTTCAAGCCTCTGCTGGGTAATAGCAATGCGTATCAAAGGAAGACCACGGTCCCAAGCAATAGTAGAAACAGCTAAAAGGTCATCATCGTTTTCTGAAGTAACCAGCGCTATTATGAGATGAACGGCAGGGTCATCAATACTTTCAGAGACCTGAACTCCGCTCTCATTTAAAATACGGGAAAACTTATCACTCAGTTTTTGTGAGCCAACTATGCATACAGTAGTTGTTTGCAATGCTTTGATTGCGTGACTCCAGTGAGGATTCACCCCTGTTGCATCCCCCAGACGGGAGAGCATAGTCACCATCTCACTATTACCACTTGTAACATCCAGTGCTGCCTTCTCATCCTCAAGTAGACCACAAGTCCACAGAAAAGCAACAGCTTTGAAAACAGCTTCCTCAGATATCTCCATCGCTTGGGCTATATCACTATGGTTACGAGTACCATCACATAATTGCAACAGGGTATCCAGCTGTTCTTCAGCAAATTTTCCTGAGAGTACTTGGGTTTTAATAACCCCGACTAACAATTTTCCTGTTTCATATGGCTTTACAGCCACACCACGGCGCATTACAGGAAATACAGGAGCCAGCAATTGTTGGTCATACTTAGCCGCTTGACCAATAGCTTCAGCTGTAAGTGCCATTTGTTGAACTCCTTTTTCCTAAAGTAAACCTTGCAAAGCGGCAGTAGGATGTCGGCGAGGTGCAAATCGTTGACTACATCGTGGGCAACGATCTACAGCAACTGTTGATAATCTGCTTGTTGAACCATGTACTAAGTCAAATGTATACACATCTGCACCGAGAGTTTCTGCTGAGTTTTTGCTCATGTCGTTTACCGAGGTGGCCAAATTTAAAGTTGTAAGTGCTTTCCCTAGCATCCCAATAGCCACGAAAACTTCTGCCAGCCCGAAACCTTCAGGCAAGTCTGAGCTGTTATCAAGCATGGTTACAGTATTTTGTTGATGCTGTTGCATACGACGTTTATAACAGTCATAACAAGCGGTATATCCTGGCTGCACAACAGGACCACAGATAATACTTGTAGGTAACAGCTCTATTCCTAAAGTAGGAATACAACGTTGAAACCCAACCATATCAATGCGATCCCGTGCCTCACCATAATGTCCAGACCAAATAGAAATAATAAGAGACGCGTAGGGAATCTCTGCAGGGTACAGGCGATCATTAAGCTCAAGTGCGGTACAGTCTTTTATATCAAGCTGCTTCAGTACCTCACGCCCAAAATGACCAGCATATAAAATTACCGCTTCAGGTGGCAACAGATTAGACATAAGCATTCTCTCTTCGTCGAATTACTATGCAAACGGTTGATATTCATGGTTTAGATGAGCCTCATCGTATACTGTATGACCCATAAATCGTGGTACATCATAAAGACGACGTGTCCCCAAGTACCGCGCATTGTGCACAAAGGATAAAGGCATAGCCTCTGGAACTAGAACCTTCACCACATGCATGCCGACTTGCCGCGCTTCATCTGTAGTAATATCAACAGCAATAACTTCAGCTCCTACGTTTTCAAGCTGATTTACCGTCCATTTAAGTTGGTCAATTCCTTCAGCAGGACGCTTCCCAACATCGTCAAGAGGGATACTAGGGCGCTCTCCTTCAAGAAGGAAATCAAAAACATGTCGGCGCCCTCTGTTTCCTTGGTATATAGCTCCCCCTATAACAGACACTTCTCCTTTGCTGGGTCCTTGCTGAGAGTTACTCTGTGCGTGAGCTTTAAGCGCAATACGTAACGAACTTAGCTCCCGGTATATTTTTGCAAGAGCCTGTTGAGGATCTATATCACAGGTAGCAGCTACTATCTGCGATAACACAGGATCGTATTCCGAAAGTTGCACCGCGTATAGGACAGGAACCCCAAAATCCGTAGTAGCGTCAAAAACCTGAACCTCGAGGTTTGTAGAATTAGCAACCTTATAGTATTCTAAAACATCTTTTTGAAGCTCATCTTGATTAATGGTCACCCGAGGCAACCGCATTTTTTGAAGCCATGTAAGAGAGATAGAATCACGCTCTATAACCTCCAACAAACCTCCGAGTACAGCATCCTTAATACTAGAGTGTGCCGCACTTCCAGTAGATATACTGTGAGTGAAAAGCTCAGAACGCGAATACATAGGAAACCGTAAGTAAATGGTATTTGCTGGTACATAAACCTCTTTTTGCCTCGTGAGAGACCATGCCCTCTGCCAACGGATAGGCAACCTTGGGTCATATGTGACCAAACTAGCTTCAGGCGAAGAGAGTTCTGAGGCAGAACACTGCGGAAAGCGACTTGGGCTCACGGCAGCATCACCCAGTTCATCTTCACGTGCAAAGACTAAAGAGTCTGAATCCCATGAACAGGATGTATAACGCTCAAGAGACTCTACGATAGATATATCTTGCGCCCGCTCAGGATCAATAGCTCCACCTGCCCCGTCAAAATTTCCCTGCGACGAATCGTGGCTCCAATTACGTTGAGTTTCTAAAACACTTGAAGGGTCATCTAGCGTTGACGTGTAGATCGAAAACTGAGGATCCCCCTCCGCTGGATACAGAGGAATTGTTTGAGACACAAGACCATAGGGAGAACGTAACTGCCGAACCCTACGTAACGAGTTTGAGCTAGGTTCTTTCAAGTCGCTGAAATACATACACCCTCCGCTGTAATAATAACGATAACCATTTAGGTAAACGGGCTACCATAGTCGCAACCTTGCCAGACCTTCGCCCTGAGGTTCAACCTTTTCTTGTGTTTTTTGCATATTTTTCAAATTAAGAAATTTTTTTCATAATGCTGTAAAACTGTGTATAATTTTATCAAATTGCATATAAACATAAATTTTACACATAAAATTTTACCCCCTACTGAAGAGGTATTTATTTTCCCTGCATACTTTTCTTCTCTTCTATGCTAAAATGCAGCGGATATACGACGGCTTCGCACCTCGTAACATGTATATACCAATATTTCAATCATGAACGCTCACATGGCACTCTGATCCTTTATTGCTATGTAAAGAAAAGAAGATACATCGTCTGAACCTGAAGTATTCTAGTTTAGACAGAGAATAAGTTTTAGTTTGGCAGTTATAGACACCGGCTCTTCTGCCCCTCATAGTATGTAGTTATTTATCAGCCTTTCTACTCTCCATATCACATATGAAAGGAACACACCCCATGACTACTTTCTACGCCAAATCAAAGATGGCATACCCCGAATACCGCTACGATATCCTAGACTCCAACCGCCACCACACCATTTACGAAACCGACGGCAGGCTTCGTCTCGGCGGGAATAGCGTCGTCTTCACTAAGGCAGATACCGAGGAAAAAGTCATCACGGTCAGCCGTGTACCAGACGCCAAAC
>ERZ772799.363-NODE-363-length-17548-cov-4.365460_pt1 | contig 17548 bp, 12 predicted proteins | sample MGYA00511345_ERZ772799 | MGnify/ENA primary metagenome ERZ772799 (study PRJEB29015, sample SAMEA2738037) | human oral metagenome | biome: human oral; feature: human-associated habitat; material: saliva | place: China | collected 2238 ... | reverse complement strand
AGAAGAAAATGAATCTCCTGCTCCTGTCACGTCACTGACTTTCTCTGCTTTGATTGGTGTAAAAGTCTTTACGACTCCTGTAGCATCTGCAAAGACACCATTTTTGGTTCCTTTAGTAATAACGATATTTTCTACGCCATCTTTCTGCCATAATGTTGCAAATTCAGCTAGCGTATGCTCTCCGTACCTCGTTTTGGACTCATCCGCATTGACGACAATCCAATTTACTCCTTGTAAATTATCTGGGATTCGTTTCATCTTCGGTCCGCTCACTGGAATAATCGCAAGTGGAATCTTCTCAAGACTAGTCAGCTGTATGAGCGCTTGTACTGTTTCTTGCGGAAGATTCAAATCCGCAATCACTAGCGCTGCCTCTTTCACCGCTTCTTCGTGCAAAGAAAGCCAAGAAGGCGTCATTTCCTCACAAATGGACATATCAGCCAAAGCCAGACACATATCTCCTTGAAGGTCCAAAATCGCTGTATAATTCGACGTTGTTTTCCCTTTTATTCGGTCTACAAGTGAAAAATCGATAATGCCTTCCGTCTCTTTTTCAAGCCAAGTAAAACTTTCGTCATCTCCTGCTACCGATATCATCTTCACAGGCAGCCCTAGACGACCGAGATTTTCGGCGATATTTCTTGAAACACCACCAGCACTGAGCGACGAGACTACAGGATTACTTGTTTCGAGCACGAGATTTTCGAGTAATTGAACTTTTTTATCCACGTTCATTCCGCCGATACAAAGCACGTAGGAATCTTTAAAGTTCTTGTCTTTTGACATGAAACATCCCCCTTCGTTACATAAAGGTTCTCTTGAATGAGGGGGAAAGTTCCCACCATTCGGTCTTACACGCCTCATTATAAGGGTTAACCCCTTCTTCAAGCAAGCTATTCCGAAGAAAAACATAGATATTTCAAAGTTATTCACATTAATTGTTCGGATTTAGCACAATAAAAAAGGACTCGAAAATTCGAGTCCTCTCTCAATTTCATAGAATTATACGTGAATTGGCATACCTAATGCTAATTCAGCAGTATCCATAACTACTTCTGATAATGATGGATGTGAGTGGATTGTTAATGCGATATCTTCCGCATTCATTCCAGCTTCAACTGCTAAACCTAATTCAGCAATAATATCTGAAGCGTTCACGCCGGCAACTTGTGCACCAACGATTACGTTATCTTCTTTAGTAGTGATTAAACGAACGAAACCTTCAGTAGCGTTCAATGATAATGCACGACCATTTCCTGATAATGGGAATTTAGAAGCTTTTACTTGTAAACCAGCATCTTTAGCTTGTTGTTGAGTGTAACCAACTGAAGCTAATTCTGGATCAGTGAAGGCAACAGATGGCATTGCACGGTAGTCAACAGCCACTGCTTTACCTGAGATTGCTTCTGCAGCGATTTTTCCTTCGTAGCTTGCTTTGTGAGCAAGAGCTGGTCCAGGAACGATATCACCGATTGCGAAGATTGATTTAACGTTTGTACGTCCTTGGTTGTCAACTTTAACTAAACCACGGTCAGTCATTTCAACACCAGCAACGTCTAAACCAATTTCGTCTGTGTTAGGACGGCGACCTACAGCAACCATTACGTAGTCAGCTTCAACAGCTTCTTCTTTGCCGTCTACTGTATACTTAACAGTTACGCTATCACCATTGTCAACAGCTTCTTTAGCCATTGCGTTTGTTACGATAGTAACACCTTTTTTAGCCATGTTATCTTCAACAAGTTTAACCATGTCTTTGTCAAACATTGAAAGGATGCTTGGAGCACCTTCAAGGATTGTCACTTCTGAACCTAAGTTAGCGTATGCTGAACCTAATTCTGAACCGATAACTCCACCACCGATAACAACTAATTTTTTAGGAACTTCTTTAAGTGCTAAACCACCAGTTGAATCGATAACGCGTCCGCCAAATTTGAAACCTTTGATTTCGATTGGACGGCTACCTGTAGCTACGATAGCATGGTTGAAAGAATAAGTTTGAGCGCTGTCTTCAGTAACAACACGTAAAGTGTGCTCATCCACTAAGAACGCTTCCCCTTTAATAATTTCAACTTTGTTTTTCTTTAATAAGTACTCAACACCAGCAGTTAATTTCTTAACAACTTGGTTATCTTTCCATTCTTGAGTTTTAGCGAAGTCTAAAACAACTTCTTTAGCAGTCACACCAAATACTTCTGAGTGTTGTGCTTCTTGGTAATGATGTCCAGCTGAAATTAACGCTTTAGATGGAATACATCCAACGTTTAAGCAGACACCACCAAAATATTCTTTCTCGATAATCGCAACTTTTTGACCTTCTTGAGCTGCACGAATAGCTGCAACATATCCACCAGGGCCGGCACCGATTACGACTGTATCTAGTTCAATAGCGAAATCGCCTACTACCATTTTTTTCACCTCTTAAAAGTTTTCAAATAAGGAACCGACGTAAACCCATGTCTACGCCGTTCCTAACCGTTTAATGAATTAAGCTTCCATTAATAATAATTCTGGATCATTCAATAGACGTTTCAATTCATTCATAGCTTTTTGAGCAGTTGCTCCATCCACGATACGGTGGTCAAAGCTTAATGATAATTTCATGTTACGTCCGATTACGATTTCATCGTTTTCGTTGATTACTGGTTCGCGAACGATTGTACCAACACCTAAAATCGCAACTTCAGGGTAGTTGATAACTGGAGTGAACCAGCCGCCACCTACTGAACCGATGTTAGAAATTGTAATTGTTCCTTGTCCCATTTCTGCAGCTGTTAATTTACCTTCATGAGCTTTTGCAGCTAATGCGTTAATTTCATCTGCAATACCGAACATGCTCTTAGTATTCGCATCTTTGATATTTGGAACGAATAAACCTAAATCTGTATCTGTAGCGATACCGATGTTGATGTAGTTTTTGTAAACAATTTCTTGAGATGCGTCATCGATAGAAGCATTCAATACTGGGAATTTCTTCATTGCTACTGCTAAAGCTTTAACAACGTAAGGTAAGAATGTTAATTTAGTACCTTGTGCAGCTGCAACATCTTTGAATTTCTTACGGTGATCCCAAAGTTTAGAAACTTCAACTTGGTCATGTAATGTAACGTGTGGTGCAGTGTGTTTGCTGTTAACCATTGCTTTAGAGATTGCTTTACGCATTGGAGTTAATTTAACGCGTTCTTCACGTTCAGCTGATCCAACGAATGGTTTAGCTGGAGCTGGAGCCACTGCTGGTGCTGCCGCTGGAGCTGCTGGTGCAGATGCTGCAGGAGCTTCTACTGCTGCTGGAGCTGCTGGTGTTGCTACTGGTGCGCCACCGAAGTTATCGATGTCTTCACGAGTGATGCGTCCGCCTTTACCAGTTGGAACTACTGCTGTGATGTCAACGCCTTTTTCACGTGCATATTGACGAACTGAAGGCATTGCTAATACTAATTTACCAGGGTTGCTTGCTGCTGGAACTCCTGTTGGAGCTGCAGGTGCCGCTGGAGCTGCTGGTGCTGCAGGTGCTGCTGGAGCCGCTGCTGCAGGTGCGTGAGAACCGCCTTCTGTTGCGATTTCAACGATTACATCACCAACGTGAGCTACTGTTCCTTCAGAAACTAAAACTGCTGTAACAGTTCCAGCTACTGGAGAAGGAATAGATTCTACTGATTTATCGTTTTGTACTTCGAATAAAATGTCATCTTCAGCAATCTTGTCGCCTACTTTGATGTCGATTTTAACGATTTCACCTTCTGCAATTCCTTCACCGATGTCAGGTAATTTGAATTGGAAAGTGCTTGATGCTGCTGGTGCAGCTGGTGCAGGGGAAGCCGCTGGAGCCGCTGCTGGTGCAGATGCTTCTGCTGGGCCTGAACCATCGTCGATAACTACGATGATGTCGCCAACTCGTGCTACTGTACCTTCTTGAACTTTAACTTCTAATACTTTACCACTTACTGGAGAAGGAATTTCTTCTACAGATTTGTCGTTTTGTACTTCGAATAAAATATCATCTTCTTGAATTGTATCTCCGACTTTAATGTCGATTTTTACGATTTCGCCTTCTGCGATACCTTCACCGATATCAGGCATTTTAAATTGGAAAGCCATGCTTGTACATCCCTTCTTATTTTTATAAAACTCTAAAGAGCACACTCAAGTGAGAGGCTCTTTAGAAATGAAAATTGTTGAATTAGAAGTTCACTGTTTCGCGAACTTTAGCTTCAATATCGCTAGCATTTGGTAACCAGTCGTTTTCTGCTTGACCAAATGGGAAGATTGTATCTGGAGCTGCAACACGTCCGATTGGAGCTTCTAAGTTTAAAATTGCGCGTTCAGCAATTTCAGACATAACCATTGCGCCGATACCAGCTTGACGTTGTGCTTCTTGAACAACCACTACGCGACCAGTTTTTTCAACTGATGCTAAGATTGTGTCTAAGTCTAATGGAGAAACAGTACGTAAGTCGATAACTTCTACTGAGATTCCTTCTTTTTCTAAGTTCTCAGCAGCTTTAACTGCTTCACGAACCATTGCACCGTAAGTAATTACTGATACGTCTTTACCTTCACGAGTTACTGCAGCTACTCCTAGAGGAACTGTGTATTCTCCTTCTGGAACTTCTTCACGGAATGAACGGTATAATTTCATGTGCTCTAAGTAAACAACTGGATCGTTGTCACGAATAGCTGAGATTAATAACCCTTTTGCATCGTATGGGTTTGAAGGGATAACCACTTTCAAACCTGGTGATTGAGCTACTAAACCTTCTAAGTTATCTGAGTGTAATTCTGGAGTATGTACCCCTCCACCCATTGGTGAACGGAATACGATAGGCATTTGACGAGTTCCACCCATACGGTAACGTGTACGAGCTGCTTGAGCTACCACGCTATCCATTACTTCGAATACGAATCCGAAGAATTGGATTTCAGGAACTGGACGGTAACCTTCTAATGCTAAACCGATAGCTAAACCACCGATACCAGATTCTGCTAAAGGAGTATTGAACACGCGGTCTTCACCGAATTCATCTTGAAGCCCTTGAGTTGCACGGAAAACCCCACCGTTTTTACCAACGTCTTCCCCGAAAATTAGGACATTTTCATCACGTTTTAATTCAACAGCCAATGCATCAGTGATGGCTTGAATCATTGTCATTTGTGCCATAATTATTTATTCTCCTTTGCTTTAAAGTGTTCGATTTGTTCTTTAATAACGTTTGTTGGTTCTTCAAACATTGTTTCTAAGAAGAATGAAACTTTTTGTTTAGGTTGTTTGTCAGCCTCTTTAATCGCTTCTTTGATTTCTTCTTTAGTTGCTTCGATTACTTCGTTTTCTTTTTCTTCTGACCATAAGCCTTTAGCTGTTAGGTAGTTACGGAAACGAATTAATGGATCTTTCTTAGCCCATTCGTCTTGAATTCCTTCTGGTTGGTAACGAGTTGGGTCGTCACCTGATAATGTATGAGGACCATAACGGAAGCAGATTGTTTCGATTAACACAGGACCGTTTCCAGCAACTGCGTATTCACGAGCTTTTTTAGTTACAGCGTAAACTGCTAATGGGTCCATACCATCTACTTGGATACCAGGGATACCAGCAGCAACAGCTTTTTGAGCTAATGTTGGAGCAGCTGTTTGTAACTCACGAGGAGTTGAAATTGCCCAACCATTGTTTTGAATGAAGAAGATTGCAGGAGCTTGGTATGCACCAGCGTAGTTAATACCTTCATAGAAGTCCCCTTGTGAAGATCCTCCATCACCAGTATAAGTCACTGCAACATTTTTCTTACCACGTTTTTTAAGACCTAAAGCAACACCGGCTGCTTGAACATATTGTGCACCAATGATGATTTGTGGTGGTAAAGCTTTTAATGATTCTGGGTACATGTTACCTGCAACATGTCCACGAGACCATAAGAATGCTTGTGATAATGGTAAACCGTGTTTTACTAATTGTGGTACATCACGGTAACCTGGTAAAAGAACGTCGTCTTTCTCAATAGCTTTGATTGAAGCTAATTGTGAAGCTTCTTGTCCAGCTGTTGGAGCGTAGAAACCTAAACGTCCTTGACGGTTTAATGCAGTTGAACGTTCGTGTAAAATACGAGACCATACCATATCTGTCATTAATTCAACTAATTCGTCGTCAGATAAATCTGGTACTAAGTCAGGATTTACAACTTTTCCTTCTGCGTCTAACACTTGAACCATTTCAAAGTTCGTGTTATTTGGTGTGAAAAGTGCATCGAGATTGAATTTTTTCTTCGTTGCCATACTTCTTTTTTCCCCTTTTCTATAAGAAATTGTGCTTCACAGACAAAACAGGTAGTTAAAACTGTACTATTCCCTCTGCTATCGTATAATAATTTAACAAACTTTTGTGAATTATGCAAGCAAAGAAGACTTTATAGAGCGTTTCTGTTAACTTTGTGAATAAAGTTCTATTTTGTTACGCTTTATAAAGTCTTTTTTTATTCCGATTTGTTCAACTCTTTATCTGTTTTCATCTATTTTCAGCAAATGTACCTATAGTTTTCACTTGCAAACTGTACTATTTTCACTTTTAGAACTGTACTAATTTATTAAAACAGTTTTAATTGTTTATAAATTTTATCTGTCTTTTCTAAATGCGAAACACTTAGCCCAATCAAACGAATTGGCTTTTCATCCATCATTTCTTCAAACAGTTGTAATGCAAGCTGAAGAATTTCTTCTTTTTTATTAAAATAGTCCCGTAATGTAACACTTTTACTTGTTGTATTAAAATTAGAATCTCTTATTTTTAATGTAATCGTTCGAGATGCTAATGCTCTTTTCTGTAACATGCTTGCTATTTCATCGGAAAACTTTTCTAAATACTTACTCAAAATACCATGATCGGTTGTATCCTTGATAAGGGTTCTTTCTGAACCAATGGATTTTCTTTCTCGATATAAAGTCAATTGATCATTCGAGGTTCCTCTTACCTGCGCATATAACCTAGGTCCTAAATTTCCAAATCTGCTTTCTAATTCTGCTTTCGATATTTGAAGTAGATCTTCTCCTGTTTCAATTCCTGCTCTTCTAAGTTTTTCGGCACTCACTTTTCCAACCCCATAAAAATCTCCAATTGGAATCGTCCGAATAAAATCCTTCGCATTTTCGGGCGTAATCACTGTAATCCCTGAAGGCTTATGATATCCTGAGGCCATTTTCGCCAAAAACTTATTAAAAGACACTCCCACAGAACAAGTAAGTCCAGTCTTTTCATATACTTCCTTTTGAATCAAGTGTGCTACTAAAGTGGCAGAAGTAATTCCTCTACTATTATTGGTTACGTCTAAATAAGCTTCATCAATTGAAAGGGGTTCTATCATATTCGTAAAGGATTTAAACACTTCACGAACTTGAGAGGATATTTCTTTGTACAAGGAATAGTTTCCTGGAGTAAGAATCGCTTTTGGACATAGTTTCATGGCTTTTGCTGTAGGCATTGCAGACCGAACACCATAAGCCCGTGCTTCGTATGAACAAGTTGAGACGACTCCTCTTTCATTGGGTTTTCCTCCTACAATGACCGGTTTTCCTCTCCACTCGGGGTGCTCTCTTTGTTCAACAGAAGCAAAAAAAGCATCCATATCCACATGTAATATTTTCCGCATCTATACCTCCGATTGTAAACGAACATTTGTTCTTATTATAGCAATCTTTTCAAAAAAGTAAAAACGGAACGTTCTCACGTCCCGTTTTTAGAAGATTATGAATGAGTTACTAGATTAGACTGTTTTAAATAGCGAATCCCATTTCCAATCACAAAAGCAATACTTAAAATAAATAGTACTAAGCGACTCCATTCGAATCCCGAAATGATTTGTTGAAATACACTATTCAACTGGAGACTACTTGCGTGGTTGTTGACAGTAACCCCAAAAGCACGGACAACAAACATCAACCAGCCTATACAAAGCATTCCAATCGTATTCAACATTAATTCAAAAAGGCTATCTGGGAATCTCCTGCGTGCATATTCTAGGCCAAAAACAATCACAAGAATAAAACTACTTAGGATAATGACATACCATCCTTCACGAGTGATTAAAGAATCTCCTAAACTCATTAAGTAGATTGTAATCATTAAATAGAGGATGGTCACAATTGCAACTAATTTATAGAAGTAAGACATCAGTTTTTCCATTGAAAATCCCTCCATCCATTTATTCTTTTCCTACTTCTATTTTACTCCTCAGTACTTCTATATTCAACCTTATCATTTGTAAGTCCAAATAAAAAAGACCGACAGTATAACTGTCAGTCTTTCATACTATTATTGATCATCTTTTTTATTTTTTGCAAAGAATAATAATCCAGCAGCTGCTGCTAGTAAAACAATTCCTCCGATAATGTAGAAGCCTTGACTTCCTGTACCAGTATTTGGAAGTTCTTCTTTTTTATCTTCTGTTGTAGAAGGTTCTTCAGAAGAGACAGCTGTCGTGGTATTTACAGTAGTAGCTTCACTAGTAGTACTTTCTGTAGTTGTCGTACTTTCTGTAGTTGTAACTTCAGTGGTAGGTTCTTGTGTAGTTACTTCTGTAGTTGTTGATTGTGTTGTTGTAGTTGCTTCAGTAGTAGAAGCAGTAGTTGTTGTTGTCGTTGTAGTAGTAGTCGTAGTGGTTGTTGTCACTTCTTTTGGTTGATCTTTCAATTTGAGAAGACTACGTTCTACTCCTAAAACAACTTTGTATTCTGTTGAATCTAATTCATATCCTTCTGGAGCTGTTTTCTCTTTTACAGTAAATTCTTTTCCAACATACTTTTGGTCAAATGCTTGAGAAACCGCATTTCCATCTTGGTCCGTCGTCAATTCAACAGTTGCTCCGCTAGGATCTGTAACAACATACACCGCACCTTTTACTGGCTGACCAGTTACAGCATCTACTTTTACTAATTTAATCGTGTAAGCTCCAGCTGCCTCGATGCTTCCTGAGAACAATGAAGTAGCAGTTGCTGTAAATGTAGTATCCGTCACGTTCGTACGTCGAGTAATTTCTTCTCCGTCTTCTTTTGTAAGAGAAACCATATTGGCTACCTTGCTTCCATCATTAGGTGTAGTTGTTTCGTAAGTGACATAATATTTTTGACTTCCATCTTTAAATGTAATTGTGAAGCTCTTATAATCGGCTGCCCAATTAACTGTATAGTCAACTCCCTCTGTTAAAAGAACGAAATCAGCAGCATCTGCTGAAGTTCCTTCAGTCATCGAAGGGGCTTTATAGACTAATAATGATTCAGGAATATATTGGATACTTGCTGTACCATCCAATTGAGGTAGAACATCATTTAGAACTAAATTATTCCCCAAATCCTTTCCACTTGTGTTAACACGAACTCTCCATTTAGAGACATATTGGCCAGAAGATGGACTGCCAGCAGCTTTTAATTTAGGCGAATCCCAAGCTTTTCTAACTGCTTGACCACCATTTTTGGCAAAGTTTTCTTCTCCAACTACCGCGTCAGGTGTATAAGTTTTTGAAGTATGCACTTGAGTAATGACTGTTTTTAATGATTTAGAATCAAAAGTAACAGTCTTGTCGGTTACATCTTGCTTATAGATAAAGTTTAGAGCTAAGTTTCCTTTTACTCCTTTAACTGTATCTGCACCTTTCTTTTCTAAATACTTTTCTAAGTTTTTTAAAGTAACGGTTACAGTTCCACCCTGATTATCACCATTACTTTCAAAGTGAGCATCCGCAATGGGTACCTGTGTTTCAATATCAACTAATTCAATATCACTATTATTAAAGAATGTTAGTGAAGGCGGTACTGTTAATTTAAAGAAATCGCCATTTTTAATATTATTGTCATAACTTGCTAAATCGAAAGTAGCTCTTAACTTATACGAATTGTTCGTTCGCACTTGATAAACGCCATTTTCATCTGGAGTTAACTTCGTATCAGATTGATCTAATAATTCTAATCCCGAAATAACTTTTTCTAACTCTCTACCTTCTGCAGCGTTTGCAAAAGAATTACCAACAAATAATATTGACAAAATCATCAATAAACTTGCAAAAAAATGAAGTCTTTTAGACTTAAGATTCATGATATACCTTCTTTCTATTCATACTTTATATCGATTGTATCATAAAAATCATATAATGAACATAAAAATTGAGTAAATGAATTAATTTCATTTACTCAACTCTCCAATCGATTGGTTTTTGATTTGTAGCTAAAAGAAAATCATTAATTTTACTAAATGGTTTACTTCCAAAGAATCCGCGATAAGCTGACAACGGGCTTGGGTGCGGTGACTTTAAAATCAAGTGATTCTCATTGGTAATCAATTTTTCTTTAGATTGTGCTGGCCTTCCCCATAGTAGAAATACGATTGGATGATCACTTTTATTTAACGATGAAATCACCGCATCTGTAAAAGTTTCCCATCCCATTCCACGATGACTATTCGCTTCATGTGCTCGGACTGTTAAAACGGTGTTGAGAAGGAGTACCCCTTGTTTTGCCCAAGAGGTTAACTCTCCAGTCTTTGCAACTGGGATTCCTAAATCCGTTTCTAATTCCTTATAGATGTTTTGCAAAGAAGGCGGAAGTGCCACACCTTGTTGCACTGAAAAACTAAGTCCATGCGCTTGATGATCTCCGTGATAAGGGTCTTGACCTAAGATAACCACTTTCACTTGATCAAATGGTGTGAGTTCAAGCGCCTTAAATACATTCTCCGCTTTTGGAAAAACTTGATGTCGACTTCGTTCTTCTCTTTCAAACAAACGAACCTTTTTAAAGTATTCCTTTTCTTTTTCTTCCCCAATCACATCATGCCAAGTGGTCATAAGAACCCTCTTTTCGTTCATAAATTTCAAAGGTGTGAGGATAGAGATTTTTTTCGTCCATTTCCCCTTCTAACGATTTTACTTTAATAAAATCGCTCCAAGGAAATTCTGTTGGAAAATAAGTATCTCCCTCAAAACTAGCATGAATTCTCGTACAATAGAGAAGTTCCACATGATTTTTCAACAGATTATATACTTGTGCTCCACCACAAACATAAATATCCTCATGTCGACTATCTTCAACAATCTCCTCAATATTCGTTACGACTTCTGCACCAGGAACAATATAATCCGAGCTAGTAGTTAGGATGATGGTTTGTCGCCCCGGAAGTAAGCGACTTCCCATTCCTTCAAAAGTCTTTCGACCCATTAATATTGTTTGCCCCATCGTGACTTCTTTAAAGAACTTCAAATCATTCGGCAAACGCCAAGGAAGTGTCCCATCTTTTCCGACTAGACCCCTCTCATCTTGTGCCCAAATATAAATTAGCATATTTTTCCTCCTGCATTAAACAGCAATAGGCGCTTTAATTGTTGGATGTGATTGATATCCTTCAACCACGACATCCGTAACATCAATATCAAACATCGATTTTTCAGGATGTTTTAAAACTAGTGTAGGTAATGCCATCTCTTCACGCGCTAATTGTGTTTTTACTTGTTCCATATGATTTAAGTAAATATGTGCATCTCCTAAAGTATGGACAAATTCACCCACTTCTAATCCTACTTCATTAGCAATTAAATGTGTTAATAATGCATAGCTTGCGATGTTGAACGGTACTCCGAGGAACACGTCTGCACTACGTTGATATAATTGGCAACTTAATTTGCCATCCGCCACATAAAACTGAAACATTGTGTGACATGGTGGAAGAGCCATACTTGGAACATCTTCTGGATTCCAAGCAGAAACAATCATCCGACGTGAATCAGGGGAATTTTTCAACAAGTTGAGTAAGTCTTCGATTTGGTCAATGGTTTCTCCTTTTGAAGTTTTCCAATGACGCCATTGTGAACCATAAATATTCCCTAATTCTCCGAATTCCGCCGCAAACGCATCGTCCGTTAAAATTTTCTCACAGAAGTCTTTTTTCACTTCTTGATAAACTTCATTAAACGCTTCGTCTTGTAAGCAACGGCGACCAAAATCTGTCATATCTGGTCCTGAGTATTTTGGCGAAGACACATAGCGTTCAAATGCCCATTCATCCCAAATGTGATTATTATGTTCCAATAAATACTTGATATTGGTATCTCCGTGTAAGAACCACAATAATTCGCTCTTAATTAATCCAAATGGAACTCTTTTAGTCGTCAAGAGTGGAAATCCTTTTTGAAGATCAAAACGCATTTGATACCCAAAAATACTCTTCGTTCCTGTTCCGGTACGATCTGTTTTTGTCGTACCTTCTTCTAAAATTTTAGTTAATAACTCTTTATACTGCTTCGTCATGTCTGTTCCTTTCTATTAATTCCCAGCTAATTCTGCTAAATATTCCCAACGTTCATAGGCGTTTGCAGCTGCTTCTTCTGTTTTATCGAGTTCTTCTTGTAATGCTTGTAATTTTGCAAAATCTTGCGCATTGGCAGTCATTTCGTTTTGCAAGGATTCCAATTTTTCTTCTAACTCTTGTATCGTCGCCTCAATAGTTTCCCATTCTTTCTTTTCTTGATACGTCATTTTCTTGGCAGGAGTTAGCTTAGTAGTCTCCTCTTTACTTTTTTCCACTTTCGGAGCTTCGATAACTACTTTCGATAAACTCTTCTCTTGTTCTAAGTAATCACTCATAGACCCATAGAACAATTCCGTTTGACCTTCTCCTCGGATGACAAATAACTGCTCCACCGTTTTATCTAAGAAATAACGATCGTGAGACACAATGAGAACTGCTCCATTGAAAGATTGAAGAAAATCTTCTAATACGGTTAATGTATCGATATCTAGATCGTTTGTTGGCTCATCCAGCAATAAAACATTCGGCTTTGTCATTAATAAACGGAGTAAATAGAGCCTTCTTCTTTCTCCGCCAGATAGTGTGTGAATATATGCACCATGCAAATGTCTCGGAAACAAAAAAGTCTCCAATAATTCAGAAATGGATGCCACTTCTCCATTTGCGCGTTTAATTTCTTCTGCTTCTTCACGTAAGTACTGAATCAATTGTTTATCCATTGGGATATCTTCGTCTTGTTGCTTATAATACGCAATTCGAACAGTCTCCCCTACAACAAACTGACCGCTGTCAAATGGAATTTGCCCAGCTATCGCATTCAGAAAGGTTGATTTTCCGACTCCATTCACACCCGCAATCCCAATTCTGGCCTGGCTTTGAATAATCCAGTCAAGTTTTTTAACGATATCCTGCCCGTTAATAGAAAGAGAGGTCTGATTGAATTGGAAGACCCGTTTCCCGATTCTCGTTTGGTCAAATTCCATTACTAATTTTTCTTGACTAGTTGTCTGTTTTACATCTTTTTCTAATGCTTCAAATCGCTGAATACGCGTTTGTTGTTTTGTCGTACGAGCTTTTGCACCCTGACGCATCCATTCTAATTCGCTCTGGTATAATCGCTTTTGTTTTTGGCTCATACGGCTCGCAATTTGCTCTCTTTGGCTTCTTTGCTCTAAGTAAGACTCATAGTTTCCTTCATAAGCTTCAATACGACCATTGATCAATTCAAACATATGCGTTACCGCACGTTCTAGGAAGTAACGATCATGTGTAACAAGCATCATCGCACCTTTGTAATTAGCTAAGTATCCTTCCAACCATTCTATCGCTTCAAGGTCTAAGTGGTTTGTTGGCTCATCTAGTAAGAGTAAATCCGGTTCTTCCATCAATACCTTTGCAAGACCCACACGTTTCTTCTGTCCGCCAGATAATGTCCCGACTTTCTTTTGGATATCCGTCAATCCCATTTTCTGAAGAATGGTTTTAATTTGAACTTCCACTTGCCATCCATCAATTTCATTCATCTTTTGCTCAAGGTCACTATATCGTTTAGTAAGGCTTTGGGACGTTGGATTTTTGCGTAATTGTTCCACCACTTCTTCAAAATCATGAACGACTTTTAATGTTGGATGATCGCCTTTATATAACGCTTCAAAAATTGTATCTTCATCATCCAGTTCCGGTTGTTGAGATAAATATCCAATTCTGTAGTCATTTGAAGTTGTAATATCTCCTGATTCAGCAAAATCAACCCCAGCTAAAATCGAAAGAAGCGTACTTTTACCAGTCCCATTTTGTCCGATAAGACCTACATGTTCCCCTTCATTGATAATAAAAGAAACATCTTCTAATAGTGTTTTTGCACCATAAGATTTTTTTAAATGATCTACTCTAAAATCTTTCATGCAAACTCCTTTCGTCACCTCTAATAGAGGCCTTGAATTTTTCCATCTTCACTTACAGTAATTCCTAAGGCTGCGGGTACTTTTGGAAGTCCAGGCATTGTAAGAACTTTCCCTGTCAGCGCAACAATAAATCCAGCACCTAACTTAGGAACAAGTGAACGAATCGTTATCTCAAAATCGGTTGGACGTCCTTTCAATTTTGCATTATCTGAGAATGAATAAGGTGTTTTTGCAATACAAATATTCATTTCATTCCAACCCAAACGCTCTATTTCTTTTAAATTTTCGAGTGCATTCTCGGTATAATTCACTTTCGAAGCTCCATAAATTTTGGTAGCAACTGCCTCAATCTTTTCTTGAATCGTCGCATCTACTGGATACAATGCATTAAACTGACTCTTTTGTTCACAGAGTTCCACTACTTTTTCAGCTAAATGAATTCCGCCTTCAGAGCCTTTTTCCCAAACGGAAGACAAAACACAATCTACTCCAATCGAATCACAAAGGGCAATAAACAATTCTCTTTCAGCTGGAGTATCCGTTGTAAATTCATTTAAGGCTACGACCATTGGAATACCGTACTGTTGAACATTCTCAATGTGTTTAGCAACGTTATTAAACCCTTCTCTTAATGCATCGAGCGATTCTCCATCTGATAACTCTTCAAGAGATAATCCTCCATGCATTTTAGTCGATCGAATGGTCGCGACAAGAACAATCGCATCTGGAGACTTCCCTAATACTGGCACTTTAATATCTAGGAATTTTTGAGCACCCAAATCGGCTCCAAAACCAGCTTCTGTTACTGTATAATCTGCCAATGTTAAGCCCATCTTTGTAGCCATCACACTATTACATCCGTGTGCAATATTGGCAAATGGTCCTCCGTGAACAATAGCAGGCGTTCCCTCTAAAGTTTGAACCAGATTTGGTTTAATGGCCTCTTTCAATAATGCGGTAATCGCTCCTTCTACTTTTAAATCAGAAACACGAACTGGATTCCCAAAAATATCATACGCGACAAGAATATGCGAAACTCTCTTATGTAGGTCGTTTAAGTCCCGTGCTAAACAAAGAACAGCCATCATTTCGGTTGCTACCGTAATCTCGAATCCGTCCTCTCTAGGAACTCCATTTACAGAACCTCCAAGCCCGATTTCAATTCTTCTTAAAGCACGATCATTTAAATCTACCGCTCTTTTCCATAGTATTCGTTTGAGATCAATATTTAGTTCATTTCCTTGATAGATGTGATTATCAATAATGGCAGAAAGAAGGTTCGTTGCACTCGTTAAGGCATGCATGTCCCCTGTGAAATGAAGGTTGATTTCTTCCATTGGAACCACCTGAGCATAGCCTCCACCTGTTGCCCCTCCTTTTAGTCCAAGAGTGGGGCCTAACGATGGTTCTCTTAACGCAATGGCTGTTTTCTTTTGGATAGAACTTAAAGCATCCCCAAGACCAATTGTAACGGTTGATTTTCCTTCCCCAGCAGGAGTAGGATTCATTGAAGTCACCAAGATTAACTTTCCGTAGTTGTTGGCTTCATGTATATCTGATTTAAGAATCTTCGCTTTTACTTTTCCATATAAATCAATTTCATCTTCTGTTAATCCAAGCTTACTTGCTATCTTTGTAATTGGCTGCAATGACGCTTCTTGTGCAATTTCAATATCCGACTTCATTTCTCCACCTCGATTCAAGTATATTCGTTTTATTATACCATTTAATAAATAAAAAAAAAATGAGGATGCATACGCATCCTCATTTAAAGATTAACGATTAGTTTTCTCTTTTCTTAAATCCTAATACTGCAAATCCTGATAACAATACAGCAACACCTGCTCCAGCTAAAGTAGCTGTAGCACCAGTATTTGGTAATTCTGGTTCTTTTGGTTCTTCTACTGTTGTAGTAGTTGCTTCAGTTGAAGGAACTTCAGTAGTAGTTTCAGTTGTTGTAGTTGTAGTTGATGTCGTTGTAGTAGTAGTAGTAGTTGTTGTTGTTGTAGTAGTTGTTGGTTCTTCGTATTTGTTAGTAAATACTAAGTTTTCTCCTTTAGTTACAGTTGCAACTAATTGACCTTTTCCATTATCTACAACATCAACAGTTACTGTATATACATTAGAATCGTAAGTATATCCAGCAGCTGTGCCAGCTTTTTCTGATACTGTGTAAGTATGTGTACCAGCAGCTGTATATTCAATTTCCTTGAATGTTACTGAACCGTCAGCTTTGTTCTTAGCAGTAGCAACAACATTTTGGCCTTCTTTCAATTCGAATTCGAATTGATCGTCAGCTAATGTTCCACCGTTAAGAACTTTAGTAGCTGTTAATGCTTTTTTAACTGGTTTTGCAGAGTAAACGTTAGTGAATGTTAAGTTGTCTCCATTTTTAATTGTAGCAACTAATTGACCTTCACCATTGTCTTTTACTTCAACAGTTACTTCGTATGCATTTGTATCAAATGTAACTCCGTCATCTTCAGTTCCAGCTTGTTCAGTTACAGTATAGGTGTGGACTCCTTCTGTAGCATAAGTAATTGCTGGGAATTTAATTGAACCATCTTGAGCGTTCTTAGCTGTTTGAACAACTTGACCGTTTTCTTTTAGTTCAAAAGTATATTTATCAGCTTCAAGAGTTTTGTTTTGTAAAACTTTAGTAGCTTTTAATTCAACTGTTGTAGGAGCAGCTTTATATGAGTTAGAGAACTCTTTGTTGTCATATTTAACACTTGCAATTTTTTCACCGTATACATCTTCTACAGTAACTGTAGCAGTGATTGTTTTTTCATCGTAAGTGTAACCTTTTTTAGCATCGTTTACTTCTTTAATTGTGTAAACAGATTGTCCAACTTCACTAAATTTGATGGCAGTAAATTTCACATTACCTTTTGCATCGTTTTTAACAGTTTCTTTGACTTGACCATTTTGATCGATTAATTGGAAGCTGAAAGCATCTTTTTCAAGAGTTTTACCTTCTAATTTCTTAGTCACTTGGAATTCAATTTCATCTGACTTAGAACCTGTACCAACACCATCAGTAGCAGTTAAAGGAGCAAAGCCTTTCACTGTAAGTGTTTTTTCTGTAGAAGTCATAGTAGCATCATTAAATGCTTTTTTAGTTGCTAAATCAACTGGTTTTGTTAAACGAGTTTTATACATAATGTATAAACCTTTGTTTAAAGTACCATCACCATTTGGATTTGGAGTAATGGTAAAGTTGTTCTTGTCTACAACGTTAACATCACTAGCAGCTAAAGGTGGGTGTGGATCCCCTTCTTTATTCCATTCACTAAAATAATAACCAGTAATTTCACTTGCTAATACTTGATCATCTGGAATCATGTCTTTAACTGAAACATTCGTC